>Ga0082335_1002894_pt1 | contig 30070 bp, 30 predicted proteins | sample Subgrocontami58m_FD_72375 | JGI IMG/M metagenome (GOLD analysis project Ga0082335, IMG submission 72375) | Subsurface groundwater microbial communities from S. Glens Falls, New York, USA - GMW37 contaminated, 5.8 m (SPADES assembly) (version 2) ...
TGTTGTTCTTCTTCGGATAGTATGGTGCGTAAAAATTCAGAACTGGAAAGACAGCGCCCAATCAATCGACCGGCCACGTGCATGGATCCGATGCAGTGCATAAACCGATCATGATTGGCACCCGGATACACGTAGGTTTGTAAAAAAGAAAGCTGACTCACATAGCGTAGACGTTGAAAAAATGGGTGATCAATAAGGCGACGTTCCTGCTCGGTAAACTTAATACGTTTATGAATAGGGTCGCGTAATTCGTAAGTTTGCATATGACAAAAGTCTAACAGACGGGGAAAAGATGTCCACTCCGAAATGCTTTGACTCCTTATTCTTTTTGTGACTACAATAACGTGCGTTCTTTTTCCTTTTCCTCCTTCGCGGAGTCAAACGAACATGTTTAATCGAAACTCGACCCTCGAGGACGTGACGCATTTTACCGAAAGTAGAAAACAACATTTCGAACTACTCCTCTACGGCTTGATCGGAATACTGTTCACATTTCCCTTTCTCCATATACCAAACGGGATACCACTTTTTGTCATGGGTATGATTGCCCTATGGGTGTTCTTCTGCGTCATCTGTGCGTTCTTCGTCTGCTGGCATACATGGAATCTCTGGCACCTGCGCCACTCCTGTCCTGACGAGGACACCCAAGAACAAGCTCCGTCGCGCCTCTAAGCGCACCACGCTATAAAACCGCCCACACGAGGCGGTTTTTCTCTTTTTATCTCTTCAGGGGTCAGGTCTTGAATCTTGAATCTACTCATGATTCAAGATTCAAGACCTGACCCCCAACCTAAAAAAAGAGGATCAAAACTCCAAGCACAATGCGTGCTACCGCAATCCACGCATATCCGGCGCGGCGTAAAAACATCAACAAAAACTTGATGGTAAAAAAAGCCGAAACGCAAGCACTCGCCCATCCAACCATGATAGAGACCCAATCCACAGAACCTCCTTGACTTACCAGGATAAATAAATGGTATCCGCCGGCGGCCGCGATCGCGGGAATACCGAGCAAAAAAGAAAAACGTGTTGCTGTCTCGCGCGAAAGTCCGCTTGCCAATCCGGCGCTGATGGTTATCCCCGATCGAGACGTTCCCGGAATCAAAGAAATAACTTGAGCGCATCCTGTCACCAAGGCTTGTTTCCAGCCTGTCTTCTCCACATTCATCACATGTTTTCTCCCCCATTGGTCAACCGCAAACAACACCATGCCCCACACAATAAACGACGCGGCCACCACTTCCTTCGTCCGCAAACTCGTCTCAATAAAATCTTGTGCAAAAAATCCAACCAAAAGAACTGGGAATGTGGCAATCAAAATCTTCCAACCCAATCCTCCCCATACGCGATCGCGCTTGATCATTCCCAAAGCAATTCGTCGCACATCTCCAGAGAGCGCTACAAGCACGGCCACCAAGGTTCCCAAATGGATAAACGCGTCAAACGATAATCCTTGCTCCTCCCACCCAAACCACTGTGGCACCAGCACTAAAAAACCCGAGCTTGAAATCGGGAGAAATTCAGCAATACCTTGGACTAAGCCAAGAATAAAAGCATGAAAAATACTCATGGAAGATAAAAAAGAAGTTGATCCATCAAAGCAGGTTGTGCTTCAAACATCCGTGTTCCATGTCCTAGATCCTGAAAAAATAAACCCATTACCTGCGAGGGACAAACAGAAACTAACACTTGCGTATCAGAATAAGACTCTGGATCATCTGTGCTGGCAACCACGATTGCCTTTTGAGAAAGAGCTAGATGCTCCACAGCATCTCTTGTTTTGACTCCGTGATAATCAAGCCCTGGTGAAAGCGCAATCGCTACTGGACTTTTTGAATGCTCGGATAAAAACCGCAGTGCAAGATTGGCCCCGATCGAAGCACCAATCACAACCGTTGTCTCCTCTTTGGCCCCGCGTGTTTGCACATACATAAAAGCCGCTTCTACATCGAATCGTTTAGCCTGCTGTTCCTCATCAGAAAATTTCCGATAATCCAAGGTACCTCCCATGGTGCTTTCCCCGTGTCCGCGCTCATCAATCGCCAAAACCGTATATCCTTTTTTTACCAAAGCATCAGCAAAATCTCTCCAACTTTCTTTGGTCTCCGGCATCATATGAAGAAGAATGGCGAACCGCGATCCGCCATCATACTGATCCCCAACTATGGTCACCCCGTCTTGTGTTTGAAACATCACACGCTCGGCCATATCACTCAAAAGAAACCGATGTGCCTGGCGGAACTTTTCCTGATTGAGACATTGGTGGTTTAGGGGCAGGTGCCAAGGACGACAGAGAAATCTCCTTTGTCACTTGAGGTTTAGATGGTGCTACGGGTGCACGAGAAACCGAAGGAGCGGGTCGATGTTCGGGTGCAAAAGATCGCTGTGGATCTGGTCTTCTTTGTGGTGGACGACGATCTCTCCTTTGTTCACGATCAGGAGGGGCGGAGGCTCGCATAGGAGCCTGCCCTGTTTGTCTTGGTCTTTCCACCGGTGCCACAGGAACCTCTCGCTTTTCTTGTATAGGAGTTATTTTTTCTTGAATATCTTCGGGAGGCTTCACATCCGCGCGACTAGCAAGTGTACTTAAAGAAATCGCAGGCCCATCAACTGTTTTTTGCACCAATTCCCCTTCAGTAATTTTTAGTTCTGGTCGTGGTGGCAAAGAGGCCATAGGTGGACGACGATCTCCTCCACGATCATCTCTTCGATCGCTTCCCCTCTCCCCTCCTCCACTCATACCTCTTCCTCCCCCCCCCTTACGCTGTTCACGAATCTTCGTAATACAATCATCACAATAAATTGGCCGTGACCGATCGAGCTCCACCGGCAATACGACTTGAGTTCCACACTCTGTACAATTATATTCAAACCGCGGTTTGCGCGATTCTTTCACAGATTTTTTCTTTTCCTCGGCTTCTTGCAAAGCCTCATCAATATCTATATCCCCCATACCGCTCCATTTCAAAATTTTATCTTCGATTTCCGCGCGTGGTTTGGAATAACGCTCGCGCGATACACGAATGACTTTTTCTTCCGAATGCGTGCGTTCGGCAATCGGCGGCAAGGTGGCGGCGGAAAACGGCTGGCTCGTCACTCCTTCAATCAACAACTTGAGATAAATATTGTACTTGGGAATATTGATCAAATCTTCCGGCAAAAAACGTGGGCCAAACTCGGTCTCCATATACTGCGCATCTGGAGAACCCACACGAAATGTAATAATCGTTCCCATGTTGCCGAACACAGCTTCGCGCACCACATCGGTGAGCTGCGCAATGTATTGATGCGCCATGATAAGACACAAATGATATTTACGCGCTTCAGATAAAATCGAAGCAAACGATTCCACAGCAAAATTTTGAAACTCATCCACATACATGTAAAAATCTTTGCGATTCTCTTCGGGCATATCCACTCGCTCCATGGCAGCCAGTTGCATTTTAGTAATGAGCATGCCCCCCATAAGCCGCATGCTATCTTCTCCAATACGTCCTTTGGATAAATTGATAATGAAAATTTTGCCTTCATCCATCATGGCACGAATATCAATCGTGGATTTGACTTGCGCGACGATGTTACGGATCACCGCAGAAGATAAAAATTGCCCGATTTTATTTTGAATAGGCGCCACGGCTTCTTGCGCATACTTTTCATTGTAAGACGCAAACTCTTTGAGCCAAAACTGTTTGACGATCGGATCTTTCACATTCCCTACGATCCGTTTGCGATAATCCGCATCAGACAATAAACGATTGATGCCAAGCAAGGTGGAACCCGGATTATCCAGCAACGCCAAGATCGAATTATTTAAAATATATTCCATGCGGGAAGACCACATGTTTTCCCAAATCTTTTTAAAGACTCCCATCATACCGCTCGCCACCAAATGTTTATGTCGCTCATCCACAGCTTCCAAGATATTAAACCCGACCGGATAATCAATGTCCGACGGATTAAAATAGATCACGTCATTGATGCGATGACTTGGAATAAAATCAATAAGCTTCTCGGCCGTGTCCCCATGCGGATCCACATAGCAACATCCATGTCCTGCGTAAATATCTGAAAGAATCATGTTTTCCAAAAGTACGGTTTTGCCCATACCAGTTTTTCCAATCACATACATATGCCGACGGCGGTCATCGGTGCGTATACCAAACTTGATCATCTGATTGCGGAAGTTTGTACGGGCAAAATAGGTCACTTCTTTTTCGTGATTTTCATCGTAAGACATAGGCCTTACACAGGCAGATTGGGAGGAATATATTCTTTTTCTTCTTCATTTCCTTGTGGAAGATCGGGTGGGCACAATCCCGCGGGCACGGAAATATTAGGCGCTTCCACAGAAAAAACCGCGATTTCGTCATCTTTAAGTGGTGTAATAGGAGGAGTCTTTGTATCACCTTGTATATGCTGATCCTCCTGTGAGGACGACAAACGCACCACAGGGATCTCTTGCCCATCTTCGGCAGGAGTGAGTCGCGGAAGCGCAGCAAAAGCCGCTTCTCCCTTGGCCAACATTCCAGGAAGCCCGGCCTCCATGGCACCCGGCAAGGTAATGGGAAGTCCCACTGGCGGTTCGCCACGCTTGGCCTCGGACTTTTTAATAAGAGGAGCTTTGATGGTGATCGGTGGAAAATGCCAAATCGACGCAACCTCCTCCACATTCATATAAAACTGATTCGCTCCTTTGGTAAAACTGCGCCCCTTAAACGCGGATGCTAAAATTTGCTTTCTCTTCATGATGGTAAAACGTTGCCAAAAATAATCATCACGAGGAATGGAAGGCGGATACAAGCTAAGCGCATTGAGGTTCAAATGTGTAAATTGATGAAAAAGACCTTTGACAATAGGGGCGCGTTTATACAGCGCATAAATCCCTTTGCGCGCACAATAAACCGTACGCATTTTGACGCCAAAACCCACCTTGCCGATTTTGCGCAACACAGAATCCACGGATTCTTTTTCCATGGCCGTAATTTTAAACGCGCGCCAAATATCTTCATCTTTTTTCTCGGGTGTGGAACCAAAAAGAATATCACTTAACTTCACGCCGATCATTTGCTCGGTTACTCCACTTGGCAGTTCTAAAATTCCGCGCGCCAATTGTTCAAAACCTCCTTCTTTTTTCTTTTCTTCCACTCCGTAGGTTTTGTTAATATACTTCTCTCCTTTTTTCTTCCAATCATTGCCTTCTAATCGAATCAATACTTGAGTCCATAAATGTTCCCCTGGCCCCATGCGCGCCAACTGTTCCAAAATCTGCGCCAACGGATCTTTAATTTCTCCGGCCACGCGATCTTCAAAATCCACATAGGTGCGAATAGGAAAAATGTAATCATTCTTTAAGGTATACTCCACTCCCCACATATCATACTCATCGTTGGGATAGTTGGCTGGCATAATTTGCGCATAATCCTCGGCAATAGCAATTTGAGCATCAGGATAATGGGCGTAGATCGCGGACTCGATCAAATCACGAAAGCGCTCCTCGGTACGAACATAGAACTGAATATAGCCTTCTGTAGAAGCAATCTCCAAAGAAAAAACCGGATCTGTTTTCCCGATAATCCACTTATCTTTCCAAAGCATGGTTGAACGCGCACCATAAATCCCAGAAAAAAGATTTTCCACAGCTTTTGGTGATTGCTCGGTCGCGGAAGGAACATCAATCGCTAAAAGGATCCACCGTATCCTTTTTTGATAAAGTCCTTGGCGATAATTAAGCCACATCTGGGAAAATCCCCAAAGTAAAACAATGGCGATCGGAATCCAGCCAAACCAAAGAAGAATTTGATTGAGAACAACATCAATGGGTTGCTGCCAAAATGACGGAGTCAAATCTTGAGCTACCGTTGTGACAAGCAAGGACAACATAATGTTTCTAGTATAACACGAAAATTAAAACACATGCCTCGGTTTATCTGCGTATTCACCAGGGAAGGCTTGGATTAGCTACACCTATTCGAAACTGTTTATACTTACGGCTCCAAAGTGCAAAAGGAGCAACAACCAACGAAGGGCAGAAAGCTCCAACAAGAGATGCTACCGACTCTTCGTTGTCTAAATAATTATCAAGGGGTTCTCCAGTTTCCTCAAGATGTGTCATAAAAGCGATAATCCAATCTTCAGGAGTGAGCCCAGACTTAAAAAAATGAGGAGAAAAAGGATCTAAAGAAGCTGATCTTATGGGAGTAAGATGCACTCCCGAAGTCTTGTCTAATTCGGAATCCCTGAATCCGATTTCAGGAAGTATTCCTTTTTTCCGTCTTGGAATGGGAGCAATGCCTCTTGGCAAATCCTCGTCTTGTTCTTCAATATCTGATGGCTCAAAGAGAAGAATATGCCAACCAGGGAAGGAAGATGCCTGTGCTGATTGTTCTTTCAAAATTCTCACTTTTGTTTTTCCCCCATGTTTTTTTTGATCAAAAGATCTTGGATAGTAAACCAGTCTTGGATTGATACCTCGGTCTGCTTTGCTCCAAAAATCTTCTGACCAATCATGAGGAGAATAAGCAGTATTCATTTCAAAATCCGGATGAAATCGTTGATAAGAAAAAAGGAACTGTTCGAACGTAGTAAGAAGTGCGACCAGGCTCATCCCAAACGGAACCAAAAGAATTTTTCTAAAACCTTGATCAGATTCCGCAGAAAATTTTTCTCGATCCCCGTAAAGTTGCTGTGCGATCTGCTCGAGAGTGGGGATGGGATATTCTTTGCCATCAATGCCAGTGATACAAAGAATCTCTTCGGTTTCAGTATCTGCAACGACTTCAGGTCTTTGCTTTTTTCCAAAAGGAACAAGAGAATGAAAAAAGTCAGAGAGCCGCTCCGCACGCCCTGAAGGCTCTTCTGATTTTGGATGAAGAATGCCTGCTCGTTTCAACAATTCCACTTGCGCATCATATTGTTCTTGCAAACGATAGCGTTCATTTGCATATTCCACAGCCTCGAGGAGAAAAAGTTCTCTGGAAGGTTCTTTATGAACAAGAAGATACTCAAAACGTTCGAAAAGGGCAGCAAGCCGTTTGAGATCTGGAATGGAGAGTTTACTGGCAGCCTCGCGGAGAGCGTCAGGTTTATTAAGTGATTCTCTGGGGATACCGTGAGTTTGTGCAAAATCAATAATTTCTTGTCGCAAGGTTTCAAAATGTTCGCGGTGTTCTTTGGGGAGTGAATCACGGACGCGAGAAGAGGAAGCCATGATGGCTTCGTGAAGAGTGGTGGATGGAGGGGGTTCGGGAGACCGAGTCCCCCTTCGTCCAGCCGTTGGCGGGACTTCGGAGGGACAGTTTTCACTTTTTGTGAAAACTGATGGACGAGAAGAAAATGACATAAATGATTGCCTCTATTGTAAAACAAAAGAAGTGGAGTGACCACTTCTTTTTCATCTACTTTTTATTTATCCTTTCCTCTTCTTTGCTAATTCCCATGCCACCAAGGCAGGGCTTGCAAGGAAAATGGAAGAATATGATCCTGCCGCGATTCCCACCATAAGCGCAAAAGCAAAAGGTCGTGTGGTATCCCCTCCAAAAATCAAGACAGCTGCAATAGCCAAAATCGTGGTTAAACTGGTATTCAACGATCGCGCCAGGGTTTGCCGGATGCTCATGTTTACAGTTTCTTCAAAATCTTTCCCCACACGATTGGCCAAATTTTCACGAATGCGATCAAAGACCACCACGGTGTCATTGATGGAATATCCAAGCACAGTCAAAGCTGCAGCAACAAACGCCGCATTCACTTCCCATCCAAAAATAAAACCTGCGATCACATACACCCCCACCATAACGATCACGTCATGAAACGCGCAGGCAATGGTCAAAAGCCCATATTTCCAAGAAGCAATGGGGCGCGAGACTTTGCGAAACGCAAAGGCGATATAGCCGCCGATCAATGCCAAGATGAGAATCACTCCCCAGGTGGTGGTTTGTTTAAGTTCGTGACCTATGACCGGACCGATCGAATCAAATCGCAACTCTTCGGCTCCGCCATACGTTTGCCGCAAGACCTCCAGCAACGCTTGATGAGATTCTTCGGACAAATCTGTCGTGCGAATCAAATAACCTTGATCCCCGGTTTCTTGCACTTGAAGATTGGTGTATCCGGCTCCTTCCAGCGTTGTGCGCATACTCGCCGTATCCGTGGCTTGAGAAAGTGTAACTTCAAGCAAGCTCCCTCCGGTGAAATCAATCCCCCATCGGATTCCAAAGACAAAAAAAGCAATCAAGGAACCGGCAACCATGGCCGCTCCTATGCCAAACCAAATGTGACGTAATGAAACAATAGACATACGAGGATTAAGGTTGACGGCGATGACCAAAGAGCCAAGAGCGCTTTGTCATAAACGGCCATTGAATAAGATTCTTGTGATAGACCCGCGAAACAATGATGGCAGTAAACATGCTCAAAATTACACCGATCGATAAGGTCAATGCAAAACCTTGGATAAAGCTTGAGCTAAACCAGTACAAAATACCTGTGGCGATCAAGGTGGTGACATTTCCGTCGCGAATCGCAGGCCATGCGCGGCGATAGGCTTCGTCGGTTGCCGCATGATGATCACGTCCAGATTTTAATTCTTCTTTCAAGCGTTCAATGATCAAAACGTTGGCATCCACGGCCATCCCAAGCGAAAGCACAAATCCTGTGATACCGGCCAAGGTCACGGTCACACCAAAAATACGATAGGCCGCAAGGTTTAAGAAAAGATATAAGGTGAGTGCAAGTACGGCGATCACTCCGGGAAGACGGTAATAGGCGACCATAAATACCATGACAAACAAGAAACCGATACAAGCAGCGACCACACTTTTTTCAAGCGAAATGGCACCAAGAGTCGGTCCGACCGTTTGTTGAGAAAGTAAATGGACAGGAACGGGAAGCGCACCGGCATTGAGACGTTGGGCAAGCGTCTTAGCTTCTTCCAATGTAAAGTCCCCTGTAATAATGGCCTGCCCTCCGTAAATAGCTGTTTGTACAACCGGACTTGAAAGAACTTCTCCATCTAAAAAGATGGCAATGGGTTCTCCCACATGTGAGGCGGTGAGATCGCCAAACAAATCCGCTCCCTCCTCGTTAAACTGCAGCGATACATGAGGAAGTCCAGTACTTGGATCAAGCTCCACACTGGCACGCGTCAAATGTTTTCCCGAAAGCTCGGTGTTTTTCCAAGGGCTATACGGAACAATGTCATATTGATTGGTCAGTTTCATGACAATGCGTTCCAAATCATAAGCCGTTGCCTGACGCTCTTCTTGTTTGTAAATGAGGTGATAACCAAACTCGGTTTTTACAGGATTGGAAATAGCGCCCACAGGAGTTTGCAAAGCTTCAAGTTCAAACGGCGCCACCATTTGCCCTGGATATGTCCAACCAAGATCACCGCCACCTGCTGCAGATCCGTCATTAGAATTCTTCATGGCAAGTTCTGCAAAATTTTCGGGTGTGGCCTGGTCTTTCAGCTCGCCAATTTTGATATTGGCTTCTATCTCGGGAAGCCCGGTGGTACATCCGGTCGCCCCTTCGTAACAGATCAGGATATGGGAAAGATGGGATTCGGTAATCGTAGAAGCTTGGGTGTACTTTATGATCGTCAAACCTTCGGGAGCCTCCACTACCTGTGACACCACGCGCCCGGGAGAAGTCCAAGTATTTTTGATGGCCTCAATAAGCGCTCCGTAAAGATAATCATTTTCTGTGACCCCAGTGAGAACGCCATTTTGTGGGGCTAAACTTTTTTCTACAACAAGAGAAGCAAAATCTTCTCCTGCACGCGCGCGAGCTAATACGGCTTGTGCGGCTACGCGATCAGCGGCTTGTAAATCAGCAAGCTGTACTTGCTCTTCCTCTGTTAGCTCACGCCCGGCCTCTGGCTCGGGTTCCTTAAACTCCAAAACCGGAGTTTCTCCGATTTGTTGGATCGCGTCTGACACATTCATCACTCCGGCCAGCTCGACAATGACGCGGTAGGTGCCTCCTGTTGTTGTGGTTTGCACCACAGGCTCGGCCACACCAAATGTATTTACTCGCTGCTCAATCACATCTTTCACTCCTTCCAAAGCGTTCAAACGATCTTCCTCTGGAATCGCGCTCATATCGGCCTCATAGACAAGATGCACTCCCCCTTGAAGATCCAATCCCAAACGGAAAGGCTTATCCTCAAGAGTGAAAACCGGGATGCCGCTTCTTGCCGAAACAAATTGAGCTCCGGCGTTCCAAACACCAGGAAAATCCATGGCAGCAAGACCAAGGGTTGCGATCAAGGCCACCACCGCAGCCACGCGCAAAGGCCAACGCTTTTTGACGGTCGGGGAAACAAACGCTCTCCGACTCCGTTCATCTTTCCAAACATGTTTCATAGATAAAAGAAAATTTCCAATTTCTAATTCCTAATTTCTCATGAAAGAAATCGCCGTAAGGCTCAATCATTGGAAATTTGAAATTTCGGAATGAGGAATTAAGAAGGTTTTTTACGGTCGTTAGTGTACGAAATCTTGGCCTCTCCCACAAGAGAAATATGAGGATAACACCATTGACAGCCCTTCTGTCGTGTGATGTCTTAAATGGTTCTTGTTCTTTCCAAAAGGGGGCTTCATGCGACATCTTTTTGACCAAAACGCTTGGAACTACGGTCTTTCACTTCCCCAAATCGTGCAAGCGATTCCTCCTCTGCTGCGCAAAGCGCTCGGAGGAAAACGCAAAATCTTGCAGCTGGTGCAGCAAGGAGGAGGAAAAGCCCTCGGGCTTTCGATCTGCGAACAAGTTGCAAAGAAGGATCCTCGCCTACAGGTTCCTCCCTGGATGATGCTGTCTCGCACCGAACAAAAAGAACTTCTTTTCTTTGGAAGATTCCCCGCAAGACATGAAGGATTGTTTACATCAGGTGAACCTGTAATCTTACGCAGTTCTCATGTAGAAGAAGATTGGATGAATGGAGACGCGGGAACCTATTTCTCTCTAAAGTCCAAAGCCTTTGAGTGGAGAGATATTCTCGAGCGTTTATATGGAAAAGATATTCCCATTGTGATTCAAAAATTTGAGCCTGGTGTGGGGATCATTGTAGACATCGGTTGGAGTCAACTCATGCACCGCACGGTTGTGCGTATTGCGATCGGGCGTCAGTGCCAAACCAAGGAAGGAATCCGTTATACCTCGGCCACGTTTGATCGAGATGGGGAAATTCAAGTGCGTGATCCGGAAACCGGTTTACTGCTTCTCCCGCTATACAAGGGTATTGAGCTTCTCCCCACCTTGGTAGATTTTCCCTTTCATGATCTTGCCTGCACTCTTTACCGAGCTGTACAAAGCACCGGGATCCAATTTGGCGTGCAACTTGAGATCGTGATTCACCCGGATCATCCGCAACATTGGCACCTGGTACAAATTCGCCCTGCGCCTCATGTTGTGCGCGGAACGCTCAAGATTCCGAAAACAAAATCCATTCCCTTGGTATGGACGCCGGTCGTGAATATGGTTTGTGTGGCGCAAGGAAAACCGATTCTTCTTGCTCATCGACAAGATCCTTTGTGGAGATGGTCTTTCCAACGCGCATGGGCCGGACAAGATATCTCTCCCATGGATCCTCGTCTTCCTGCACGCGTCCGGGGATCTATTATTCTCTGGAAAGCAGATGTTCAACCTGATGTGGGGATCAAACAAGTGGAGGTGATGGGTGCGCTTGGAGCTCTTGGACATATCAGTCGTTCTCGCATGATGATCAATACCACACATAGCACGTTTCGAGATCGAGATCGTTTTGAAAACCCTGCCGTGGGAATCCTCGAAATCCGCACCGATAGTTTTGATCAAATCTGTGATCTTTGCCAGACAATGGAAAACCCTCGCATCACGATCGTTTCTGACGGACTGGTCGGTCACGTATACGTAGAATCGCAAGACGCCTAATGCAAGGCGTCTTTTCTTTATCCCCCGAAGCCTTGGCAAAGGGGGATTTTTTCATAGCCTAAAGGGCGTCTTTGTTTTACAATGGGAGCAATCATTTATGTTTCCTTTTTCTCGATCAACTCCCGAATCCACCCCTCGTCCCTCCGCCACCCCCACGGAGGCAAATTCCTTCCACAACCGCCATCCCCGCGGAGGCGGTCCCGCCTATGGCGGGATCACCGGAGACAGAAATGAGGATCCAACGTCCTCCGCGATTCTAAACGAAGCCATCCTTGCTTCTTCTTCAAGTGTCCGTGATTCTTTGCCAGAACAACACCGCACACATTTTGAAACTCTCCGACAAGAGATCATTGATTTTGCAAAAGCTCATGACATCCCAAGAGAATCACTCGCCAAACCCGATACTCTCCGCGAGGCTGCCAACAAACTTTCTATTCTTGATCTTCAACGACTCGCAACTCTTCTCGAACGCTTTGAGCATCTGCTTGTCCACAAAGAACCTCGTGAAGAAATTCCTGGAGCTCTCGAATATGCCGAAAAGTTTTATTATCTCGAAAAGCAATATACTTCTCAAGTCGAGCTTCTTGAACAAGTGGGTATTCTCAAAGAAGGAATGATTACAGGCATAGACGGAAACGAATACCCCATCCCCACTCTCGAACAAATCACCTGCCGTCTTTTTGAACGCCGCGAAACTCTCGAAACAAAACACGACCAAGGCTTCACCAAACTCCTCCTCGTTCCCTTTGGTATGAGCCTTGATGCTCTTATCTCCACTTTCAAACAATTCCTCCTTGACCACAAAAAAAATAATTCCACTTTTGATCTTGATATTGATAATCCTCTCTATAATAATTTGGACTATCAAGGAGCAGATATGGGAGATTCTCCCAAGCTTGTTTATTACCCCAAGTCTTTTGACAGAGAAAACCATCAAGGAAAGACAAAAATACAAGTACTTAAGGAACAAGAAGACGGTCAAGATTCCTTTCCTGGTTGGACCATCCATCTCCTTCAACCTTCAAATCTAGACACAAAAGATACCGAAACTCCCGCAGGTTTTGCTCCCATTCCTCGACAAGGTCAGGAAACATCACAGGAAAACCTAACCCCTCGTCCCCCCTTTCGCGAAAGGGGGGATCGTCCACCTCTTAGGGCAGGTCAATCTTCTGATAAATCTCTCTTGCTTCTTCAAAACGCTCAAGATGATAAAAATTCCCCCTATCATGGAGAAACAGGACTTACCCCTGAAGATTGGATCATGGCGTTTATTCTTCATCTTCAAGAAACAGGAGAACTGTTGGATAACTATTCAAGCGATACGGAAAGTTGTTCTGATCTTATCGGAACATTCTTTCCTTCCTCTGCTCTTGTACCTTGCGCTTATTGGCGCGGTGACTTTCGACAGGTGCGCCTTGGCGGAGGTCTTCATAACTCTTCTAGTGCAAACTTTGGTGTCCGTTCCTCAGTGATTATTTAAACCTTGCTATGTCCCTTTTTCCACGACCAAATTTAGAAGCTGCTCCTTCTGATATCCTCCACGAGGCTGTCATGAATTCTGTTTCCGATGTTCGTAAATCTATTCCCGAGCGGCACCGCGCACATTTCAACGCTCTGCGACAAGAGATTATTGATTTTGCGCAAGCTCGCGGGATTCCTAGAGACGTTCTCGCCAAACCCGATACTCTCCGCGAGGCTGCAAGTAAACTCTCTACACCAGACCTCGAACACCTTGCCTATATTCTCGAAAGCTTTAGGTATCTCTTAGTGCACCATGAACCTGACAAAAATCGACTTCCTGAATATCTTGAAAAAATTGAACAACTCTACAACCTCCGTGAACAATATGCTGCCCAAGTTGCCATCTTAGAACAGGCAAGGATTCTCAAAAACGGCGTGATTGATGGAATCCGTGGTTGGAAGTTTCCTCTTCCCACCTTGGAACAAGTCGCACAAAAAATGTATGAGCGGCAAGAGATGCTTGATATCAAATACGCTCAAGGTTTTACCAAACTCCTCCTCGTTCCTTTTGGAATGAGCCTTGATGCCCTTATTCCGGCTTTTAAACAATTCCTACTTTCTTATAAAAGAACGAATCCGAAATTTCTTTTGAACACAGGGGATCCCCTTTCTGTTTTTGCGGAGTATTGTGGAGCAGATGAAGGTGAAGACACAAAAATAATTTATTATCCAACCTCGGTGGATGAAGCGTCTTATCCTGACAATACCAAATCCGCCATTCTCAAAAAACAATTAAGTGATCCGCAAGCTCTTCCTGGCTGGACTATTCATCTCCTTCAACCATCCGATCCTTCAGATCAACATTCCATGGGCTTTGCTCCCATTCGCAAAAAAGAAGAAACCTCTGAATTTGGAAAAAAGGTATTGCGTCCTGACTTAAAAACAAACCAAGATGCCAGAGAATATCTTGCTATTTTGGAAAAAACAAAAGACGATCCGGATTCTCCTTATTATGGAGAATCGGGTTTTGCTCCCGAGGATTGGATGTGCGCGTTTATGACGCATCTTACACAAACGGGGACACACCTTGATGAAAATAAAGACGCTGCCATTCAACTTATCGGAGCCTATTTCGTCCGTTCAAATGCTGTGCCTGGCGCGTTTTGGAGTCATCAAGAACAGAGAGCAAAACTGGTCGCACGCTCCCCACAAAAGAAAGATCTTTTTTGTGGAGTACGCACTTCCGTCCTCCTCTAACATTTTATGGATAGACTCATTGTTGCCAAACAAGCTGCCATGGAATCAGGGGCATTCTTACGAAAACAGTTTCGCAGACCTTTGGTTGTGGATGAAAAACGTTTTTATGATGATGTTGTTTCAGATGCGGATCATGGAAGTGAAAAAATTATTTTGCGGAGGATCAGTGAGATCTTCCCCAAGGACGGCATCCTCTGTGAAGAATCCGGACATATACAAGAAGGAGAATACACTTGGGTGATTGATCCTTTGGACGGCAGTATCAATTATATGAATGGAATCCCCTACTGTGCGGTTTCCATTGCGGTTGTATATGAACAGATGCCAGTGATCGGAGTTATCTATCAACCTTTTTCGGATGAACTTTTTTGGGCGCAAAAAGGAAAAGGCGCCTGGTTTGCCAATACGCGTTTGCGCGTACATGATCGTCCACTTAAAGAAGGGGTTGTGGGGATAGATTTTGGACGCGAGGAAAAAAAAGAAATTGCGGGGTGGGTGGAACGCTTTAGTACACGATGTCGATATGTGCGTGTAAACGGGAGCGCGGCTTTGGCTCTTTCCGAGGTGGCACAAGGGTGGACACAAGGATATCTCCAAAACACGCTCTATCCTTGGGATGCAGCTGCCGGAGCTTTAATCGTGAAAGAGGCGGGAGGGGTGGTTACGAACCGCGAGGGAAAACCATGGAATATTTCGGACCCTTATCTGATCGCCGGATCTTCCAAACGAACGCATCAAAAAATACTTCGGGAAATACGCGTATGAGACATCACCCTTACTTTTTTGCTGATCTTTTTTTTCTTTTCTGTTTTGTTTTTAGTTTGATTGTTCTTCGCCAGTTACCTTGGCAATGGAATCTTATTGCCAGTTGGAATCTTGCAACATTTCTTCTCTATGGATTTGATAAATGGCAGGCGGGAGGAAAACGCCTACGTGTGCCGGAAATCATTTTTTATTTTGTGACGTTTTTGGGAGGATCGGTGGGAACGCTTTTTGGCATGCATGTTTTTCATCACAAAACACGCAAAACTTCTTTTCAGCTTGTCGTTGCTATCCTCTTGTTAATCCAAGCAGCACTTGTTGTTTCTTTTCTTACATAAAAATTTTGGAAACAAAATAGCTCCGGAAATCCCAGAGCTATTTTTTATTTGTCTTATTTTGCAGCTGCTGCCTCTTTTACCTCTGGTGCCTTGATTCTTCTTATCTGTTCCATTGCACGCACCGCATATCTCAAACCATCTTCAGGATTACGGAAACTACCTGCCGCAAGTATAGCTTGTTTTCCAAGTTCAGTGGCAAGGGCTTCTCTTTCTTCAGAAGGAACCCATTTACGTAAAAGAGTGACAAGATCATCATTTGGACTCTGGCGGAAATCTCTTTTCATCTGATGAAGACTGATGATGGATTGCGTTCCGAGATCTGCGATGAAACGATAAATATCTTGCCTGAGATATTGCTGTCCCTCTTCATCAAGTTGTGGCTCCGTGGTGCACACAGTATTATTTATAAAACAGACGAAACCCTTTTCTAAAATATACAAACTTGGTCCTGATCCTTTGGGATCACAGAAACGGATGGTGTCTAAACATGCGCGAAATAACCTGCTCCTTTTTGTAGAATCAGCAAGGCAACTGGTTAATGAATCTGTCAAGGAAACATTTTCATCTGATATCCCTCGAAAAAACCCTTGAAGAAATGCTTCGGCTAAAACACGACGGCTCGACACACGTGAGAGAAAACGATCTGAAGCTATTTCATGCCCTTTTGCTGCTTCTTCAAAATCTTCCGGCTTCCCTTTCAGTTTGCGCACACGGTGTTCCAAGAGGATCATGCGACGATTAAATGCCATCTTTCCCGTGTAATCATCCCCACGCGTCTGAAAAAAATCCATCATGGCAAAAAAACGTTCTTCAAGTTCTCTTGATTCTGACCAATTGCGTCCGCGATAAGCTCCCTCTAAACGATCCACCACTCCGTTCAAATATTCTCTTGCAACTTTGAGTTCGTCTTCACTGCGAATAATAGCTTCGAGATTGAGCGTACGCTCTGTGCGTCTTGCAATATCCGCGCTCGATTGATATCTTCGTTGTCTTTTGGCGGCAATCACACGATCTAACTCCACATCCAAAAAATCACTGACGTATTTTCTTGGATCCCCCCAGGTCTCCGTGATTCCTGTGCGTCCTGCATCCATAGAGACCCTTCCATCTTTTACCAAACGCGCTAACACATTTCCCCAGCGTTGAGTTACGAGCGCCATTTCGCGTTTGAACCCTCCTTCCACTTCTTGTTTCATCAAACGATCGAGCTCTTCAAATTCTTTTTTCCTGCGCTCGGTCGCGGCCTCTATTCTTTTTTGTAAATCTTGTTGTTGCGTTTCCAATCCTAATGTCTGACGAAGCTCTTGTTTTTTATCTTCCAGCTGTTTTTTAAAAGCTACGATATCCTTTACGGAAACCTTGCCTTCTTTTTGTTGTTCTTCCAGTCGTGCAATCGTTGCCTCCAATGCTTGTACGACCGCGTCATCGGAAATTTTGGTTTCCGCTTCCTTGGTGACGCGATGAAGTTCGTCCATAAGGCCCTGCTGTTCTTTTCCGCGCTTTCTTCCCACACTCCAATTAACCTCCTTCTCTTTCTCGCGCATTCTCTCATAGGTGGGGTGTGTTCTCATGGTCTCCCCAAACTTTCCATAGGAACCTCCTTCTTTTTGTCTCCAATCCGCAAGTTCTTTTTTACGTTGTTGCAAAAAGAGCTCCACCACTTGATCGGCTGCCCAATCTTTAAATGATTCTTGATCGTCCAAGATCATGCCAAATTGTTTTTCGGATAATTCCTGCACCCCTTTGTTCCAACGTTTATGAGCTTGACGTTCCATGTATGCATTGAGCGCGTCTGAAGAAAAAGGATATGCAGGAGCGCGTGCAAGAATAGTCAAAACCTCTGATGGGGTGAGGTCATTCACCTCTTTTTCTAATTTTCTCGCTTCTTGCACAAGAAAAGATTCCTTATATTGCTCTTTGGACTGAAAAAGAAAACTTTCTTCTTTAAATAAAGTTTCATACATGGGTCCCGCATGAGCGAGAAGTTCAAAAGAAGATCGTCCCATGGGTTTTTCTTTCTCTACATGCACCTCTGGCGCAATGGCAGGTTTGGACTCCTCTTGCAAAAGCGCTTCCATGGCCAAACGTTCTGCCTGGGCTTCATCAACAGGCAAAGGCTGTTCCCCTTCTTTGGAAGGTGGATGTTCAACTTCATGAACGATTGGTCGCTGTTCTTTTTTTGATCTGGGCATACGCATGATTAGAGAATGATAGAAGTGATAAGAGGTTTATACCCATATGGTACCACTAATTCGCTCTGCAATCGATCAATACCGATCTGTTTGTAGGCACTCATAAGGGTTTGAAGAAAAAAACGGAAAGCCCTTTTGATTTCTTCCAAAGAGGCTTCTTTGTTTGCAAGAACTTCTCGCAAAGAAAAAAATGCTTGCCATAATGACAAGCGGATTTGATCATTCAAAATTAAAAAGAAAAATTTTTCCAAAGGATCATTGCTTAAAATATCTTTACGTAAACCCGGCACTTTGCCATATCCAAGATTGATCGTGGCATCATGGATATATGACCACTGTTTTTCTGCTGTGGCTGCCTCTTGCATCGCCTTATATAAAGAGAGGTAAAACTCGAGACAAAACACCATGCCATCCCCCGCAAATAAACGATGATCAAAAGCTGATTGTTCCTCGAATGATAATCGCTTCTTTAATACAGCACGGCGTTTGGAAAAAAGATGACGGACATGGGCTTCTTGAACAAATGTTTGTGAAGCCAATGTGAATATCTGAATCAATTCCCTCTGGCCCAAAGAAGTTTGATGAAAAAAAACTTGGGAAACTCCGGCAAGCGCTTCAGCAAGTTCTAATTCCTCTGGTTCCTCTTTTGCTAAAACAAGAACAAGCGCATGAATAAGAAGATGGGTGCGCGTCTTGACATCCAGACGAGCTTCCAATGTTTGAAGGTCATGAAAAATTCTTTCTCGCTTTCGAGAATAGATTTCCGACCAAAATACAAAGGGTTTTTTTGCCCCTTCTTGCACAAGTAAATGTAGATCACGTAAAAGCATAGCTTTTATTTCTTCTATGTTAGCATAATTTTCTCGTAAAGAGGAAAAAAGCCTTGACGCTCTTTGTGAGGCTCTGGTATTCTCAAGCCGCTTAGAGCTATTTTTGAAAAGCCCGCCCAAACGGCTTGGAACAGCGATCACCGCGTCTCCTCCTCGCGACGATATGCCAGGCCAAGCCGTTTGAGCGGGTTTTTATTTTCCCATGAAAAAGAGCTCCCGTAGGGAGCCCTCTTTTTTTATAACTCTTCATGGATCAACTGATGGCGACGGCGAATGCGTTCAGACTGAAGCCAGATGTATCCGATCCCCATGAGACCCCCCAGTACAAATCCAGAAAAAATATTAGCTAAGATATTCGGCTTCACTGGCCAGCGAGAATTGAGCGGATCATCAATCAAACGCACTTCCACATTTCCTCCAGATGTATACACCTGCACTTGTTCCATAAGCACGGTCGCGACTGCTTTTACAATCTGCTCTGCTTGTATCACATCTTGATGATATGCAGAAATCGTCATAATTCCGGAGCCGCGAGAAACTGTGGCGCTCACAGTCTTCATCCAATCTTGTCGCTTTTTATAATCCTCTTTATGAAAACTTGAAGGGTCGATGCTGTATCCCGATGCTATGACTTCATTAAAAAATGTTGTTGTGTATAAAATAGTCGAAAGATTTTCCGCAATGCGTTCCTCGGATCGACTTGCGGTGTACGCATCCACGGAAGAACCCACATCTTGAAGCACCATGAGTCGCACGGTGGAAGAATATTTGAGGGGCTGAAAAAAAGAGATGACAAGCGCAAGGACAAGCCCTACACAGGCAAACAAAAGAATCGTTCTCCATCCATACCACAATAAGGTAGTGTAATTGCGACTAGGCATATATTTCTAGAATACGTTATTTTTCTTGAAGCGTCACGGGGATTTCCATTTTTTCTCCGTTACGATCAATGGAAAAGACAACGAGATCGCCGGGAGCATAATACACGAGACGTTCATCAAGGCTCATGGAAGCATCTATATTCTGACCATCAATAGTCAGAAGAATATCTCCGCGTTTCAATCCTGCTTCAGAAGCGGGACTTCCATAGGTGATCGCTCCGGCTCCAGTCAAAAACGCCCCTGCGTGATACCCGCGAGTTATTTCATCTGTCAGACCTTTTGTCTGCGCTAAATCCACATACTGCACACCAAGATATGTTCGCGTCCATTCTCCTGTTTGCAATAAACGAGTAAAAGAAGATGTGAGCACATCTAAAGGAATGACGGTAGCATATTCTTTTCCACTTTCTTCCACACCATCCACAATCCCAATCAATTCACCAGACAGATTCACAACGAGAGACCCCACTTCATTTTCCGAAATAGACTCTTGCAAGACAAGGTGTCGTTCAAGAGATTCAGAAGAATGAAGATAAATGTCAGAACGTAAAATAGTAAAAACCGATGTTTCAATTATCTCCTCCGGCGCGGGAACAACAAAAACCTGATTCCCCGTTTGGACATTCCATCCGCTTCCAAATGACACAACAGACAAACGATCTGCAGTAATTTTTACAAACAAAGCCCCCGTAGCTTGATCTCGCACTATCTGTTCAATTTCATAAAACTTTTGCTGTACTTCTACCTGCAAATATTCTTCCGCAATCCCCGGTTGATCCATTGTGAGAATCCAACCGTCCGTTGTCAAAACAACCCCGCGCGATATGCGATCTTCTTGACGCAAATAATTTGTGGAGGAAGGAAGATAAAAAACCGCCACACTTGGAATCACTCGTTCTTCTATCCCTTCAAGCGCTTGAGAAAGAAATTGCGGCACCATGCGCGGACGTTCATCAGATAAACGCAAAGGAATTGTGTATTCCCCGAGTTGAATGGCATAACTGGCCAGATAATTCGTGGTGAGAGCGGTTGCCAGTACTCCTCCGGCAGACCCAAGCAATAAGGCAATAAAAACTGTTTGTACTGTCATGATCCAAGAGGGAGAAAATTTTTTCATAAAGACTTCGGGAAATAGACTTAGACCCATTGAGCTGTGCCAACAATCATTACTAAAAGACCACAGGCCATCAAAAGATAACGACGTAAAAATGCCTGGGAAAGGTTTTCAAAAAAATGCGCCCGTGTCAATCCCAAGAAAAGATAAAAACACACGGTAAAGAGAGCGGCATTCACATAAAATCCACTAGGAAGCAGTGATAATGCAATAAATAGTTCGGTCATTAAGACCGATCCTGTGATCACAGTGGAACGTACGAGAGTGTGTTCAATTTTACTTACCCAAAATGTTGCCGCCAGCATATAGACAATAAGAAAAAGGATGGCTGGAGCAATCAACCATAAAGGAATTTGAAGAAATAATTGCAAACCAAATCCGATTGATGCGCAAAAATAAAGAGCGAAAATATGCAAAACAAGAGAAAGATGCTCAATGGTATAAGCCTGATAGCGGACGGGAAGGTGAAGATAATAAAATACTTGCTCGGTAAAGAAAAAAAGACAAAGGACAGTGACAACGCCAAGAGCTGCCTGTGACCAAAATGATTCTAAAAAAAGAAACGCGCACAAGGAAGAAGTAAAAAAAAGAACAGGTGTTAATAAAAAAAACCGATACGTTTTTTCTTGCCAATCAAAAGAAACCAATCGTGCACATAAATAAAAACACAGGATCCATGCCACGAAAGCTCCAATCCAAAACCACGCGGGTTGCCAGATCATCCAGGCATATCCCAACGTCACTACAAAGGCGATCGCATAAGGAATGGCGCGATAAAAAACCAACATAATTATTCAGACGTCTCGACCGCTAATTCACCTTTTAAAATCATCAGACCATCTTCGTAAGAAATCTCGCTTAAACGCACATAAGATCCGAGCTCGGCATATAAAGACTCAAGATTTTTTTCTACAACTGTATGGATCAAAGGATTTAACACATTCAAAGGTAAAGACAAAGAACCTATGGAAGCTCCCTTGATATCTAAAATAATCCCCCCGTCTTGAACCGTGGCATAGACATCTAAACGCAAGGCTGTTTGCTGCGGATTATTTTTGATGGGCAAAAAAATCTCTGCGCCTTTTTGTGGATCGAGTGCGACTTGTGCCAAAGAAAAATCAAAAGGCAACCCCTCCCCTGCTTGCTCGGCTAAACTGCGTAAAGATGCTGTAAAGGATTGTTCGGAAAGACTTACTTCTAACGCTGTGTCTTCAAGGGCTCCTTGGCCTTGGTACAATCGTTGCATTAATGTATCGGACACTTCGGACTGAATATAAGTTTCAATGGGAACGCCTGGAGTCACAACACGCAGTGGAGTGGGTACCTCGTAGGCCAAACGTGTAAAGACTGGGATCGTCACAAGACCGGTTGCCGCAATCGCCCAGACTATTCCAGCTGCTACAACGCCTAGCAAAACAAAAACAATGACCGCGCAAGTGACAAGCGGATGCGGTTTCTTTTTCAAAATAATCGTTTCCATAAAAAATTATGAAGCTCCGCGCAGCAGAGCTGCACGGTATTAAGCGGAATTCTTCCGTAGCCGAATACCCTCCTTCGTCCCGCCAATGGCGGGACTTCGGAAGGGTTATTCTCCTTCCCTTCATCCCCGCAGCCAGGCCTTCGCAGCCGAAGCTGCTTTCGTGGAGTAGGCCAAGCTGCGGGGTATTCGGCGAAGGAGAATAAAATCACTTAACTGTGGAATCAATCCAAGGATTGGCTGCAAAAATTTCGTACAATTGTTGAAGGCCTGACGCTTGCATTTCCCCATCTTCCTGATAAAGATTGTTAAGTCCAAACACAATTTGCAAATGCAAATCTTTTCTTTCTGACGGAACGCGCAGATCTAAAACCTGTTGCAAAACTTCCTCTGCATAAACGTGGCGATCCCCCATGCTTGATTTGATCAGATAAGTCATCGTAAACCCATCCATCACACCTTGAAGAGATTGCTCATAATCGGCCACCGTAACGGGCTCCTTGACTTCGGTTAAAACGGTATACCCCTCCTGCGCGGAAGGAGAAACAGTTTGCCACACAAACAAAACAAGCGCGATCGTAAGCACTCCCAAAAGAATGGGAAACGCATACGCATGACGATGATAAAATCGCATATTATTGTGCGTCTTTAAAAAGATCTTCGAGCACGACCACAGCTAAGGTCGCGAGAGGAATCGCCAAAATAGCTCCGGCAAGTCCTCCAACCTTCATCCCAATAAGCAAAGCCGCAATGCTGATGATCGGATTAAGTCCTGTGACCTTTTGCATGATCTTGGGCACGAGGACATGATTTTCCAATTGTTGAATGATAACGTAGAGGATAAGAACACAAAAACCTAAAATCGGAGATTGTGCAAAAGCGATAATCGCCGCCGGAATCACAGAAACGATCGGACCCACATAGGGAATGATTTCCAAAAGACCGGCGATGATCGCAAGGAGAAGCGCATACTTGACTTGCAGCAAAGAGAGACCGAGGAAAACAAGACACCCCACAATAAGCCCCAACAAAATTTGTCCTTGCAACCAGGCTCCGATCTTGACCTGAATCTTTTGGAGAAGCTGCTCAATATAGGGTTGATATTCTACAGGGGAGAGGTTGCGAAAATAACTGCGCGCTTTTTTTTCCTCCACCACCATGTAAAACGCGAGCACTAGTACGATGAATAAAGCCGCAATACCACCTACCACTCCTTTAACCGTGGAAAAAACCGAACTCACAGATTGAGAAAGTGTCTCCTGCATGGAAGAAAACGCGGCGGACAAATATGGTTGAATATTCGCTTGGAAAAAATCACCGATCGGCCCAGTGCCACCCAAAGAAGAAGAAAAACTAGTAAAGAGTTCTTTGGATTGTTCAACAACGACAGGGACGAGGATAGTAAAAACCGCAACCACTATGGCTCCCAAAATAAGATAGAGAAGAAGAACAGCAATGCCACGAGGAATTTTGTGTTTGGCAAACCAGGAAGCAAAAGGCGTGATGAGTCCGGCCAAGAGAAGAGCGACAAGAAAAATGGCGACGATGTCTCGGATATACCACAAAAACCAAAGTCCAAGCACAATGAAAACAACTTTGACAAAGGTCATGGTTGTTACATTGACATTGGTGGATCGCTCGGTTCCTTGCGCGCCCATAGATGTGGTTAGTATAACACAAAAAAAGAAGGAATGAGGTGGATACTCTGGACAAAAAACTTTAAAGAAAATACGGTTTTGCGTCCGCAAACGAAGAAACAAAGGAGACGGACATGCTAATCCCGCTCATTCTTCTCATCTCTCTTGTTGTGGGCACGGGGACGCTTCTTGGAAATTGACTTCTGGTACCAAGTACGAGGAGTATGCTTCAAGGCTGCATCTGTTTCCTGCTGGCTTCACTTTGCACGGGCATTACGATGATTCTCCTTGACCTGATTGGCATCCTCTGAAAAACCGAACGGATACATACGACGAAGTCCTGCTTTTCCAAGCAGGCTTTTTCTTTTTGAAAAAATCCTTGAAAAATGAGGAAAAACTGGGTGTCTGGATTGACAAAAACGTCAAAAAGTGCTATATTTTGACGTTCTTACGTTCATTCTCAAACCTCCAAACAGGCGAGGAATTCTCGCCATCCCCTCACCCACGCAGGAGCCAAACATGTTTTCCTCTCTCGACCTTCTGACTGCCACTCGCTGGTTCGGACGTCTCATCACTTTGGGGCTGATCGCAGCGATCGTGGTGATGATCACCAACGTCGCTCGCGCAGACGATGAAGATCCACGGAAGCCTTCGCTCTACGTGCCGGGCTGGCAGTCGCCCGCGACCCCGCCTCCCCCGCCCGTGGCATGGACGATTGAAAACGGGATGGCCGTCATCTGGGCCGAACGATTGCCGTTTCAGAACTGTGATGACGTGATCGATCTGCACTCCGTGAGCTACAACATCAAGACCAAGGTGGTCACCGTGGCCTGCTACGGTGAGAGCGCCAGCCTTCCCCCTCTCCCCGAAGGAGTCGAGGGGTTCACGATCCGCAGGTCCACCATGGTCATGAAGTAGACTCGCACTACGCGCACGACGCCTCACCACGGACGCCCTTCCTAGGATCCGTAAGGTGGGGCGTTTTCGTTTATAGCTTTCCGAAGGAGTAACAGGAAAGTTCTTTTGTTGATTCTGAATTTATAAAAAATCTTCTCGATGAGCCTCCACTCAGCAAGCTGCGCGGAATTAGCGAGTTAAATCAAACGCTTTCTTGAAAAAGCGTAACCAGAACCTGTTTTTAAATATTTCTCAAAAGCCATAGCCTTCTTTTGTTCACGAAATGAGCAAAACCATACTATTTTCCAAGGAATAAATTTTCTAGTATGAAAAGCTCTGCTTTCATTATGTTCTCGCAATCTCTGTTCTACGGATTGAGAGGTCGTCCCGACGTAATAACGTTGATCAACCATACTTTGCAAAATATAGACATGAAACATAAAACCCCCTAGTTAAAAATTTAACTTGGGGGTTTCTTTACAGAAATCTAACACAAAACCCTCTTTGAATCAATCGCTGTGTATCCGTTTCTGAATTGAGTCCCCCTTCGTCCCCGCCGATGGCGGGGACTTCGGGGGACACCCTTCGCCCCTCCGGCGTGGCAATACAAACCTATAATTCTATCTTGAATGATAGAGATGGCCTGCCACCCGAAGCTCCGAAGGAGCGAAGGGTGGTGGAGCTGGGGGGAATTGAACCCCCGTCTGGTAAGACTTCACGTTTTCATTTGTTCCAAGCTCATTCCTGCTTTTGTACTCTGTCGCGCTTAGAGCAGGAACACATACGCGACAAGAGTTGCCTGATTGCCTTCTTAATCTACACGACAGGCGGCATGAAGATCGGAGCTCACAAATATAGCACCCGGCTCCCTACAAGTGAGCATATAAGGACGGATGGTTGTGGCAATTAAGCGACAACGGGCGCAAATGCTGGGAAGGCGAAAGCCTTCTTCGCTTGCGTATAAAGATTGGCAGTTGTCTTTGATGCGCCAGGGATTTACGAGGTCTGACACACCCTCGGCTTGATGGAAACGCAAAGGGCTTCCGTCGATCCCGATCAGCCCCGCCTTATGTCCCAAAGCACAAGGCATGGATGACCGAGGGAGGAAAAAATTTCTAATTTCCAATATCCAATTTCTAATAATTGGGTCTAACGGCGATATTTGAAGTAAATCCCCATTTCTTCATTGTCCGGCAGAGCCTGATCCCGCCAAAGGCGGGAGAAATTAGACATTGAAAATTAGAAATTTCTCCCAACCTCTATTCCCTCATCTTCTCTCTCAACTGTCGTTCAACATCCCGTTTTTTAATGCTCTCCCGCTTTTCAAATTGTTTTTTCCCACGTGCAAGACCGAACTCTAATTTCACAAATTGCCGCTTAGTATACACAGAAATTGGCACTAAAGTCAATCCTTCTTGCTGGCTTTTTCCTATTAAACGGCCTATTTCTCGACGATGTACCAATACCTTTCGATCTCGCGACGGATCATAATTTTCCTGCTTTCCGGCAGGAGCATATTTGGAGATAAATGCGTTCTTGAGCCAAAGCTCACCACCACGAATATGCAAAAAAGCTCCTTTAAGCTGCATATGCCCCGCCTTTACAGACTTTGTCTCTGCCCCAGTCAATGCCAATCCCCCCTCGAATGTTTCCAGGATTTCATAATCAAAAAAAACTTTTTTATTCTCGGCAAGTTTTGGCATATTGCACAAAAAAGTATACACGATTGCTTGCTTTTTTTCACTTTCTTCTCTAAAATAAGCCCAACCTTATGCGCATTCATCGCCATCGGCAGCAAAAGCCGAAATACAATATCCCCATTTATCGCATCAATGAAAAAATCACCAACCCTGAGGTGCGTGTCATTGATGATGAAGAAAAAATGTTGGGAATTATCTCAACCGAGGAAGCCCTCCGAATTGCTCATAGTAAAGAAATGGATTTGGTTGAAGTTTCCCCAAAGGCCGAACCTCCGGTTTGTAAAATCCTTGATTTCGGCCAGTTCAAATATCAAAAAGAAAAAGAGGTCAAAAAACAAAAAGCCCAATCCAAAGAAGTGGACACTAAGGGCATCCGCCTTTCCGTCCGCATTGGTGATCACGACTTTGATGTGCGTGTGGGGCAGGCAAAAGGATTTTTGGAACGTGGGGATAAAGTACGAGTGGAACTAATGCTTCGTGGTCGCGAAAAAGCTCACCGTAATGTGGGTATCGAGGTTGCCCAACGTTTTGTGGCTGAACTGCAAAAAATTTATCCTCTGCGCATCGAACAACCCATTGCCTATCAGATGGGAAAAATCATCGCAATTGTAGCTCGATCCTAATGATTCGTTGACATAAAACCCTAAAATCCCTATACTCTCGGCACCCTGGTAATCACATTTATGAAACTCAAGACACATAAAGCATTATCCAAACGCATCACCATCACCAAAACCGGCAAGATGATGAAGCGTTATGGCGGACAGGATCACTTTAACAGCCGCGACACAGGTAATGCGGGACGCAAAAAGCGTACAGATAACCAGTTATCCAGCACCCATGCCAAAGCGGTTAAAACTCTTATCCCCAATACCTAATCTATGGCACGCGTAAAACGAGGCACCCACCATGTCAAACGACGTCGTAACCTTTTGGCCAAGACCAAAGGCATGATGTGGGGTCGTAAATCAAAAATCAAACTTGCCAAGGTAGCTTCCCTCAAAGCTGGGGCCTATGCCTACCGCGATCGTCGCAATAAAAAGCGTACATTCCGCCGTCTGTGGCAAGTCCGTATCAATGCTGCTATCCGACCTTTGGGCATGTCTTACAGTAAACTCATCCATTCCCTTAAACTTAATAATGTCAGTTTGGACCGCAAGATCCTTGCCGCCTTGGCAAAAGATCATCCAGCCATTTTTGAAAAAGTCGTCAAGAGCCTCAAGTAAAAACAAAACACCGGTCAAAAGCCGGTGTTTTTGATTGAAAAAACGAAGATATCCGTCACTCTTCTGGACAAAACCCTTAAAAAAAGCTAGGGTTTTGTGCTCCGTTTCAAACGGACAGTTCGTTCCTTCCACCCCCCGGAGACACCATGTTCTTCCTCGAGACTGAAAACGGCAAAACCCCGGTCAAAGCCGGTGACACGATCAAGATCAATACCGTCGCCGGCATCCCGATTCGCTGGAGACTCCATGTAGAAGGAGATGATCGGCGTGTCGGTGACAGCTTCACGATCGAATCGCACCGCGATCTCTTCAAGGAATTCCTGTTCACGATGAACAAGGTAGATGGCGATGATCCGATCATCTTTGACCTTTCCACGAAGACAGAAGGGTTCACGGTCGGTACCCACCGATTCCCGATCGCGTGTGGGTTCAAGACGCTCTGTGTGATCGAGGTGAATGCAGTCGCCCGCCCGACGATCGAGGTACCACTTCCCGTGGAAGATCCCCCCGCTGCCCCGCGGCGCAGAAAGGAACCCGCAGCCGACAACGAGATCGAGAGAGACGGCAAACCGAAGCCGAAGGAACCCAGCCCGTGGACAAACTTCGGGATCCGAAGCCTCTACGGCGTCATGCTCTTGATCCTCCTGTGTTCCCTGACGTGTGGTGGATTCACCTTCTGGACGGGCGGCAAGGTCGTGAACTTGTTCACAGATTGGGCACGCATGAGTCTGTCGTCTGTGGAATTGCAGGAAGAGGTTCAACCGCCCGCGGCAACTCCGCAGGAAGATCCTGCAAACCCAGTCCCGACTCTCCTCGAGTCCCGGCCAGTCACCCAACCCCGGTAGTGGGCGAGGTCCTCTCGCCTCTACACGCAAAGCACCGACGCCCGGTGCTTTTTTCGTTACCAGATGGCCTTGCCCGAGAAAGATCTCCGTGTTATGATTTTTCCACATTTTGAGGATCGGTGGTGTAGCTGGTTAACACGTCGCCCTGTCACGGCGAAGATCACGGGTTCGAGTCCCGTCCGATCCGCCACCGAGCTGAGCTCGGTTGGTCGTACAAAGCCAAAGCTTAGCTTTGGCCTGAAGACCAACATCTTGAATATGCTCAGCGAGGTGAGGCTAGCTCAAACTGGCCCATCTCGGAAGATCAGCTCGGTTGTATAAAATAAGTCACATTTGTGACTTATTTTGTTTATTCCAATACAAAAAACTGATATGTAAATCCCCCCTTCTTGTAAAAGAAAAACCGCACCAGAGGGGGTGCGGTCGTGCGTCTTTCAGATGTCTTCAATGAGTATCTTCATCTTTGAGGTCTCGGCAAATCCATCGAAAAAGGATTCCCTGGCTCTTGAAAACAACCTTTGATGATCGTCTTTGCTCATCTTCCGAAAAATAGGGCACAGGATCTTTGTGAAAGAGCATGTAGGCGATGAATCCGATCACAAAACCGTACAAGATATACATGATCAAAGAAGGAACGGCTATGAGAATCGCGGCTAGGATGATCATGCTCACGATGACGTAAACAGCCTTTCGCCAATTCATGAAATCCTCTTTCCTCACTCTTCAGCGAGTTTTGTAGGGGCAACGGCCTGCTCGACCGACGTCGAAACGACAGGCTCAACGGTGGGCGGCGCAGGACGTTCGGGAGGAAGGACTGGTGACTGCATTTGATCCTTCGCTGATGATGAAGTGGGGTAAGGTGACATCTCACAGGAAGGCAAAAGTGGAAACGGTCCGCGATCTGATTCTGCTGCGGTCTTCAAACGACAGGTGACGAAATGCCCATCAGCATCGCCTGTACTGTACACAATACCTGTGACTTGGAGGGAAGGGTTCTGACGCAAGAAGCTTGCCAGTGCGTTCCCGAAATCTTGCAGGATGTAAGGGAAAAAATACACACCCTCCCCATAATCCACAACATAGCAGGTCTGCATATTGGTCACGTTCTTGGGATCAGACGCCGGATTCACAACACAACCAGTACCTACGAGCAGAATAAAGAGGAAAGCGAGAAAACTCATGGGTTTGGCTCCGTGGAAAGAACGTGATTCCTTACAAATCTTTGTGATCTGCAAGGATGAAAACTTTTCCATATTCAGAGCCTCTTGTCAATCGACAAAAAGACTTTCTCTCGAAAAAATACGGATAAAACCATTGCTTTCGAGACTTTCGCATGCTACCATCTTGGGGCTTTTATGCTTGATTGGAAGACCACATCTCACCCCATTGTTGCTCTCTCTCCCATGGCAGACATGACTGACGCTCCGTTTTGTCGGATCGTGAAATCCAAGGCGCCACAAACCATGATCTATCGAGAAATGGTATCAGCCGAGGCGATCGTGCGAGATAATCCTAAAACTTGGAACATGGCAGTTATTCATCC
>Ga0082335_1002895_pt1 | contig 30067 bp, 17 predicted proteins | sample Subgrocontami58m_FD_72375 | JGI IMG/M metagenome (GOLD analysis project Ga0082335, IMG submission 72375) | Subsurface groundwater microbial communities from S. Glens Falls, New York, USA - GMW37 contaminated, 5.8 m (SPADES assembly) (version 2) ...
TTTCACACTGACCGCGCGGGTGACGGACTCGAACGGCGACACCGCCACGTCGGCGGCGGTCCCCGTTACGGTGCAGGCGGTGACTTCCACCGGCGTCACGCTGGCCCTCGCTCCGACCTCCACGGCGATTCCGGTCAACTCCTCGCGCGCGCTGACCGCCACCGTGCCGTCCGGCACGTTCGCGTATGTGGAATTCCTGTACGACGCGCAGGTCATCGCCACGGACACGACCGCCCCCTATAGTGCGGTGTTCACCGCGCCGGCGGCGCCGGGGGCGCACTTCCTGCAGGCCCGCGCCGTCGATCTGGCGGGCACCGCGACCGTTTCTCCGGCGGTGGGCATCACCATCACCCCGCAGGTCGGCGCGGCGCCGCTCGCGGCGATCCTCGCGCCGGTGAGTGGGGCGTTTTTGGCGCAGGGCATCACGGTGACAATCAGCGGCACGGCGACGGATCCGGACGGCACGATCACCGGAGTCCAGGTTTACGTGAACGGCGCCACGACGGGCCTCGCCAACAACGGCGTGGCAACGCTCAGCGGCTCGAACTGGACGATCAACTGGACCCCGACCACGCCCGGGGTCGCGTCGATCACCGCGTTCGCCACCGATAACAACGGCAACTCCATCGCGGCACCGGCGGCTGGCGTGAACGTCACCGACAGCAGTTCGCCGGCCATCGTGCTCGATTTGTCGCCGGGACCCGCGCGCCCGGTGACCGCGACGCTGCCCAGCGGCGCCACGCGCAATGTCTTGGCCACGGTTACGCCGACGACGGGCCGCGCCGTGGTGCGCGTGGAGTTCTTCATCGACGGCACGAAGGTGGGCGAGGATACCGCGGCGCCGTACACCTACCGCTACACCGCGCCGGTGCTCGCGCCGGACGAGCAGTCGCACAGCTATGTGCTGAGCGCGCGGGCGACCGACAACGCCGGTGCCGCGCGCGATGCCCAACAGCCGATTCTCGTCATCGCCCCCGTCGGCCAGCCACCCGTCGTCAACCTGCTCACGCCGACCAACGCCACCTCGGTGTTTCCCAACACCGCTGTCAGCCTGGCGGCGACAGCCGTGGCCAACGGCGGCACGATCGCCTCAGTTCAGTTTTACGTCAACGGCAGCCCGGCGTTGGTGAATGGCGGCAACGCCATCGCCGCCGCGCCGTACACCTCGTCGTTCATCCCGACCACGCCCGGCACCTACACGTTCGACGCCATCGCGACCGACGATCGCGGCAACACGAGCGTTTCCAACTCGGCGACGATTACCGCGGCGTTCGCGACGCCCACCATCGTGTTCACCTCGCCCAATCCCAACGCCACGGCGCGCTCGACGCCCGGCGTGCCGATCACGCTCGCGGCCACCGCCACCGTGCAGAGCGGCACCGGCGCCGCGATTCTCCTCGTCGAGTTCCTGCTCGACGGCGTGCAAATCGGCGCCGACACCACGGCGCCGTACAGCTTCTCCTGGATCCCGACCATCGCCCAGCTCGGCGCCCATACGCTGACCGCGCGCGTCACCGACACGAATTCGCAGACGGCGACGACGAACCCGCTCACCGTCAATGTCGCGAACGTCATCGGCTCGCCGCCGACCGTGAGCGTGGCCGCATCGCCGATCCCGGCCGGCTTCGGCCTGCAAACCGCGTCGACGGTGAATTTCGTCGCCAACGCCGTCGCCACCGGCGGCTCGACCCTCGCCAACGTCGAGATTTTCCTGAACGACCTCAGCATCGGCCTCGCGGCGCGCGAACAGAACACGAACCTCCACCGGATCGCCTACGACCTGAACCGGTTCGATTTCACGAGCCTCACGCCGATCATCAACGACATCACCGGCGCCGTCACGTATCCGGTCCGGCTCTACGCCATCGCCCGCGACAGCAACAACAACCAGACCGTCTCGGCGACGACGAACCTCATCATCAATCCGGCCACCAGCCTGCCGCCCTCGATCCAGCTGTTCGCCGCCACGCCGACCAACATCACCGCCGGCACGCAGTTCTTCATGGCGGCGAACATCAACGACCCCGACGGCAACGTCACCTCGATCCAGCTCTTCGCCAACGGCACGCCGGTGTCGACGGTCGGCAATCCGCAGCAGGGCCAGTTCCTCACGTACAACGCGAACAATGCCGGTCGCTTCAACCTCTACGCCGTCGCGACCGACGACACGGGCAACACCGCGGTTTCCTCGCCCGCCATCGTGCTGAACGTCACCGCGGTCAACGCGCCGACCACCACGCTCACGCGCCCGGCGGACGACTCGACCACCGCGTCGGTCGGCTCACCGGTGTTCCTGGAAGGCACGGCGGTCAACACTTCCACCACCCAGGTGCCGACGATGCAGTTCATCGCGACCGCGGCGGGCGGCAGCCGGCAGGTGATCAACGGCATCCGCGTCGGCAATACGACGACGTACCGCGCGATTTGGACGCCGATCAATCCCGACACCTACACCGTGACGACGCAGGCGTCGGTCGGAGTGGTGCAGGGGACCAGCAGCACTTCCCGCCGCGTCGTCGTCACCGAAATCACCGGGCTGGCGCCGAGTGTCTCGCTCACGCGCGCCCCGGGTGTCTCCGGTGTGCCGGGGAGCGCCTCGACCGCCTCGACCGCGGATTTCGCCGCGACGGCGACCGATCCCGACGGTTCGATCGTGCAGGTGGAGTTTTTCCTCAATCGCAACAGCGTCGGCCTGGCGCGGCAGGATCCGCAGGCCAACACCTGGCGGATCACGGCGGCGTTTGCCGGGCTGCAGCCGGGCGGGACCGAAGTCGTGGCGCTGGCGCGCGACAGCTCGGGCAATGTCGTGGCTTCGCCGACGAATTCCATCAACGTCACGGTCGCGTCGAGCATCGCGCCTTCGATCACCGTCACGCCCTCGACCACGAATCCGCCGTTCAACCGACAGGTGCAGCTGCGGGCGAATGCCCGCGACAGCGACGGCACCGTCACCAGCGTGCAGTATTTCGCCAACGCGACGGCGATCGGCACGCAGACCAATGCCACGCAGTCGTTCGTGCAGAACTGGACCCCGACCACCTCGGGTCTCTATTACGTTTGGGCGGTCGCCACCGACAACACCGGGATCACCACGGTGTCGCCCACCGTGGAGGTGACGGTCCGGCGCAACAACCCGGTGCTGGAGAACTCGGCGTTCATCCTGCAGACGTATCAGGATATCGCGAACACCACCGCCATCAATCCGCTCGTGTTCGATCAGCTCGACGAGCAGCTGGCGAACGGCACCCTGAGTCGGGCCGACATCATCGTGAGCCCGCTGACGGCGAACGGCGGCGTTTCCATGATGGATTTGGCCGGTTTCCAGGCGCCGATCAACCTGCTCGCGGCGTATTTCGTGCTGATGGGCGAATGGCCGACTCCGGCCAACTACATGACGTTCCTGACGACGGCCCGCAGCAACGGGCTGTCGGCGGCGGTGAACTCGATCCTGTTCTCGAACGAGTATTTCGCGAAATACGGCGTCGTTCCCACGACGCAGTTGCTCGACAGCCCGACCAGTGTGCTGCCGGCCGAGATTTTCCTCAATCGCCTGCATCAGAGCGCCGGCATCCGGCCGCCGGAACCGGTCGATCGCGTTTCCTTCCGGAACAACAACGTACTCTCGGCCACGCGCGGCCGGGGCTACGCCGTGGTGGGTTTGCCCAGCGCCATCACCGAGTTCGTGACCAACACGAACTCGACCAACACGCAGCTCTTCAACAAGGCGAAGGCGGCGGCGCTGTTCTTCCAGCTGACGCGGCCTCCCGTCACCATTACCGTCGACGAAATCACCGCCCGCATCAACGCGCTGACCGCGCTGCCGAACATGACCGCGGTGGCCGATGCCGTGCTCAAGGATGTGTTGTACGGCTACCGCTACGTGACGATCACGAGGAACCCGCAGTCGCTCGTGGTGGCGCCGCGGTCCGGGGTGATCTTCAGCGTCGAGGCGCAGGGCGCGCCGCCGCTGGCCTACCAATGGCTGCTCAATGGCGCGCCGGTGCCCGGCGCGACGAATTCCATCCTGAGTCTCACGCAGGTGGATGCGTCGCGCGTCGGCGCCTACACGGTGGCGATCACGAGCCCGGCGGCGACCGCCACCAGCGATCCGGCGACGCTCACGCTTTCGACCACGCCGACGAAGCTGGCAAACATCTCGACGCGTGGCGTCACCAGCGGCGGCGCGAACGTCCTGATCGGCGGGTTCGTCGTGACGGGGGCGAACCCGCAGCAGACGCGCCAGATGCTGATCCGCGTGGTGGGCCCGACGCTCGGCGCGGCGCCGTTCAATGTCGGGGGCGTCCTCGCGAATCCGCGGCTGGAGGTTTACACCGGCAACATTGCGACGCCGGTGCTGACGAACGACGACTGGGGCACGCAGGCGGGCGGCGCGGCGCAGGTGAACGCCGTCCAGCAGGCAACGCAGCGCGCCGCGGCCTTCGCGCTGCCGGCGAATTCGCAGGACGCCGTGGTGCTGGCGACGTTGCCGCCCGGCACGTACACCGTGCAGGCCAAGGGTCCGGCGAACGCTCCGAACGCCTCGGGCGTCGTGCTGATTGAAGTTTACGACGTGACGCCGAACGCGGCCTCGCCGGGACGCGCGGTGAATGTGTCGACGCGCGGAACGGTGGGCACGGGGAGCAACATTCTCATCGCGGGTTTCGTGGTGAACGGGGGCGTTTCGCGCCGGATGCTGATCCGCGGCGCCGGCCCGACCCTGGCGAACCTGGGCGTGCCCGGCGTCCTCGCCGATCCCCAGCTCACGCTCGTCGATCAATCGACGGGCAAGACGATCGCGACGAACGACAACTGGGCCTCGGGTGAAGACGCGGCCGTGATCGCCTCCGCGGCGAGTGCGGCGGGCGCGTTCCCGTTCGCCAGCGGCAGCCGGGACGCCGCGATGATCGTGATGCTCCCGCCCGGCCAGTACACCGCGCAACTGAGCGGCGTGAACGGCGGCACGGGCGTCGGCATCGTCGAGGTGTACGACGTCGATCCGTGACCGCCGCTGAAGCCGGCGGAACGCTCAACGTTCAACTTTTGACGCTTAACGCTCAAGTGCCCGGGGCTGGCCTGGTACTTGAGCGTTGAACGTTCAGCGTTGAACGTTGAGCGTTGGCCAAATGGCAAAGTGGCTTCTCATTGACGGTTTCAACCTGGCGTACCGCTGCTTCCACGCGCTGCCGGAGCTGACGTCATCGAAGGGGTTCCCGACCGGCGCGCTGCACGGGTGGGTGAAGTCGCTGTGGAAGCTGATCGACCAGGAGAAGCCGGACGCGACGTTGGTGTTTTTCGATCTGGGTGAGTCGGTCGATCGCGTGGCGCTGCACGCCGAGTACAAGGCACAGCGCAAGCCGATGCCGGAACCGTTGCAGCGGCAGATCGAGCCGATCAAGTCGCTGACGCGGGCGATGGGGCTGGCCGGCATCGAGGTGCACGGCGTGGAGAGCGACGACCTGCTCGCCTCCGAGGCGGTGCGGCTGGCGCGGCAGGGGCACGACGTGCTGATCGTTTCGAGCGACAAGGATTTCGCGCAAATCGTCGACGACCGAATCAAGATCATGCTGCCGCCGCCGTCGGCGAATCCGAAGCTCGGCTGGCGGCTGCTCGATGCCGCCGGCGTGCAGGAGAAGTTTGGCGTGCCGCCGGCGCAGATTGCGCACTACCTCGCGCTGGTGGGGGACACGTCGGACAACATTCCGGGTCTCGACGGCGTCGGCCCCAAGACGGCCGCGAAGTGGCTCGCCGAGTGCGGCGGCAGCGTGGAGTGCGTGCTCGCGCAAGCCGCCTCGCTGAAACCGGAGCGGTTTCGCGACGCGGTCTCCGCGAGTGCCGATAGACTGCGGCGCAATCTGAAACTAACGACGCTGAATCTCAACCTGCCCGAGGTGAAGCCCGAGTGGCGCACCCCGCAGCCCGCGGAGTTGTTCCGGCTGATGGATGAGTTCGAGATGAAGACCACCGGCGTCGATGCGCGGAGACGTTACGGTGTGGTCGCGGGCGAGCAGGGATTGCCGACGGCGGCGGCGACGAGTCCGGCGCCGGACCGCACCAAGCGCAGCGCGGGCGAAGTGCAGACGGAGTTGTTCTAGGCGGAGTCGTGCAGTCGAAAACACCGCAGCGCCGTAGTGGTCGAGGTAACGAGACCCGAATTGCCCGCGAACCGAAGCGCCGGCCTCGTTACCTCGGCCGCTACATTCGACTGCACAATTCCGGTTTAGGGGCTATCCGAACACTTGCGGCGACCCGCTGGGTGGAGGTCGCGCGGCTTGCTTACGAATTCTGGAGGGACGACCTCCGTGTCGTCCGCGAGGCAGGGAACGCGTATCGTCACGCCTTTCCGCGCCGCGCTCTCGTCACGCCATTCGTCCGGCCCGCACGGAGGCGGGCCCTCCAAAAACGACGCGGCCTTACCGCCCCAGATAGCCGGGCGATTTCCTGGTATTCCGGTGAACGCCCGCTACACCGTTTCCGCCATCGCCTTCAGGTTGTGGAAGCACGTCCGGCTGGCGACTTCGCCGCCGTGCGAGAAGCCGTATCCGGCGGGGAGATGCAGCGACTTCTCGTCGACCGCGTGCAGCCGCCAGTGCGTTTCGAGCGAGAGCATGCCGCGATAGCCGATCGTCCGCAGGGTCTGCAGATGGCCGCGCCAGTTCACCTCGCCGACACCGACGGGTGTGCCCACCGCGAGCAGCGCATCGCCGGTCGCGGCGGCGCGCCGCACCGCGTCCTTGGCGTGAACGTGGAAGAGCCGCGGGGCGAGCCGGGTGAGATTGGCGGGTACCGGCGGCGTCGCGCCAGGCACGTACAGCACGTTGCAGGGGTCCCAGATCGCGCCGAACGTTTCCTTCGGCACCAGGGCGAGGATGGCTTCCATTTCCTCGACCGTGCCGGTGAGGCAGGAGTGCTCGTTCTCGATCCCGATGCGCACGCCGGAGCCTTTCGCCAGCTCGCCGAGACCGCGCAGCTGCTCCGCCACGCGGGCGAGCCGTTGCGGCTCGAGCGCGTTCGGCTGCCGCAGGAACGTGAAGATGCGCAGCAGATCGCAGTTCAGCGTGCGGGCCACCTCGAGGCTGCGTTTGAAAATCTCGCGGTGCTCCTGAATCGCCCTGGCGTCATCGAGCGCGCATTTGAAGACGGGCGTCGAGCACCCGAAGACCTTCCAGCCCTCGTCCTTGGCGGTGGCTGCGACGGCGGCGACGTCGTCGCGGGTGAGATCTTTGAAGGCTCGCCCGGCCAGGCTCCGCAGCTCGATGCCCGGCAATTTGAATTCGCGGACGAACGCCCGCAGCACCGGCAGGTCCTGCGAGACTTCATCGGTGATGAAGGTGAATGTGTCGGGAAAGGTCATGGGATCAAAAATTGTCTTGGTTGTAGCGGCGGTCTATGACCGCCGTCCGGGTACGATGAGATTTCCGCCGGCGGTCACAGACCGCCGCTACAGGAGGAGGTGAATGTGTCGGGAAAGGTCATGGGATCAAAAATTGTCTTGGTTGTAGCGGCGGTCTATGACCGCCGTCCGAATACGATGAGATTTCAGCCGGCAGTCACAGACCGCCGCTACGGGAGGAGGTGAATGTGTCGGGAAAGGTCATGGGATCAAAGATTGGGCTTGGTGTAGCGGCGGTCTATGACCGCCGTCCGAATACGATGAGAATTCCGCCGGCGGTCACAGACCACCGCCACGGGAGACACCTGCGGCGAACCTATTTCCCGCCCGCCTTCTTCATCACGTCCGCGAGCGTCACTGGCGCGCCGCCGCGGCGCTTGCTCTCGTCGGCCGCTTCCATGAACGCGAGCAATTCGATCGTGGTCTCGAGCGGCACGGGGGAAACGCCGGTTTGGAAGAACTTCATGTAATCCTGGACCAGCGGCTTGTAGCTGTGCTTCTCGCCGCCGGTGACCACGCCCTTGGACGTGACCGCCGTGACACCGTAGCCGCCGAAGCCCTTGCCGGCTGCAGTGCGGTTGCCCTGCATCGTGCCGACCTTGCCGTCCTTCCAGACGCCCGTCACCACGTCCGTGCTGGTCGTGTGCGTGCGGACCACGCGTTCGCAGCCGGAGCCCATCACGGCGTAAAGCGCTTCGACCGCGTGGATGCCGTACCAATAGAGATCGGGATGGTGCGGCTCGAGTTCGGCCGGGCCGAACGAAAACGCACTGAGCAGTTGCGCCGCTTTGTCCATTTTCAGCGCGGGCGAATCCGGCGCATAGCGCAGCGAGGAGGAACTGAAGACCGGCACCTTGTGCTCGCGCGACAGCCGCGCGATTTCCAACGCGTCCTTCAGCGAACCGGCGAGCGGCTTGTCGATGAACACCGGCTTCTTCGCCGCGAGGGTGCGCCGGAACTGGTCCAGGTGCGGCCGGCCATCGACGCTGAGGATGAGAATCGCATCCACGTTCTGCGCCATCTCCTCGATCGAGTCGTACATCTTCACGCCATATTTCTCGACCGCCGTCTTCGTGAAGCCATCGACGCGCGAGCGGCTCGACTCCACGTCCTGACTGCCGCCCTTGAACCCCGCGACGATCTTGCCGCCGGGCACGTGATCCTTGTTCTTGGGATCGTTGATGATCCCGAGGTACTGCGTCACGTGCGACGTATCGAGGCCGATCATGCCGATCCGGAGATCGGCGGCGCGAACCGCGGCGGCAAGCGCCAGCGCGGACAGGAGGCAGAGAAGTTTTCTGGTCATAGGAGAGAGCGAAGCTGCGAGACGGGAGGGGAAGCGGACCATGGAATCGGTCGCGCGGTCAACAGCGCGGAAAAGAACCCAGAGCGCAGACGAGGGCGGAATCATTTTTGGAGGGCCCGCCTCTGTGCGGGCCGCGGACGACACGGAGGTCGTCCCTCCAGAATTAGTGCGACTTCACGCCGAACGCCTCCATTGCCGCCGTCGACCACAGCCGCGCCGATTCCTCTTCCGAGAGCCCGAGGTAATTCGCGCAGCGGCGCACACCTTCGTCCGGCGTCAGCGTCGACCCCGCGAACCCCTGGCCGCCCGGTTGTCGCGCGATGCCGTCTGGGCCGACCTCAATCTCGAGCCGGCCGATCCGGTACGTGCCGGGTGGCGCGCCGGCCCCGGCCATGGCATCCGTCGTGAACAGCACTTTGCCGCGGGGCTTCGCGCGAAAGAAGTTCCGCAGCACGAAGGGCGGCAGGTGCACGCCGTCGGGAATGAGGCACGCGATGAGTTCGTCGCGGGCCAGCAGCCGCTGCACGACGTTGTCATGCCGGTGCAGCTGCAGGGGCGTGCCGTTGCCGAGGTGCGTGACGAACCGCGCGCCGGCCCGAATCGCCTCGTCGATTTGCACTTCGGAGGCGTTCGTGTGACCGAGCGAGATATGGACGCCCACCCGCGTCATCGCCGCGATGCATTCCGCGCTGCCCGGCCACTCGGGCGCGAGCGTGATCAACCGAATCCGGCCATTCGCCGCCGCCTGCATCCGCTCGAATTCGCCGAGCGACGGCGCGTGCATCGGATCGGCGGGATGCGCGCCGCGGTAGCCGGGCTCCGGGCTCAGCCAGGGACCTTCGATGTGGTAGCCCGCGACGACCTCGCTAATCAGCGGCGAGGCGGCGCAGAGTTTTTCCAAATTCGCCAGGCGGCGGCAGTGCGCGTCGATCTCGTCCGTGATCAGCGTGACGAGGATCGCGGCGACGCCGTGCCGCCGCAGCGCCAACGCGGCCTGTTCCATGTCGCGCTGCGTCAGCTCGTCGGCTTGAAAATCGACGCCCGCGAATCCGTTGACCTGAAAATCGAAGAGACGGGGTCGCTCGCCTGGTATCATTTGGAATGTCAGAATCTTCTGCGAACGGATCTGAAGGTGGGGCCGGTTCTCCGAACCGGCCTGGGTTCTCCAGCGAATCCCGCGGTTGATGGCGAGCGAAGCCGGGAACTCAGGCCCGCTCGGAGAGCGGGCCCCACCTTCGAAATGATCTCAGTGCCGCGGGCCGCCGGAGCACACCGAAGCTGACGGGAATATTTCAGGGGTTCGCCCTCAAAACCGCCCATCGCGTTTCTCGAACCCGGTCGGCTTGCCCCAGGTCTCGCCGCCCTGCTTCAGCCAGGCCGCGATCCAATGAATCATCTGCTCGACCGACGTGGGCGGCGGGCCGAACAACTGGTGCGCCCGGCTCGCGTTGTTCAACCACGCGGTGCCCGCCTCCTGGCCGACGATCTGGGGCGTGACGCCAAACTCCTTCCCGAAACGCAACGCCAGTTCGCGCACCGAAAGGGTTTCCGGCCCCGTGATGTTCACCGGCACCGCGGGGGTGCCGGCGAGGGCCAGCGCCTGGATGCTGTCGGCGACGGCATCGGTCTGCCAGATCACGTTGCAAAAACCCGTGGTGACATCGACGGGCCGCCCGGAGAAAACCGTCTGCGCGATATCCACCAGCACGCCATAGCGGAACTCGATCGCGTAGTTCAGCCGGATCAACGCCACGGGCGTCCCGCGCTGGGCCGCCGCCTCGGTGAATGCCGCTTCGCGCGCCACACACGATGCCGCGTACTCGCCGACTGGGGACACGGGCGTCGCCTCGGTGGCGCCGCCCGAGGCCGGGGTGACAAACGGATACACGCAGCCCGAGGAGTAGGCGACGATGTGCGAGCGGGCATAGCGCTCCGCGACCCGCCGCGGAACCTCCACGTTGATCGCGCGCAGGAGTGCGGGCGCCGTGGCGGTGCCGAACTTCACGCCGGCGAGGAAGAAAATCGTCGGCGCCTCCGGCAACGCGCTTACCGCCGGGGCGTCGGCGAGATCGCACGCCAGCGTCTCGACCCCGCGCCGCTCGAAGGCCGCGCGGTCGCGCAACGTGCTGAAGCGCGACACGGCGATGACCCGGTCCTTCCGGCCCAGTTGCCGCAGCGCCCGCTGCAGCATCACGCTTTGGTGGAGGCCGATCTTGCCGCCCGCGCCGAGCACGAGGAAGGGCCCGGCGGTCCGCGCCACCGTCGCGAGCACGGCCGGCGGCGGCTCGGCCAGGAAATCGTCGATCGCGTCGGGGGCGCAGGGCAGACCGCCGGTGGCAGGGGCGAGGGAGCGGACGGCGCGCATGAGTAGTAACTGATGAGTTACCCAGCGACCGGACGGCCACACAAGCGAATTTTCTCGGCGCGCCCCGGCGAATCGCGTAGCGATTGCCTCCGATCGGTTTTCCGCCGCGCGGTGGACGGCAACCTCCGGGCGCCGTCGAGCACGCGCCCGACCTCGCGTTCGACCCCGCGGCGGCAAACCAGAATCGTCTTCCCGAGCATGAGTTTCACCCGTCGCAGTTTACTGAAGACCGCCGGCACGCTGGGCGTCGCGTCGTTCGTGCCGGAAGCCACGCGCACGGCGGCGGCGCCGGCGGGCGACCAGCCGGCGACCGCGCCGCGCCCGACGGCGGTCGGGCTGCCGGCGAACTGGCGTGCGCTGAAGAAACTCGACGCGCACAACCATGTCTTTGGGCTGGCCTATCGACCGAACGCGAATTGGGCGGAGGTCGAGAACCTGATCGAGGCGGCGAACCTGCTCGGGATCCAGCGGCTGTTTTGCTCGCGACCGGTCACCGCAGGGGCGCTCGCGAACCTCGAAGTCGTCCGCGAATCCAACAACGCGGTGCTGGCGGCGATGAAGCGTTACCCGGCCCAAATCGGCGGCTATTGCTTTGTGCAGCCCGGCCATGGCGCCGACGCCCTGGCGGAGATCGACCGCTGCCTCGCGGCCGGCATGATCGGCGTGAAGCTGTACAACCAGTTCCGGTTCACGGATCCGGTGATTTTCCCGATTGCCGAGAAATGCATCCGGCACGGCATTCCGTTTCTCGGCCACTCCGCCTATCTGACCGATCCGCACACGGCGGCGCTGCAGCCCAACACGTCCAACGCGCGGGATTTCTGCGGGCTCGCGCAGCGCTATCCCGAGCTGCTCCTGATCCTCGGCCACATCAATGGCGGCGGCGACTGGGAATGGGCGATTCGCGCCCTGCGGGACTGCAGTAACGTGTTTCTCGATACCAGCGGCAGCGTGCTGGAGGAACCGACGATCGAACTGTGCGTGCGCGAGCTCGGCCACCGGCGCCTGCTCTTCGCCACTGATGCCACGATGGAAGGCTGTGTCGGCAAGGTGCTCGGGGCCGAGCTCACGCCGGAGCAGCGCGAGGATATTCTGTGGCGGAACTTCCAGGGGATACTCGATCGTCGCCGCCCATGATCATCGACGTCAATGCGAGCCTCGGGCCGTACCCTTTCCGCAGCCTGCGGCACACGACGGCTGCGGAGCTGCTCCAGCACATGGATCGGAATGGCATCACGCGCGCGGTCGTCTCATCGCTGCCGGGCCTTTTCTACCGCGACGTCCACCGGGCGAACGAGGAATTGTTCGCCGCGGTGCGCGCCCACGCCGGGCGGCTGCTGCCGGTCGCGACCGTGAACCCGCGCTATGCTGGCTGGGAGCGGGACCTCGGCGAGGCCGTCGAGCGGTGGCAGGCGAGGGTGGTGGCGCTCGCGCCCGAATACCACGGCTACGCGTTGAACGACGAGCACGGCCGCGCGGCCCTGGCGCGCATCAACGAGCGCGGGGCCATCGTGATGCTGGCGCAGCGCGTGGAGGATCGCCGGCAGCGTCATGCCTGGGACCGCGCCGAGGACCTCTCCGCCGCGGCGCTGCTCGCGGCGGCCCGGGCGTATCCGAAGCTCCGATTCCTGCTCGTCAACTGGCTCGGGCTGGACGGCGCGAAGCTGGCGGAGGCCGGGCTGAAGGGCCGCTGCCTGATTGACCTCGCACGACTGCAGGTCGTCTTCCGAAAGGAGGTGCCGAAATTGATCGAGACGCTCGGCGCCGAGGCGATCGCCTTCGGGTCGCACATGCCCTTCGACTACGTGGGGCCGTCGCTCGTGAAGCTCGACAACCTCCGGCTGACGCGGCCGGCCGATTACGAGAACGTCGCGTGGCGGAACGCGGCGAAGTTTCTGGGGATGTAGAGCACGTCGCGACTTGGATTTGTAGCGGCGGTCTATGACCGCCGAAAGGCCGGTTCGCAGACCGGCGCATGGGCAATCGGGACGATTGCCCCTACCTTGTGCGATTCCCGTCAAGGGCGGATGGTCTCCATCCGCCGCGTCAAGCAGGCGACCGTCAGAGCCGTTCGTCTCACGGGAAATTGGCCAAACTCCAGGTGGCGGGCTATGACCGCCGAATCCGAGCTGTCCGACGAACCCGGCGGTCATAGACCGCCGCTACAGGGGGACCCAGAACCGTCCGCCGCTACTGGGTAGGCCCTGGCAGGAGAGCTACGCCTTCGCCAGCTCCCCGGCGCGCTTCTGCACGCTGGCGATGACTTCGGCGATCCGTTCCATGTCGCGGCGCGAGCCGAGCAGCTTCGTTTGCGGGAACCACGCGGCTTCCTCGCACAGCCGATCGTTCACGGGGCACTGGTTGCGGTCCACCCAGCGCGCCATCGCCTGCTGGCCGTAGATGCGCTGGTAATGCGGATTCTCGGCCAGCGCCTTGACGTGAGCGGAGGTGTTCAAGGGCGTGTAGCCGTGGCTGGCGGCGATGCCTTCCTTGGCCAGCGCTTCCAGGAATTTCGCTCGCGGCAGATTGGCGAACTGCCGCTTGTCGTAGTGGAACATGTACAGGTGCCAGGCACTGCGCGTGCCCCCGTTGCCGAATCTCGCCGGCGCGATCCCGGGGATCTTCTCGAGCAGCGACGTGAGATAGTTCGCGTTCGCTTCGCGGAGCTTTTGTTGCTGCTCGAATCGCGCCAGCTGCGCGAGCAGCACGGCCGCCTGAAACTCGGTCAGCCGATAATTGCCGCCGCGGCCGGAGGTCACGATGCCCTTGCCGCCGCTGGGGCTGTGGAAGGCCACGCAGCGATCGAGGAACTTTTCGTCGTTCGTGATCAGCGCGCCGCCTTCTCCGGCGGTCAGGTTCTTGCTCGCCTGGAAACTGAAGCACCCGGCCAGCCCGCGCGTCCCGACGTTTGCGCCGCGCACCTGCGCGCTCCACGCCTGGCACGCGTCCTCGAGCACTGGCAGTTTCCTGGGTCGTGCGGCCTCCACGATCGCGTCGACATCGCACGGCGATCCGCCGATGTGCACGGGCAGGATGAGCTTCGTCGCCGCGGTGATCGCCGCGGGCACTTTCTTCGGGTCGATTTGAAACGTCGCCGGGTCGGTATCGACGAACACCGGCAGCGCGTAGTGATGCGTGATGGCGTTGAACGTCGCCACGAACGTGTACGGCGGCAGGATCACCTCGTCGCCGGGGCCGATGTCGAGCGCGCCGAGCGCCGTCAGCAGCGCCCCGGTGCCGGAGGAGGTCGCGAGGCAGAATTTCGCGCCGGTGAGCGCGGCATAGGCGTTCTCGAATTCCTTCACGCGACTGCCGTTGCCGCGGCCCCATTTGCCGGAGTGCAGCACATCGAGCAGGCCCTTTTCGTCGTTGGTCTCCCAGACGGGCCACTCCGTCGCGGATTTCGCGGCGCGTTTGGCGGTGGCGGCCGCGGGTTTCTCCGCGGCGGCAGAGGCTTTGGTGAGCCCGAGACACAAGCCGGCGCCGGCCGTGGCGGCACCGCCCAGAAAACCGCGGCGGGAAACGGATGATTTCAATTTCATGATGAGGAGTGGAAGGCGAACAGCGGGGTTACGCAGGGAAGTCACGGCAACCTTCCTCGTTTGCGGCGGCGAGCGCAAGCGAAGCCTGTTGGCCCGCTCGACCGAAGGGAGCACCTCACTTGCGTGCACCGGGTGAAGCGATCCGGAGCTTGTCAGATCAATCCGCGCTGCTACCGTGAGCGACACCGACGCGTGGAGTCCCGAGGAATTGACCCGGATAAAATGAGTACCCCATGAGGCTTCGCCTCGGTGAGAGACCAGAGACTAAGCACGACTTCTTTATTCGCTTGCGCATTCTACGACCATTTCTCCGGTGCAGGTATTCCGCGCAGATTGCGGGCTCATGGCTGCTGCTGTTGGGGACGTATCCCGCGCTCCGCGCCGAGCGGCTCGATCGCACGAATCTCCTGCAGTATCACGCGGCGCCGGATCGCGTCGCCAGCGTGCAGTCGACGGCCGACTGGCAGTTGCGCCGCGCCGAAATTCTCGCCGGCATGCAAGCCGTCATGGGTCCGCTGCCCGGGGCCGAAAAACGCGTGCCGCTCGAAGTCGCGGTCGAGAGCGAGACGGACTGCGGTGCCTATGTCCGGCGCGAAATCACCTACACCGCGGAGCCGGGCGCCCGCGTGCCGGCATTCTTGCTGATCCCGAAAGCCGTGCTGGCGGGCAAGGCCGTCGCGCCCGGCGTGCTCGCGGCGATGCCGACCAACGGCACCGAAGGCAACCGGCCGGTGGTCGGACTCGGCAAGCCCGGCGCGAAGCCCGGCCGCAACTACGGCGAGGAGCTGGCGCAGCGCGGGTTCGTGGTGATCGTGCCGCCGTATCCCCATCTCGCGGACTACAAGCCGGACCTGAAGGGGCTCGGCTACGTCAGCGGGACGATGAAGGCGATCTGGGACAACATCCGCGCGCTCGATGTGCTCGCGGCGACGCCCGGGGTGTCGCCCAAAGGCTTCGGCGCGGTCGGCCATTCGCTCGGCGGCCACAATTCGATCTACACCGCGGTGTTCGACGAGCGGATCAAGGCGATCGTCTCGAGCTCGGGGTTCGATTCATTTCTCGATTACTACAGCGAGCGGCCGGCCATGTGGAAGCTCGGCCAGGGCTGGACCCAGGAACGCTACATGCCGCGGCTGGCGGAGTACGGCGAGCGCAAGGAACAGATCCCATTCGATTTTCACGAGCTAGTCGCCGCGCTCGCGCCGCGCGCCCTGTTCGTCAATGCCCCCCTGCGCGACTCGAATTTCAAGCATGACAGCGTCGACCGCGTCATCGCGGCCGCGCGGCCCGTATACGGCTTGTACGGCGTGCCGGAGCGGCTCGTGGTCGAACATCCGGACTGCGAGCACGATTTCCCCGGGGAGCAACGCGAGCACGCGTACGCCTGGCTCGGGCACTGGCTGAAACCGGGCGCGATGGATTGAGGTGGACGGGCGGCCTCCGGCCGCCGTCGGAGCAGACCGCAGCCGCGCATCAACCCCAGCGCTTGACGGCGGCCCCGATCGCGGGTCCGGCCTTGGCCAGATCCTCCGGCTTCATGCACGGGACGAAGCTCACATCGGCCTGCAGCCAGAGAAAAAACGGTTCGGCGATGGCGGGAATTTCCGAGGCGTCCTTTATATCGACAACAACATAACCGCCACGCTGGCCATCGATGGTCGTGAAATACGCGGCCTGGGCCTTTATGCCGGCGAGAATCTCGTTCAGTTTTTTACCGAAGTCGGGATCACGGAGGGCCGTATTGCCGGCCTCGATGGGGATGCGAATCGTGAGGAGGTGGAGCATGGGGAATCAGGGGTTCGCCCGCAATTACATTGCGCGCGGCCGGACTGGCAATTCTTTCGAGCGCCAAACGCTTGCCGTGTGCTGGACGGCCTGCAGATTGGTTTATTCGCGAAGGACAAGGGGTTGTCTGGTGTTTCCGCCGGCAGCGGACCGGTTGACGTACTTCGAGACGGAAAGCAGGGCGTGGCGGCGCGCTTGCCGGACATTCTCCCTCGCGCAGCGGCACACGACTGGCGATCGTCATCCCCGGTGTGACCGATAACCTGTGGTTGATTTACTCTGCGCCGCGATCCGCGATGCGCACGCGGCGCAGCCGCCCTTGGATTTCGCGTCAGCGAAATCCACGCTTTCAGCGCCGAAAGATTTCCGCCGTGGCGATGACCAGCTCCGGGAACAGCGGCGACGAGAAAGTCTCGGGGTCGTCGATCAATGCGACGGGTTTGGCCCGATTCTCGGCAAAGACAAAGCGCTGGAGCTGTCGCAGCGCCGGATCGATTTGCCAGAACTCCACCGTGCCGGCGCGCGCGAAGTGATCCCGCTTGCGGCGATCGAGTGCAGCGGAGGAGGGAGAGAGAATCTCAATCGCAAGGTCGGGCGCGCCGTGGATGGCGTCGGGCTGAATCCGTTCGGCGTGGGCGCGCGTCACGAAAAGGACATCAGGCTGGTAGACGTTGTGCTCGTCGAGGTAAACGTCGCAAGGTGCGCCGATGACGGTGCCGAGGGGGTGCTGCAGGAGATGGTTGTCGAGGATGCGCAGAAGGTTCTTCTGCACAATCTGGTGAAACGTATTCGGGGCTGGCGCCATGATGAGATCTCCTTGGATCAGTTGATAGCGCCGCCCGTCGTCCGGCATGGCGCGGTAATCTGCGGCGGTGAACAGGGCGGTCTGCGGCGCGGGCATCGTGGAACGGTGTCCCCGGGCGGGGCGGCTGTCAAAATCCGATTCCCCGGTTGGAGTTTGGGCCGGGTTCGGATGCACCGGGATTGCGGCACACTGGAACCCGTTCGCCCCGCGGCCTTCTTCGTCGTGAATCCCCTCGCGCCCCGCGGTGAGTTGGGCTTCACTCCGCGCGCTCTCCAGCTTTACCCCATGGACGCGCCTGCTACCCGCGCTGTCTTTTTGTCGTACGCCCGTGAAGACACGGACGCCGCGCGGCGCGTTGCCGATGCGCTGCGGAGCCAGGGCGTGGAAGTGTGGTTCGATCAAAACGAACTGCGCGGGGGCGAGGCGTGGGATGCGAAGATTCGCAAGCAGATCAACGACTGCACGCTATTCCTCCCGGTCATTTCCCAACACACCCAGGAGCGGAGCAAGGGGTACTTCCGGCTGGAATGGAAACTGGCGGTCGAGCAGACGCACCTGATGCTGGAGGGGATTCCGTTTCTCGCGCCGGTCGTGATCGACGACACGCCCGATGCCGGTGCCGCGGTGCCGGCGGAATTCTTGCGCGTGCAATGGATCCGGCTGCCGGGCGCGCTGCCGACGCCGGAGTTTGTCGGGCAAGTGAAGCGGCTGCTGGATGAGCCACGCACGTTTGCTCATGTAGGGCGGGGTCTCGCGACCCCGCCGCTGTCCGGTTCGCCCCACGAAACCGCGTGGCCCGGAGACCCCGCCTTACAACGCAAGTCGCGTCTGGCAAGTTGGACTTGGGCCATTGCTGTCCTGGTTCTCGTCGCCGTCGTCGTGTTCCTCGCCACGCGCAACTCGGCGCCCATATCGACGATCGCGACCAACCCAAAACCCAAAACTCAAAACTCAGAATCTATGGATTTGGCGCCGGCCAAATCCACCCGCATCGCCGTGCTGCCGCTGGATAATATCAGCCCGGATGCGAACGATGCGTACATCGCGTTCGGCATGACCGAGGAACTCACCTCGTGTCTTTCGAAAATCAGCGGGCTGGAGGTGATCGCGCGCACGTCGGCGGAGCAGGCGAAGAAAGCCGGCAAGAATGTGTCGCAGATCGGTGCCGAGCTGCGCGTGGGCACGCTGCTCGAAGGCAGCGTGAGCAAGGATGGCGAGCGGTTGCGAATTGCCGTGCAGTTGATTGACGTCACGAGTCAGCGGCACTTGTGGTCGGAGAACTACAACACGGAGTTCAAGGACGTGTTCAAGATGCGGAGCGACGTCGCCCAACGCGTGGCGGAGACGCTGAAAGTCAGACTGCTGGGCTCTGAGGTGCAGCGATTGAAGAAGGAGCCGACGGCCAATGTGGCCGCCCACCGGTTCTATATTCTCGGCCGCTATTTGTGGAACAAGCGAACGGGCGCCGACGAAGAAAAGGCCATCGCCTACTTCAAGCAGGCCATCGCCCTGGACCCGCTCTATGCGGAGGCGCACCTCGGTCTGGCGCTATGCTACGGGTCAAATTACATTCGAATTCCAGCCATGGAAGCGGTGGCGAAGAGTGGGGCGGCGGCGAAAAAAGCGCTGGAACTCGATCCCACCCTCGGCGAAGCCCACATAATAGCGGCACTTGCGAAATGGGATAACGATTGGATCCGCACGGAGAATGAGTACCGGCTGGCCATCCAATTGAGTCCAAACTCGGCTTTCCTCCATCATTGGTTTGCCCAATTCTATCGGTTTCAGCGTCGGTTTGACGAGGGCCTGATCGAAATACGACGCGCCCAGGAACTCGATCCCTTGTCCCTCGTTATCATAGCAGCCACGGCAGCGACCCTGCTGGAAAAAGGGGAAATTGAAAATGCGATTCAGGAATGCCGGAGAGGACTCGAGCTCGATCCGGATTTTGCTCAATTACACTTAGTCTTGGGACATGTTTATGTACAAAAGCGCTCCTTTCCGGAAGCGCTGGCGGAGCTTCGAAAGGCAAGAGCGTTGGATCCCGCTGGCTCCAGTGCACTGGGATATCTCGGTTATGCGCTGGCACGCTCCGGCGACCGAGGAAGCGCGATACAAATCCTGAACGAGCTCGAGGAGCTCGGGAAGAAAGGCTTCGAAGTTCGAGTCGATATCGCCTACCTGCACGCTGGCTTGGGCGACACCGAAAAGGCGCTCGAGTTTTTAGAGCAAGCGCAGGTGGCGAGAGAACCGGTAGCAGAGATTAACGCCGACCCGATGCTGGACGAGCTTCGGCCGCACCCGCGCTTTCAGGCGCTCCTGCGCAAAATGAATCTCGTCAAATGAGCGACGCGAGCAAAGCCGTCTTCCTCAGCTACGCCTCCCAAGACGCGGACGCGGCGCGGCGGATCTGCGATGCGCTCCGCTCCGCCGGCATCGAGGTGTGGTTCGATCAGAGCGAACTCCGCGGCGGCGATGCGTGGGATCAGAAAATCCGCCGGCAGATCAAGGAGTGCGCGCTGTTCATGCCAATCATCTCGGCCCACACGCAGGCGCGGCCCGAGGGATATTTTCGGCTGGAGTGGAAGCTCGCCGATCGTCGCATGGATCTGATCGGAAAATCGAAGGCGTTCCTGCTGCCGGTCTGCATCGACGATACGCGCGATGCCGATGCCGACGTGCCGGATTCGTTTGTGGCGGTGCAGTGGTCGCGGCTCGCCGCCGGGGAAACGGACGCCGCGTTTTGTGACCGGGTGAAGTCGCTGCTCGCTGGAAATGCAGGGCGGGGGCTCCCGACCCCACCGGATGATTCGGTTCCACACCGCCAATCGGCGGAGTCGGGAGTCCCCGCCCTACCTACGATCTGGCGGCGTCCGGTCTTCCGCAATGCGGCGATCATGGCGGCTGCGCTCTGCGCGGTGGTGGCGCTGGCCATCTGGCGGCCCTGGCAAAAACCCGGTTCACCGTCCGCTCCGGTGGCCAGGACCGCGCTGAATCCCGAGGCGGCGCGTCTCCTGAAGCAGGCGCGCGATCTCTATAACGACCCCGGTGCGACGCACGATGATTTCGCGTTCGCCGAAACGCTCGTGAAACGCGCCGCTGAAGTCGCGCCCGATTCGGCGCAGGTGTGGGCAGCGAGTTCGTTGCTGCAGCATTACGCTTTCGCGAGGGGTTTCGACGCGAAGCGATCCGCGCGGCTGGAGCAGTCGCGCGCGCTGGCATTTCGCGCGCTGCAATTGAACCCGAACGATGGCGAAGTGCTCTTCGCGCTCGGTTTGCACTATTATTACAACGATGAGGATGAGCAGGCGCGAACCTACCTCGAAAAGGCAAGAGCCGCGATGCCCGACGATCCCAAGGTGCAAATTACCATCGCACGGAAGGCGCCGACGCACCTGGAAAGGGCGGAACGCTTGCTGGAGGCCGCGGCGAAAGTATCGCGGAACACCGAGCTGTATTACTATGCCGGTTTGGAATTCGCGTTTGGCCGCCGGTTGAAGGACGCCGCGGAGTGGTATGAAAAATCGCTCAGCGTTGAGCCTTTCTATCGGGTTTATGTCGAACGCGCGGGCGTGGAGTATCAACAGAGCGCCGACCCCGTGAGAATCCTGGCGTGGCTCGAGCACGTGCCTGCATCGAAGCGCAACGAGCCCCGCTCGGTGGTCATGCGCTGGACGGCGATGATGCTGCAGCGCGATGGGGCCGGTGCGGCCGCGATGCTGCAAAGGGTGCCGGAGGAGTATTTCCAGGATCACGTCTTTTACGGGCCGAAGAGTTTTCTGCAGGCGCAGGCCGAGGAACTGGCGGGCCGCCACGACCATGCACGCGAGCTGTGGCAGTCGGCGGACCGGAATGTGCGGGAAAGATTGCGGGAGACCAAACCGGGCTCGTGGTTCCAGCTTTATTTTCGCGCCATGCTCGCGCTGATTCTCGTCGGGGAGGAACAACCGGCGGAGGCCCGCGCAGCGGCCGCGGAGTGCCTGGCGAACAAGTTGCTGCCGGATGTTTGGGAGTTGAGGATTCACGATTTTCTCGCTCATGCCTTCGTGCGGCTGGGCGAGCCGGGGCAGGCGGCCGAGATGCTTCGCCGCAGTTTCACCAAGGAAGGCCTGCGCGGCCTGACGCCGGCCATCATCGCGGCGGAGCAGCGCTGGGACGCGGTGCGCGACTCGCCGGAGTTTCAGAAACTCTTGAGCGAGGCACGCGCATCGACTCAGACGGCGCTGCCCAAACCGCCCGCGGAATTCGCGTCCCCCAAATCCGTCGCCGTGCTCGCCTTCACGAATCTCAGCGGCGACAAGGACAACGAATATTTCTCCGACGGGATCAGCGAGGAGCTGCTGACGGTGCTGCAAAAAATCCCGGGCATGCGCGTGGCGGCGCGGACGTCGGCGTTTTCATTCAAGGGGAAGAACGTCACCGCCCAGGAGATTGGCGAAAAGCTCGGCGTGGCACTTGTCGTCGAAGGCAGTGTGCAGAAGTCCGGAACGAAAGTGAAAATTATCGCGCGCCTAAGTCGCGCCGCCACCAACGAGGAACTGTGGTCGAGAAGCTTTGGCCCGCTCGAGCTGACTGACGTGTTCGCGACCCAGAGCGAGCTCGCGCAGACGATTCTGGAACAACTGCGCGGGCATCTCGGCAGCGGTGCGAACGACGCGGCTGCGAAAATGGCGCTCCAGGCGCAGGTGCAGGCGGCGCAAAAAGGCGGGACGAAAAATGCCGAGGCGCACCAACTCTACTTGCAGGGGAAGTTTTTCGCGAACCAAGCTTCGCAAGAAAACTATACTCGGGCCATTGGATATTTTCGTCGGGCCGTCGAACTGGATCCGTCGTTCGCGCTGGCGTGGGCGGCTTTATCGCGAACCGACTCGCTCCAGATAATTTCAATCGACACGACGTTGAAAGAGTTAACGGAGCGAGTCGAACAGGCGCGCAAAGCGGCTGATCGGGCTCTGGCCTTAGAGCCGAACCTCGCCGAGGCGCATTTGGCGCGATACATGATTCAGGCGGGATACGACTTCGACTGGCGAGGTGCACGCGCGTCGCTGCGCCATGCGCTTGAATTAGCGCCGGCGGACGCGGTGCTGCTCGCCCAAGCTGGGCGCTTTGGCAGTTTTGTCGGCGAACTGGAAAAGGGCCTGGAATTGGGCCGTCAAGCGGTCGATCTCGACCCGGTGAATTCTGAGATTCGCAGAAGTCTGGGAAGAAACTATTCGGCGGTAGGGAGATTCAAGGAGGCAGCAGAGGAACAACGGCGCGCGCTCGAACTCAGTCCGGCAACTCCCATCGCCCAAATGTTCCTCGCGCACGACCTGCTGCTGCAGGGAAAACCCGAGGAAGCGTTGATTGAAGCTCAGCGGGAGAATGCCGAATGGGCACGAACAACCGCATTGGCGTTGATTCACTGGGCACTAAAGAACTCTGCGCAAGCCGACGCCGCACTGGCGCGATTGATTGAGGGGTTCAGTGATACCGGCCCTTGCCAAATTGCGGAAATCTATGCGTTTCGTGGTCAGTCAGATCTCGCGTTTCAATGGCTCGATCGCGCTCACCGGCTCCGCGATGGCGGATTACGTGAGGTTAGGACAGATGCTTTTTTCGCCAACCTCCACGCCGACCCGCGCTGGCCGGCGTTCCTGCGGAAAATGGGATTGGCCGACGAGCAGTTGAAATGAGGGAAGCCGCCATACCCGAATTACAGATCAAGGCCGAATGATGCCGTGTAATGCGGCGGGTGGCGCGGATGAGGATCACAGGAGTTTACCCTAATCTGGCGGCTTTCGCGGGCCAGCCGGGCGGCATCCTCCGGCTGCCGCGTGCGATATCCGCGGTTATTCCAATTTGCATTCAACATGAGCGTTATTGGGGTGGGGCTGGCTCTCCGAGCCGGCCTGAGTTCCAGCGTGCATTTGCGAGTCAAACCCAGGCCGGCTCGGAGAGCCGGCCCCACCTGTGCTCTCGCTTGATTCGTCTCAACCGGAACGCGAATTGGAATTCGCGCGAGTACGCACCTGCCGCCCGCGTCGGGTAACGGCCCACCGCTCGACGCTGCAAAACTCACCGCCGAATCGTGCGGTCGCCTCAGAACCGCCCGCGCACGCCCAGCGTCCACACCGGCCCGAGGTACTCGTTCATCTGCGCGTTGCCGGGGCGGTTTTCGTAGGCGCGAATGGGCGAGTTGTTGATGTTGCGGCCGCTCAGCGTGAGCTCGTACGTGCGGTTGAATTTGTAGCCGCCGCTCAGATCGAACATCAGCCGCTCGTTCTGCCAGATGTCGCGGTTCGCGTTGGTCGAGGTCAGCCGCGCGGCGACCCACGTGGCGCGGAGCTGCAGGTTGAACTTGTGGTTGCTGAACCGCACGCCGCCATTGGCCGACTTCGAAACGAGCGAAGTCACGCGCAAATCCGGAATCGTGCGGGACAATGAGCCGAACAGGCTGAACCCGCGCCAGAAGCCCGGGAGGAACACGAGTTGCTGGCTGTACTCGAGATCGAGACCTTTGATCTTCCGCGTGCCGGGGGCGGTGGTGGGCTGCAGGAAAGTATAGCCGCTGTAATCCGGATCGTCGGCATAACCGGCCTCCTCCGCGCTGATCGACTGGTTCGCGATCCCGAGATTCTTCACCTGCAATTGATACGCGGAGATGCTGATCGTGCCGGCCGGCTCGAGGTATTTTTGCAGGCTGACAAAATACTTGTCGGAGGTTTCCGGTTTCAGATCGGGATTCGGCAGCGTGATGATGCGTGAGTTCTCGTTAATCGTGATGACCCCCGCGATGTTGTTGTAATTCGGCCGGCTGATCGACTGGTTGCCGGCCACCAGCAAGTGCAGGCTCGGCGTGAGGGCGTACTTGAGGCCGGCGCTGAGAAACTCGTTCCGGTAGCGCCCATAGTGGTTGGCGCGTTCGCCGTTGCGGTATTGGTAAATCGTATACGGGATCGTGTTCACCACGAGGTCCGGGCGCTGCGCGCGGATGACCGGCGCCGGGATCAGATCGACCGTCCGGCCGATCGTGCGGGTGCGTTCGCTGCGGACGCCGACGTCAAAGCGAAATTGCCGCCACCGGCTCGTGCCCTCGACGTAGCCGGCGTCGACCTGCTCCTTGACGCTGCGCGGAGAGGTGAACGCGTTGACGAAATTCTGAAACGCGTTCGGCGCGAAATACTCGGGATGCGCGAGATAGAGGTCGTACATCTTCGTCGTGTCGGCCCACGGAATGCCGAGCGAGACGAAGTTGCCGCCCTGCAGCGGATTGAACGTGTAGTTGGTCTCCGGCAGCATGACCGTGCTCGGATCGAGCTGGCTGCCGGCCGGACCGACGTACGTCCACTGCTGCGCGCCGGTAACGGCGAGGTGGTAGGTCGTCAGCCGGCTCTTGGCGCCGGTCTGGATTTGCACGGGCAATCCGAGAAGATTCACCGTCTTCTTCGCGTCGAGATTGCCCGCGAAGACCTGGCTCTGGCCGGTCTGCGGCGATGCGTTCACATCATTCGCGTTCGCATCGTCGCGGTTGAAGTTGCGGATGTCGTTCCACGGCCGGCCGGTCAGCTGGGTGAAATTCCAGTCGAACCGGCGTTCGTTCGCGCGCTCGGCCATCCAGCTCATCCGCGTGATCCGGTGGTTGAGGCCCGCGAAGAAGCCGCTGCGCGGCCCCTCGTAATGGGTCTTGCTGCGCGAGTAGCCGCCGCCCGCCGTCACGACCAGGTCGGCCCGCTTGTACTCGAGCTTCGGCGTGTACGTCTGCGTGTCGTTCAGCTTGTTGCGATGGCTGATCGTCTGCTCGATCCGCGTGTTGGCGTTGTTGGTGGGTCGGGCGATCACGCGGGTGAAGGTCGACGACGGGTCGATGTCCGCGGCGTTGGCGCGAAAGGTGATCGTCCGCGTGTTGAACTCGTCGTTGAGGTGCGACGCCGCGGTGCGCAGCGCGAAGACGAGGTTGTTGGTGATCTTGTAATCGAAGTTCGCGCCAATCGAATCACGGCGGACGATCTTTGGGCCGTCCCGCAGGACGACCTGAGTCAGGATCGGCCCGCGCGCCGGAATCGAATAATCGTAGGTCATTGTCTCGATCGCCTGCTGGTTCCAGCTCGTGTTGGTGCCGAGGTTCAATTGCACGCCGAACCGGCCGCCGAACGACTCGGCGTAGCTCAGCGTGCCGCCGGGAAAAACCTTCAGGTGATTGCCGTCATCCGGACCCGGCGTCTTGTGCAGCGTCATCGCGTAGGTGTTCGCCGAGACGCTGAGCTGCGCGATGACCTCGCGGCCCTTGCGCTCGAAGGCATTTTTGCTGCGCATGTTGATCGAGCCAGCCGGCGCATCGGCATCCATGCTCGCGGTCAGCGTCTTGTTCACCTCGATGGCCTCGATGCTGTTGATCGAAGCCTGCTCGAATTCGAATTGGCGCGTGCTGGCGCCGAAGCTGGCCGAGGCCGCGCTGGCCATCCGCATGCCATCGATGCTGACCCCGGCGTATTTCGGATCGAGCCCGCCGATGCGCGCCGCACGAGCGTCGGCGTCGACATAGTCCATCACGATTCCCGGGAGGTACTTCACGAACTCGCCGATGTTGCCGCCGGTGACGTCGCCAAAGTTGTCCGAGGCGACGACGTTCTTCATGTTGAGCGCGGCCCGCTGCTCCATGATGGCCTTGGCGTTGCCCTCGCGCTCGGAGGAGACGACGAACTGCTGGAGTTTCACGACATTGGGATCGTCTCCGGCTTTCCGGTACGTCGCGCCCTTCAGCTCGAAATCGTGCGTGGCGGTCTGGCCGGGTTCCAGCCGCAGGATGGCCGGTTCCGCCGTGTACCCGGTGTAGCTCAGCGTCAGCCGCACCGGGCCCGCGGGCACATTGGTGAGGACGTACGAGCCTTCGTCGCCGGAGTACGCGACGAGATTGGTGCCCTCGACGTGAATCTCGGCGTTGCGCACATACTCGCGCGTCGCGGGGTTGAAGACGCGACCGGTGATGGTCGCGCCACCGGTCGTTTGCGCCCAGCCGGCGGCCACGGACAGCGCAGCGATGGCCACGCTCCGAATCAGATGAGAAAGCAAGCAGGTTTTCATGGGGTAGGTATTGCCCGGAACGATCAGGTTCGTCGGGGCGCGAGGCGCTGGTCAGGCGCTCGCCGACGCCAGCGAAGCGCTTCCGCCAAAGCGCGTCCACATTTTCTTTGCGCGCCACTGGCGTCGCCGGCGGGTTGCGTGGCACGCTCAACTTGAGCGTGCTCGAAATCGCGAACGAAGCTCGTTCTGCATTTCGACGCGGTCAGGTTGACCGCGCCACGGTGCCAGGGTTTGGCGCCTCGCCCTACCACCAGGCCGGATCCTGGATCGGTGGCTACTCCGCTTGCTTCTTCTTTTTCTGCTTCGGCGCGGTCGCCTCGCCTTCAATGCGACCCGGCTCGCGCGTGCCCCGGCCCTTCGGCCGGCTGGTGAGCGAGTCGCCGAGTTCCTCGCGGCATTTTTCGGCGAACGCGAGCAACCGCTGCACTTCCTCGGGATGCTGCGCGGCGACGTCGGTTTTTTCGCCGATGTCATTCTTCAGGTCATAGAGCACTGGCGCGGCGAGGGCGGCGTCCTCGTATTTTGCCGGAATGCCGTCCTTGCCGCCCGGCCGGCCGTTCAGCGTCCGATAGTGGTGCGGCAGCTGAAGTTTCCAGCGGCCATCGCCGCTGACCACTGCCTGCAGTTCGTTCTGCGCGTACCAGATGCCGTAACCCTCGTGCGGATTCTTCGCGCCGGGTTGCCGCGAGATGAGCGGCCACACATCGAGTCCGTCGATCGGCAGCGACGGCAGCGGCGCGCCGGTGAGTCGCGCAAACGTCGGCAGCAAATCAATCGTCATGAAGAAATCATCGGCGACGACGCCGGCCGGAATCTTGCCGGGCCAGCGCATCAGGCAAGGGACGCGCGTCCCGCCTTCCCACGAGGTGCCCTTGCCCTCGCGCAACGGTCCCGCGCTGCCGGCGTGGTTGCCGTAGCTGAGCCACGGGCCGTTGTCGCTGGCGTAGATGACGAGGGTGTTGCGCTCGAGGCCGTTCTTTTTCAGTGCGGCGAGCACCTGGCCCACCGACCAGTCGATTTCCATGATCACATCGCCAAAGAGCCCCTGCTGCGACTTGCCCTTGAACTTGTCGCTCACCGCCAGCGGCACGTGCGGCATGTTGTGCGCGAGGTAGAAGAAGAACGGCCGGTCCTTGTTGCGCTCGATGAACGAGACCGCGCGCTCCGTGTACCACGTGGTGAGGTTGCGCATCTTGTCCGGGGTGATCTCGGGATCGATGATCCTGCCGTTCTCCCATAGCGGCAGGTTGGGATAGGTGCCCTTCTTCGCTTCGGGGTGAAAGGGCCACATGTCGTTCGAGTACGGGAGCCCGAAGGATTCATCGAAGCCATGGTGGTTCGGCTTGAACGGCTCGCGGTGGCCGAGGTGCCACTTGCCCGCCATGCCCGTGACGTAGCCGCGCGACTTCAGCACTTCCGGGATCAACGTCTCATTCGCGTTGATACCGTGCGTCGTCTGCGGGCCGAGGGCGCCGAAGATACCGACGCGGTTGTTGTAGCAGCCGGTGAGCAGCGCGGTGCGCGAGGCCGAGCACACCGCCTCCGCGACGTGGAAGTTGGTGAACTTCACGCCGTCGCGCGCGAGCGAATCGATGTTCGGCGTGGTGAAGCCCTTCGCGCCGAAGACGCCGAGGTCGCCGTAGCCCTGATCGTCGGTGAAGACGATGATGATGTTCGGCAGCCGGTCGGCGGCGCGGGCGAACGTGGTCAGCACGATCAACAGGAAGTAAGCAAGGAGGCGGGATGACATGGTAATGATTCTAAGTCGGCGGTGAATTCAGCCAATTCATTTTACAGGAGGTCGCAGAGCACGCGGAGGACGTTTCCGTCTTGCTCGGCTTTCTGCGCGTTCTCCTTGTCCTTGGGTGAGGTTAACAAAAGGAAACGAAGGGAACGAAGAGTCTTGGGCTGTCCATTCCCTTGGTTCACTTCGTTGCCTTTTGTTCAAAAGGATTGGGGACTGGGATTTGGTTGCGGCGTGCCGCTCTGCGAACTCTGCGGCCTCTCAACAAACATCAAGCCGCCAAGCCTCCAACAGAAGAGCGCGAAGAGCACGAAGAAGAATCGAGCGGGTTGAATGCCGGCCGCCCTCTTCGTGGCCTTCGCGTCCTTCTGTTCAACGGTTTGATGCGACGCAGATGCAAAACCATATTGCTTGGCACGTTTGTTCACCGACATCGCCCACCATCGGGGGGGCTTTGGGCTCCTGTTAAACCAGCCTAAAACATTTTACAGGAGGCCGCTGAGAGCGCTGAGCAAGGCTGCGGCCGTACGCCGGGGAGCCGCCGAGCGTGTGGATTCGCGGGCAACTGAATTGAGCCGGCTTGGGTACTTCGCGACCTTTGCGGCCTTGGCGATTTTGGGGAGTCACCGTCAATCTCGCAGCACCAGTCGGAACGTGCGATTTCGGTTATGCCGAAAGGTGCGAAAGCCACGTTCATCCAGCGTCAGAATGCTCTCCGTGCCGGATTCTTCCGCCAGCCAGACGAGGGTCGCGTCGGCAAAATCCATCGGCACGTCGCGATATTTGCGCATGAGCTCACTCGCACGCTCCAGCGCCCCCGGCTCGAAGCAATCGGGAATCCGGATTCCCGGCTGCTGGAGAAACTCCGCGAGGGCCTGCACCGCGCGAGTGTCGTCGGCAACCAGATGAAATGCTTCGGTTATGACCGCACCGGTAGTAAGAAACTCCCCCGTGAAGCCGGCCATCCACTGCACTACGGCGGCATGAGTGGCATCGCCGTGATCGAAAAACGCGACGAGCGCTCCCGTATCGAGCAGGCACCGTTTCATTTTCGCCAGTTTGCCTGGCGAAGATGCTCGCGCCACCCGGCGGTCGGCCGGTGCGCGGCGGCGGTAAAGTGGACGATTCCGGCCAGAGACCGGACGGTTTCGAAATTGAAGCCCCGCGCCGTGTGCTTCTCGATCAACTCACGGACGACGTCGGATTCGGTCTTACGCAAGGCCGCCGCGCGCCTTTTCAAGGCGGCACGGTGTCGGCGCGGCAGTCGAATGGTCAGCGTCGAGGACATGGGGTCGACAGTACGCTGCGTAAGACAAGCTGCAAGACGATTTGTCCCCGGAGCGGTTTGTCGGATGTTCAGATGATCGGATGGTCGGAGGGGCGCTGAGAGCGCCGAGCACGACTGCCGCTGAGGCGAAGTTGATGTTGTTCGGCAACCGGATCGCCCGCGAATCACGCGCATCAATTGCGAGGGATCAAACCTCCAAGCCGGGGCACCGCAGATCACGCGGAAGACGCGGAGGGTCCCCGCTAAGCGCAAAGACGCAAAGGCCCAAGCCAAGGCTCGCGAAGCGCACCGGTACGCGCTTCGCGCCTTGCCGCTGTATTTCGGGGCCAAGAGCGCTGGAGACAAGCGACCAAAGACCAGGGACGGCGGAGCGTCGGAGCGTCAGAGCGTCGGATGGGCAGATGGGCGGAGGGTCAGATGGTCGGGGGCGCGCGGCTGCTTTCTTGGAGCAATCGCCGCGGAGACCAAGGGACATCGGAACGTCGGAGCGTCGGATGGTCAGATGGACGGCGCTTTATAACATCCGAACATCTGAACATCCGGACATCCGAACATCGGATTTGCTCTCCACCCACCCGCGAAGCTGGCGCGCTGCTCCGGCTCGGGGATTGGCTCCGCGATCTCCGCGCCCTCCTGTTAAACCTGGCCCAAGCTATTTTACAGGAGGCCGCTGAGAGCGCTGAGCAAGACTGCAGCGCTGCGGCAACGTCGCCCGGTTTCGACGCGATTCGTCCCAATCCTTGGGTCACAGAGAGCACAGAGCGCTCTGCTGGTCAGCA
>Ga0082335_1002898_pt1 | contig 30041 bp, 28 predicted proteins | sample Subgrocontami58m_FD_72375 | JGI IMG/M metagenome (GOLD analysis project Ga0082335, IMG submission 72375) | Subsurface groundwater microbial communities from S. Glens Falls, New York, USA - GMW37 contaminated, 5.8 m (SPADES assembly) (version 2) ...
GGTTGGAGAAGATGAATGGTCCAACCTGGGGTTCCTGTTCCACCCACCTCTGCCACCCCTGCAAAGGCAGTCCCGCCTGTGGCGGATCCCGCCGTAGGCGGGAGGGTCCATCGTCCTTCGGATTGTTCTTTGAGTATCTGTATCTTTGTTTTCCCTCCATGACTATCCTTTGTAAAAGACTGTGGGTCATAGACAAGCTTGGGTGAATCTCCTATGTCTGCTCCTTGATAGTCTTCCCATGCCCAGAGAGGTCGGTTGATATCAAGAGCAAAGGAAGGATTATTCCGTTTGTAAGAGAAAAGAAATTGTTTAAGAGTTTCTTGAAGGGAGTCGAGGCTCATGCCAAAGGGAACAAGGAGGAGTTTGATAAAGCCTTGGTCGTGTTTGGTGGAGAGTTCTTCGCGACGTTCAAAAAGACGTTGAGCTATCTGTTCGAGAGTGGGGATGGGATAGATGTTCCCGTCTATACCTGTGATCGCTCCTTCTTTGAGGATACCTACTTGTTCAAGAAGGGAGACTTGGGAAGTGTATTGCTCGCGAAGATGATAAAACTCTTCGGCATATTCGAGGGCTTCGGTATAGTCTTCTTTCTTAGGTTCCCCATTCTTAAGGAGATATTCAAAGCGTTCGAGAAGGTTGGCAAGTTGTTCAAGATCTTGAGTGGAAAGATGCTCGGCAGCCTCACGAAGAGCATCAGGTTTGGCGAGTGATTCTCTTGGGATGTTGTGAGCTTTAGCAAAATCAATGATCTCTTGTCGGAGAGCTTCAAAATGCGCGCGATGTTGTTCGGGGATGGAATCGCGGACGCTTGAAACCGAATCCATGATGGCTTCGTGGAGAACAACCAAGGAGGTAGATTCGGGAGATGGTCGGAAAAGAGACATAGGTGTCATTAGTGTAACATCCCATTTGCTCAATCAAAAGAACGGCCCAGAGGCCGTTTCTTTTAAAATGTTTCGATCATAACGTATTGAACACCGAATTGAACTGCTTGTTCGCGTGTAGACATCCAGATATCTGCGCGATAATAATAACGGGCATTCATACGGTCGTTTACGGTAAATATTTTGTCCCCGTAAAGCTCCGGAATCCTTACCTTGGTCCCAATGGGGAGAAAGTTTGCGGCAATCCCTCCGTCGTACACATATTCTCCGGTGGCTGTAATAAACGGGTCATCATCACATTGGTCAACTGTGGAAGAATACGCTGTGATGGGAATGGTAAATGTTTTACGAGCTTCCGCATCTTGTGCTTTTGGAAGAGTGCCAAAATCACGGGTTTTGTTTTGAATGGACTCTATAATAAGAGAAGCGGTTTTTTCGGAAATAGTACGAGGTCCTGTATCAATATCGGCAATAGCAGTAAGTGGTTGAAGGACCACACAAGAAATCGTAAGAACAAAGAAAATGGCAATAAGCTCTCCGGTATGTTTCTTTAAAAACATCTGGCGAGCTGTCTTTTGTTTTTTGCTCAAAGAAGCCCTGTGTAAAAACCTGAAAAGTGTCTGTATTTTTATGATCCAGGAAAAATGGATGATTTTATTCTTTTTTTGTTTTTTTCGTGTATTCGACATACCCCGTGGAGCAGTCCTCCTTGGGCCACACAGGGTAGGCCAAATAAAAAGTTCCGCGCTTACGGAACTCCTCAAGAATACCATATTTTAGCCTTTTTGTCAACGGAGTGGTGTGTAAAAAATATATTCTTCAAAATCATTGTCAAGAGGGAAACGTCTTTTTTTCTTAAGAAAAATAAGCTATTCTATAAGCAACTTTTCTCTTTTTTTATGACCATGTATTACACACGAGGTTGGAAAAAACATTCTTCAAAACAACGTATCTTTTCGTTGTTTCAAAAAGGATTTGCTTTTCTTTGTAAACGACTTGGATTATCAAAAGGAACTTTTATTAAAAATGGTATTCTTCTTTTCCTTGCTTTGGGAGTTCTTGGTTCTCTTGGAATCCTTGGAGTCTTCGCCTATGTCAGTCAAGATCTCCCTGATCCTAACACGCTCACCGACCGTTCCATCAGCCAAACCACAAAAATCTACGACCGCACAGGAGAACATCTCCTCTATGAAGTCTATGGGGAAGAAAATCGCACACTTGTGCAATTAAGCGAAAGTTTTTGTAAAGACGATGAGCATCTTGTGGTGGATCCAACAGGAATTCCTTTGATGGCTGTGGAGGCAACTATTGCTGCGGAAGATCGCAATTTTTGTTCTCATCATGGTTTTGATCTCAAAGGTATTGCCCGTGCCTTTATTCAAAATCTTCTTGGAAATCGTGTTGGAGGCTCTACGATCACCCAACAGCTTGTAAAAAACGCCATTCTTTCCAGTGAAAAAACTGTGACACGAAAAATTAAAGAATTGATTATTTCCATCGAGCTTGAACGCCGTTATTCCAAAGATGAAATCCTCCAAATTTATTTCAATGAGATCGGTTATGGTTCGACTTATTACGGTATCGAAACAGCTTCACAAAATTATTTTCACAAGCACATTTCCGAAATAACTCTTGCAGAAGCTGCAACCCTTGCAGCTCTTCCTCGAGCTACGACAACCTATCTTAATAATCCTGATCTTCTCAAGGCACGCCGAGATTGGATTTTGGGAGAAATGTTGGAACAGGGTTTTATCACTCAAGAACAATTAGATGAGGCTCTTTTGCAAGATACAAGTATTGCTGTACGGGTGACCAATATCTTTGCTCCTCATTTTGTTTTTTATGTCAAAGAAAAATTAGAAGAAGAATATGATCCGCACCTGGTCGAAGAAGGAGGACTTAAAGTGATTACCTCTCTTGATTACGATCTGCAAACGATCGCGGAAGAAGAAGTGGTTAAAGGAGTGGAAACGCGAGGTGACTCTTATGGTTTTACCAATGCCTCTTTGGTTGCAATAGATCCAAAGACAGGTCAAATCCTTTCCATGGTAGGATCAAAAGATTTTTTTGATGAAGAAATTGATGGGCAAGTGAACGTAGCGACACGCCTTCGACAACCAGGATCAAGTTTCAAACCCATTGTGTACGCAAAAGGTTTTGAAACTGGCTATACACCAAATACTATTTTGTGGGATGTGGTCACGACTTTTCAGACAGAGACAGAGCCTTACACTCCACACAATTACACACTTTTAGAATATGGGCCTGTGCGCCTACGTCAGGCATTGCAAGGATCTCTTAATATTCCGGCGGTTAAAATGATTTCTTTACTTGGAGTGAGTCGAGTGATTGATTTTGCACGCACCCTTGGGTACACCTCGTTTGAAGATTATGCTAATTATGGTCTTTCTCTTGTGCTTGGGGGAGGGGAAGTACAACTTTTGGAACATACGAATGCTTATGGAGTTTTTGCTAATGAGGGTATCTATCATGAACCTGTCGCAATTTTGAAAGTAGAAAGTTATGACGGAGAAACACTGTATGAGTGGAAGGAGGAAAAAGGACAACAGACGGTAAATGTGAATGTCGCGCGCACGATCACAAATGTCCTTAAAGATAATGAAGCGCGATCTTTTATTTTTGGTGCAGAAAATTATTTACAACTCGGAGATCGTCCTGTTGCAGCAAAATCTGGAACCACGAATGATTATCATGATGCCTGGGCCATGGGGTATGTCCCCTCTTTGGTCACAGGGGTGTGGGTTGGAAATAATGACAATGCGGAAATGAAAAAGGGGGCAGATGGATCCACGATTGCCGGTCCTATTTGGAATGGTTTTATGTCCCGTGCTTTAATGGGAACGTCTGTGGAATCTTTTGCTGATCCTGAAATCCCTATGACAGGAAAAGAAATATTGGATGGCATTCTCCCTGTCACTACGGTTACTGTTGATAAAACAACAGGGAAACTTGCAACTGAATACACACCAGATTCACAAAAAGAAGAACGGCAATATGCGGAATATCATTCTATTTTGCATTATGTTGATCCTAACGATCCGCTTGGCCCTATCCCCGAACATCCTGAGGAGAATACTCAATATGAAAGCTGGGAATCTGCAATAGCAACATGGATCGCTACCAAAGAACAAGAAACTGGAATAAAAATCACAGCAGGAGAACCGCCGACCGAATATGATGATATCCACGGGCCTGCATTTTATCCATCTCTTTCCATTGAATCTCCTTCGCAAGGAGAAGAAATAAATGATCGAGAATTTTCTGTGCAAGTCAATGCAGATGCTCCTCGGGGTGTCTCTCGTGTAGATGCTTATGTGGATGGATATTATTTAGAATCTGATACATCAGAGCCTTATCAGCTCCGTCTTTCTCTTCCAAACAATATCACGCGCGGATACCACACTCTCAAGATTGTTGCGTATGACGATGTTGATAATAGTGCTTCGGTTTCGGTAGGAGTTCAAATCAATGAAAATCCTTCCTCTGCACAAGTGGAAATTGTGGATCCAAAAAATAATCAATTTATTCAAAAAGTTTCTGACACGTATACCGTAGTTGTCTATCTCGAAGATCCTTCCCAATACACCTCGCTTTCCCTGTATCAAAAACCCTTTGGACAAGGGGAAACAACAGCTGTGGGAAGTATTGGATCTATTTCTTCTCCTTATCAAACATTTACTTGGACACTCCCGGAAGATGGGAAATGGATTCTCTATGCGGTTGCCTATCTCACGGGCGGAGAACGTGTCCAAACTGCCGGGATGATCACCGAGGTCTCTACCTCACAGACAACGACAGACGAAGTGTTTATAGAAGATTCGCCCTTAAATCCGTTTGAATAATTTTCTTTAGAAACAACCGGTGAGAGCCGGTTGTTTTTTTGAATGGTTGTGAATTTTGTTCGTTTATCTCAACAATCCCGCTAATTTATCGGGTGTTGTTACTATTTTATCAATCAAAGCATCTCTACATGGATCACCGGTCTTTTCACTCAAGGCGTATATTGGTTTACCGAGCGCACACGCGTAACCCATTTCCATAGTGACACTCACACCAATATAATCTTCTTTATTGTAAACAAAACAAACATCCGCTTTTTTTATCCAATCAAAATGCTCCAATGTAAGTCCTTTGAAAATAGTTTTTGTTACGTGTTTTGAGTGAAAAAAAGAATCTTCAGGTATAGGTTCGTTAATATTTGGTTCAAAAACAACGATGCCTAATTTTTCCAAATCAGAGCAAAATTGATGAACTTCATCTTTATATTTTTTTGAGGCGCAAACGACAACTGTTTTCATAAATCATTGTCTAATAGGCATCACGACATAGCGGTAGGACTCATGAGAGCCTTTAGGAAGCACGAGACAGGGGTTTGCGGCATCGATCATCTGAAACTGTATTTGCTCGCTTGTCATCGCATTTAAACCATCAAGAAGGTATCGGTAGTTTACGGTCACATTATTTGGTTGGCCTGAAAGATTTCCCATACAGATTGTGGTGTTCTTTCCGCGATTAGCATCAAGAGCTTTCACATGGATTTGTTGTTTGTCTGGAAAAAACTCAAGAGTGACATCATAAAGCCCGGTGCGAGAGAAAAGACTGGCTGTTTTTATGGATTTGATAAAATCAGCACGATCAATTACTGCTTCGGTTTGAAAGGTGGTGGGGATAATTTGTTGGTAATCCGGATAATACCCTTCGATCATGCGGGAAATGATTTCAACTGGACCAAAAACAAACACAACTTGATTTTCGGATAATTGAACCGTGAGGGAGGAAGGAGATTCCACATCATCTTTAAATACAGAAAGGATTCTATTTACTTCTACAAGAGTTCTTGCTGGAAAAATAACAGTTTCCTCTTGATTGATTTGAGAAATAAGTGGAAGGGTGGATTCAGAAAGACGATAGGAATCGGTGGAAGCAAGGGTAAGGACACTTTCTCCTTCTCCTTTTTTAAATTTTGCACAAATACCTGTAAGTTCCGGACGAGATTCATTTGTCGCCACAGAAAAGAGAACTTGGGAAAGAGCTTTTTTTAAATCATCAATAGGAATGGAATAAGAGCGCTGTGCTTGAACCGAGGGGATGAGAGGAAAATCAGAAGAAGGAAGGCCTTTAATTGTTGTTTCATAAGAACCACAAGAAATATCTACTCCTTCTTCTTGATTAAAAAGAGTAATTATTTCATTTGGAAGAAGGGAAACATAGTCATAAAAAAGTTTTGAAGGAATGGTGTATTCTCCTTGTTCTTCTACTTTTCCACGAATAGTGCAATGAATAGCTATTTCTAAATTCGTGGAAGTAAATTTTATAGATCCCCCTTCTGTTTTTACAAGGACATTTTGAAGAATAGGAAGGTTTACATTTTTATTTGAAAGATGACTTGTAATAGAGAGTCCTTGGAAAAGATTTTCTCTTGTGCAAGATAGTTTCATATTAATTCAAAAGATAGATATAAAAGATAATAACAATAAGGGGTGTGGATAGGGGGGATAAGTGAGAAAAGATGAGGAAGAATAAGGATTTTTTAAAAAAATTTTGTGGGTAGTTCTGTGTAAAGAAGGAGGAGAGGGGTGGATGAAATGAAGAGAAAAATTATAAAAGCATCTTACCCACTTTTTTATCCCATCCCATTCTCTTATTATCCACAACATTTAAGCGTTATATAAGCGTTGTTTAATAAGCTCAATGTCGTGTTGTAATTTTTCATCTTCCTCAAGGCAGTTCACAATTTTTTCATAGGCATGCATAGCTGTTGTGTGGTCTCTTCCCCCAAGTTCAGTGCCAATAGAAGGATAACTTGCTTTCATCTCTTCTCGCATGAGATACATCACGATTTGTCTTGGGAAAGCAAGACGCTTTTCTCTGCTTTTTCCAAGTAATTCTTCAGCTTTTATTTCAAAATACAAAGCGACTGTATGAATAAGATGTCTTGGAGTCACAGTCTTTTTTAAAGCATTTGCACTAAAACTTCCTAAAATAGGTTTTACTGTTTCCAAGGTAGGATGTAAGTTTTTAAATTGATGAAAAGCAATAATTTTATTGAGAGCTCCTTCAAGTTCTCGCACATTACTTTGGATAAGGGAGGCAACATAGTGCAAAATTTCCCTTGCAAGCGGACAGGACTTTTCTTTACATTTCATCTCTAAGATAGCCACACGCGTTTCAAAATCAGGACTTCCCACATCTGCCATCATACCGCACTCAAAACGTGAGATAAGTCTGCTTTCAAGAGTAGGAATAGCCTTTGGTGGACGATCAGAGGAGATAATAATTTGTTTATTATTCTGATAAAGCTGATTAAATGTGTGGAAGAATTCTTCCTGTGTTCCCTCTTTTCCTGTAATAAATTGAATATCATCTACAAGGAAGACATCTATACTTCGATAACGGTTTTTAAAATCTCTCATCTGTCCACTACGGATAGCATTGATATAATCGTTTGTGAAGCGTTCACAGGTGACGTAAAGAATACGAATCGAAGGGTTTTTGCGAAGCAATTCATTTCCCACAGCCTGGAGAAGATGGGTTTTTCCAAGCCCCACACCTCCATAAATAAAGAGAGGGTTATACACACCACCAGGTTGGCTTGAGACCGCTTGAGCTGCAGCATGAGCAAGCTCATTTTGTTTTCCCACAACAAAACTAGAAAACGCATATTTTCCATTTAAAGAAAATTCACTTCCAGGCTGCGTATTTATTTGTGGTTGATAAGAAGAAGGAGAAGTGTACGTGTAAGGGGCTATAGGAGATTGAGAAGAAGATTCTTCAGTTTGAGTAGGCTCTTCTTGAGGAATTTGTTGTGGATCGGTTGGACGAGTCTCTACACGATAAGTAATCGTTTTTACACGATTGTTTGTGTGGTTTTGAAGAGAGAGGATAATTTGTTTGTGGTATTTTTTTTCTAACCAAGCATGAGTGAACAAATTAGGAACTCCAATAACAACAGTGTCCACACCAAAAGAAACAATAAAGGTATTTCGAAACCATGTCGTGAAGTTAGCTTTACTTAGTGTGAGTTCCAATTCTCCCAGCACGGCTTTCCACAAATCTTTTGTATCCATAAAATAAAGGTCTAAAGAGGATCTAATAAGGAAGTGATTACTAGTGTAGTTGATTTATCCACACCTAAGCAAGTGCAAGAAAGGAGGATAAAACAGTTGATAAAATGTGGATAGAATAGTAGAATGTTTTCATTATGACCAAAAGAACCTATCAACCAAAAAAACGTCGACAAGTAAAAAAACATGGTTTCCGTGCGCGCATGAAGACTGTTGGTGGACGCCGAGTGCTTAAAGCAAGGCGCGCAAAAGGACGTAAAAAACTCGCGTCTGAAAAGAAGTTGAAATAACATGCTTCCAAAGATTTACCGACTTCGACAAGAAAAAGATATCAAAGCGCTCTTTGCACGTGGCAAGAGCGTTTTTGACATTGTTCTTGGAATAAAGTTTAAAAGGAATAATTTTTCTCATTCTCGTTTTGCGGTTGTTGTGGGAGCAAAAATTTCGAAAAGGGCGACAGTAAGAAATCTTATCAAACGTCGACTACGAGCCATTTTAGAGAAGTATTTAGAAGATTTTCGTCCTGGTTTTGACGTAATTGTTCTTGTAAAAGAAGGAGTGACAAAACGTACATTTTTGGAATTAGAGCATGAGCTTTTAGGACTTTTAGAACGTGTAGGTGTAAAGAAAGTATCTGAATGATTATGATTTTTTTTCGTTTTCCGAGCATTTTTCTCGCTTTTTTGATCCTTATCTACCAAAAAACCCTTTCTTTTGACCATGGATTATTGCGAATATTTCGACCTTATGGGTCTTGTCGGTATTATCCAACTTGTTCTGAATATGGACGCGTAGCCATTTTACGTTTTGGGATTTTTAAAGGGTGTTACATTGCTTTTCGTCGTGTTTTACATTGCACTCCATTTTCTCCAGGCGGCCTTGACCCTGTTCCGGAAAAGAAAAAACAGCCTTAAATGGCTGTTTTTTGAATTTTTTCTCGGTAGGACTCTGAAATCGTGATTTGTTTGATCTTTGCCGTAGTTCCTCTTGTGATTGTTATCTCACTTTTTGAGATATTCCACGTTTTTGCTAGGAAATCCACCAACTCCTTATTTGCTTTTCCTTTTTTAGGCACAGCAGCAACCCATACTTGGATAGTATCTTCATCTACCCAAACCAATTTGTTCTCTCGCGCATTTGGTTTTGTATAGATTGTGATGATCACATTCACACTTTTACCATGATTTCACGCAGTTTTTGGATGGTTTTACGGTTTCGGATCATTTGCTCGGTATGATCTCGGTACTCAGGAGAGTAGAGATGCTTTTTGATTTCTGGATTATCCTCGTACATTTGTGCTGCCCCATCTATTTCCTGATCAAGCTCTTCAGTTTTAACTGTAATTTCAAGGTCTTTAGCGATTTTTCGAAGGAGAATAGCTACTTTTATACGCATAAGAGCCTGGGGAGTAAAGTCCATTTTCAAATCTGCAATTGTCCGCTTGATATTTTTGAGATAATCCTCAAAATTTACTCCTTGGCGCTCCACAGACTTTTGAAGTTCATAAAGCATCTTGTTGATCTCTTCATTAACTAAAAGGTCGGGAATTTCCTCAAAAGTAGATTTTTTAGCAATCATTTCAAGCATTTCTCTTTCTTGTCGTCTTTCTTCTTCATGTTCTTTTTCATGCGCGATATTGTGTTTTAACACCTCTCGTAGTCCAACCAAATCTTTTTGTCCGATAGATTGAGCAAAAGCATCGTCTATTTCAGGAGAATCAAGGTGATAGAGCTCATTGATCGTTACCTCAAACTCAATTTCCGCTCCGGCCAACATTTTTTGAATATGATCTTCAGGAAATTTTAACTTAAACGTTTTTTGTTCCCCTTCCCCCATCCCAAGAAGATGATCTTTCAAACCAGGAATATAGTAATCTTCCGGAAGATAAATAGCATGACTGGGAGATTGGCCGCCATCAATAGGAACTCCATCTTTTTTCATGTTCATGGAGATGACCACCTTGTCTTTGGTTGTTGTTTTTATATCTTTTTGTGCGCGCACCTCTTTTGTTTGCATGCGGGAGAGATCTTTGATCGTGAGATCAATCTCTTTATCCACAACTTGAATATCTTTTGCAGCAATAGTGAATGTTTTATAATCAGCCATTTGCGTCACTGATGGCATATGCGTGACTTCGGCGGTATAAATCAAATCGTTTCCAGGAGCCAACTTTACAACGTCGATTTTTGGAGACCCGACTGCTTCGATTTTTTCTGCCATCAAAGCCTCGACATAAGTTTTACGGACTAAGGGCTCTAAGGCTTCCTCATAGATTTTCATTTCCCCGACGCGTTGTTTAACGATCTCATAATCTGCTTTTCCAGGACGAAACCCGGGAATATTAGTTTCCTGCGAGATGCGCAGGGCAGCATCTTCCAAAAAAGGAGTGAGCTCCAAAAGGGGAATGGTGATCGTAAACTTTACGATATTTTTAGGAAGATGTTCGAGAGCAATTTGTGGCATAAATAAAAGATAATAGTGTCGGAAAGTGTAGCTTTCTTGGGATTTTGTGTCAAAAGAAAAAAGCGCACCCGACGACAGGGGCCGAAGGGTGGCTTTGTCGCGTAGATGCGCGAGGGGTTTATTCCATCTTCCGCCGCCAGGATTCGAGATCCTCGACAAGGTTTTCCGGAACATGGACATCATGAGCTGCCTTGTAAAGGAGCGATTGCGCCTCAAGAATTTCGGCGTCGGTGAACGGTTCAACCTTTCCATCATCCGACGGGCAAGGCTGCCAGACCCACCCACCTTTTGTGCTTTGGATAAAGGCATTGCAGCCGTTGGTTACCTCTGGGTGACCGCACCAGAAGATGGCATTCCAGAGCCCATCACTTTCATAGTCGTGGCCAGTGATACCGCACCACTCACAACGGTTCGTGTCGTTGAGGTGGACGATACGAGTCCAATCGTCATGATTTTCAAGAAGTGAATCGATGATCTCGACCGAGTATCCAGGGATCTCTCCTTTGTAGACGAGGTAACCGATCGTTTTGGGTTGATCGACACAGGCGGAAAGGGCAAGGGTAAGGATGGAAATGAACAGGGGTCGCATGTGGTCTCCTTGGGTTTGGAAAGTAGCTTTACCGAGCGGATGCGTGGGCATCATCTGACGGAGTATGGGCCGATGGGTCGAGGGTCGTTGACTTCCAGACCATCGAACTCTAGCGGCTCTGTTGTCTCCTGGAGCACATTCAATCGGATGATGTAGGGGCCACTGTGCATCTCGGCGGGGAGATTGATTACAACCTCCTCAAATCGTCTTACCAAACACGTCCCGAGTTCGACGTTACCAGTCTTGTTGACGTGGACGACCGCCGCGCGGGGTCGGCTTTCCCCTGACACAATGTCCATGAGGATGTCGATCTCTCCATCCGCATGTGGTCCATTGCCATTGGACAACCGAATGCATGCGGATAGACTATCAACACTTGTCAGAATGATATTGTCGAGGAACTTCCGCTCGGATTGTACGTCCCCAAACCACCCGCTGGCCTTGGCCGGCATAGAGAAGGCGGTGAGCAGTATAAAAATGGAAATGAGCAGGGGTCGCATGGGGTCTCCTTGGGTTGGAGGGGGGGTGATTGCGGCTGCTTAAGAATGTAAGAAAAAGATCATTTTGTCAATGGAATTTAGCTCAAATTCGTACAAAACAAAAGGAAAACTCCACGTTTTGTGGAGTTTTCCAGCACCTATAGTCCTCACACTATGAAACAGGATTTATCCATCCGCAAGGATGGCGGTCTGCTTGTCCTTCGCTTCAGAAAAATCCTCAATGTATCTCTGGATACATCTGTGGTTTTTCTGACGCTGCAGGACGGCGCATCCCATCCATCCTTGTGGCGCCTAAAGTCCCGTTTCATAGTGCGAGGACTATAGTTTCCAGGATTTTAGACAATCAAGGTAGCAATAAGGAGGGCGACAATATTCAAGATTTTGATCATGGGGTTAATGGCAGGACCGGCCGTATCTTTGTATGGATCCCCCACGGTGTCTCCAGTCACCGCAGCCGCATGAGCCGGAGAACCCTTTCCACCATAATTTCCTGATTCAATGTATTTTTTCGCATTATCCCAAGCGCCACCGCCTGTGGTCATAGAGATCGCGACGAAAAGCCCGGTGATGATAGATCCGATAAGGAGTCCTCCTAAGGCCTCGGCTCCCAAAGTAAAACCAACAATAATAGGAGCAAATACAGCCAAGAGTGAGGGGGCAATCATGTTACGAATTGCTTCGCGTGTCACAATATCAACCGCCTTCCCGTAATCAGGCTTTTCTGATCCATCCATAATGCCTTTAATCTCACGGAACTGTCGGCGCACTTCAGTAACCACACAGCCCGCAGCTTTTCCTACTGCTTCCATTGCTAAGGCTCCAAAGAAGTAGGTGATGAGTCCTCCCAAGAATAATCCGGCAATCACACGAGGATCAGAAAGTTCAAAGTTTATGGTGACACCCTCGGCCTCAATAGCATGGACATAGTCGCCAAAGAGAACGAGTGCGGCTAATCCAGCCGAACCGATTGCATAAGCCTTTGTCACAGCCTTTGTGGTATTTCCTACTGCATCAAGAGGATCGGTAACAGCACGTACTTCTTTTGGAAGTTCAGCCATTTCGGCAATTCCTCCGGCATTGTCCGTGATCGGGCCATAAGCATCGATCGTCACAATGATTCCGGTCAAAGACAACATGGCCATGGCCGCGATCGCAATCCCGTATAAACCACCAAGGTTATAAGCGACAAGAATGCCAAGGACAATCGTTAAAACTGGAAGAGCTGTAGATTTCATGGAAAGGGCGAGTCCAGCAATGATATTAGTTCCATGACCAGAGACAGATGCTTCAGCCAACTTTTTTACCGGAGAATATTGGGTACCTGTGTAGTATTCGGTAATTATGATCATGAGACCAGTAATCACAAGGCCTACCAAGGAACAGAAATAAATATTCAAAGAAGAAAGATCAGCAATAGGCGCCAGCATGATGCGTGTAATAGGATAAAAACCAATAGCTGCTAAAATACCTGCAGCTGCCAAACCTTTATAAAGAGCTTTCATGATTTTTTGATCCTTTCCAAGGCGAATGAAAAGCGTTCCAATAATAGAAGCAATAATTGCGACAGCACCAAGGATAAGAGGGTAATAGATCAATTCTGGATTGTGAGGGAAAAGCAAGGTACCAAGGACAATGGTCGCAACTGTGGTTACTGCATAGGTCTCAAAAAGATCTGCAGCCATCCCAGCGCAATCCCCTACATTATCGCCGACATTATCAGCAATGACAGCTGGGTTACGAGGATCATCTTCAGGGATACCAGCCTCGGTTTTTCCAACAAGATCAGCGCCAACATCAGCCGCTTTCGTGAAGATTCCTCCACCCAAACGTGCAAAGACGCTGATTAAAGATCCACCAAATCCAAGTCCGATAAGGGCATGGACATCATGGGTAAGAGCATAAAAACCAGCAACACCGATAATTCCAAGACCCACAACAAAAAGTCCAGTGACTGATCCTCCTCGCACGGCCACCTTAAGCGCTTGGGCAAGACCCTGTTTAGCTGCCTCGGTTGTGCGCACATTGGCGCGTACAGACACTGACATTCCTATGACTCCGGTAAGAGCAGACAAGACTGCACCAACTAAAAATCCAAAAGCCAAAGTCCATCCAAAGAAGCCTCCAAGAATAAAGAAAATAACAATGCCGATTGCGGCCACCATTTTATACTGGCGAGCCATGTAGGCATTGGCACCTTCTTGGATTGCCAGAGCAATCCCTATCATCTTTCCTTCTCCTGCCGGAAGTTTTAGGATCCAGCGGATAAGGATTCCTCCGTAGATAAGAGCAAGAAGTCCTGCTCCTATGGCATATAAAGTCAGATCCATACGTATGTTGTTGCGCGTTTGTTAGAGAATTAAAATGTGAAAAATACGATGATATACTAGGAAAAAATACCCTTTTCGTCAATGGAAGTCTATGAAAACAATTTCTCATTATCAATTTGAATCAGAAGCGCGCAAGCGTGGTTTTGTTTGTGTTGCTGGAGTGGATGAGGCTGGATGTGGGGCTTTAGCTGGACCAGTTGTAGCAGGAGCTGTGGTGCTGCCTTTGGGATTGGAACTCGAGATCATACAAGATAGTAAACAACTGACACCAAAATTGAGAGAAAAAGCTTTTGCGCTTGTTGCATCCTCGGCTTTAGCCTGGGCGACAGGGCAAGCAAGCGTAGAGGAGATTGAGACGATCAATATCAGACAAGCAACTTTTTTGGCCATGCGCCGGGCATTAGAGCAAATAAAAAATATTGATTTTGTATTGGTTGATGCTTGGACAATTCCAGAGATCAATATTTTACAAAAAGCTGTTATTCGCGGGGATCAGATTGTTAAGTCCATCTCTGCTGCCTCGATTATGGCAAAAGTGACTAGAGACCACCTCATGGAGGCCTATCATAAGGAGTTTCCAGCCTATGGTTTTGATCAACATAAGGGGTATGGGACCCTTTTTCATCGAGAGGCGATCGGGCGTTTTGGACCCTGTAAAATCCACCGAAAGACCTTTAAGACTTTTTGCTTAGATTAGCCAAAGAACTCAAGTTTTCCATTGACCAAATACCCCTCCCATGGTATTATTTTGCTGCTTTTTTGGAGGGGCTTTTTGTCGGAAGAGCCGTAACATTCCAATCTTCATGGGCAAAGGAAAAACGATTTTAGCAGCTTCTGCTTTCCAACCGCTCGTGTTGCAAGGAACTTAAGAGGTTTCTATCCAACTCATCTTTAAACAATGGATTGTTCGCACCCTACTGACCCTACTTCGAGGGTGCATTTTCTTAAAGCGCCATAGTGGACCATTTCTTCGAAAGGTTTTTCGACCTTTCACTGCGGTCTGGCGTTTTTTTGTTTATACCGGAGTCCTTCCCATTTTCCGTCTTGTCTTGGTTGCACGCCGTCATCTTACGGTCTTTTTGGGACCAGCCAAGCACCGGGTCGCTTACATTGTTTCTAATCGTTATGCTTTCCATGCTGTTGTTGTTGTTCTAGCCCTTGTCACCAGTGCTATTAACATCACTGGTGAAGAAGTGCGTGCTGAATCTTTTGGTCAAAGAAGTGCTCTTTACCGTCTTGTTGCTCATAATAATGTCGAAAGTGTGGAGACCATAACAGCTAAAGATAAAACCCAAACCTCCACCTCCAGTTATATGGAAGACACGGTCGTGGATGTAAATGCACACATTGATTTGAACTATATTGGTGAGGAATACGTAACTACCCGTGTAGGCGGTGATTCTCTTTCCACTCCTCCCATGCAAACGACCGAGGATTCTGTAACTTCGACTACTCGCTTAGAGACTATCGCCTATGTCGTACAAGAGGGAGATGTCTTGGGAGCCATTGCAGAAAAACATGGACTTAGTTTGAGTACGATTTTGTGGGCGAATAATTTGACGTTCCGCAGCGTGATTCGTCCTGGGCAAGAACTTTCCATTCCTCCTATTGATGGGGTCATCTATCAGGTGAAAAACGGAGATACCCTTTCGAGCATCGCCCGACGTTATTCCGCAGACATGGAAACGATTTTGTCTTTTAATAATCTTTCCTCTACCGACACTTTAAGTATTGGTCAGAGTCTTGTGCTTCCTGGAGGAGAGCCTCCTTCTACTTACACACCAATTCAACGCACTGCCCCAGTTTCCAGTTTGTTTACTACAGCCCCAAGCGCACGCAGCCCATCGAGCGGGACAGGATCTTGGGTTTGGCCATCAGATTGGTATGTCATCACCCAGTATTATGGGTGGCGTCACACAGGTCTTGATGTTGATGGAGACTATACAACTAATAGTTATGCAGCAAGAGATGGAGTGGTCATTTACAGCGGATGGCGTAATGGATATGGATTAACGGTTGAGATTGATCATGGAGATGGGTATGTTACACGTTATGCACATCATAATAAAAATTATGTGGAGGTGGGAAATGTGGTGATGGCTGGAGATCCGATTGGTCAAACTGGAACAACAGGACGATCCACGGGAACTCACTTACACTTTGAGATTATCAAAAACGGCAAGTTCCAAAATCCTCTTGATTATATTCGATAAAATTTTTGGTAGATCAATAGGAAACAGACTCACATCGGGTCTGTTTTTCGTTTCCCGGATCGCGTATCCTAGAGGGGTATGAAGTTTCCTTTTTCTCGACCATCAGTTTTCACAAAAAGTGAAAACTGTCCCTCCGAAGTCCCGCCAACGGCGGGACGAAGGGGGACGCTGTCTCCTGAATCCGTTCTCCCCACTACTCTCAACGAAGCCATCCTGGCTTCTTCTTCGCGTGTCCGTGATTCTCTTCCCAAAGAACATCGCACACATTTTGAAACTCTCCGACAAGAGATTATTGATTTTGCACAGGTTCATAACATCCCGCGAGAATCACTCGCCAAACCCGATGCTCTCCGCAAGGCCGCCGAACATCTTTCCATTCCAGACCTTACGCAACTCGCCAATCTTTTAGAACGTTTCCAATACCTTCTTGCCAATAAAAAACCTCATGAAAAAGATCCTACAATAGCTCTCGAGTATGTCGAGAAGTATTATCATCTGCGTGAGCAATATGATTCCCAAGTCGAGTTTCTCAAGCAACTGGGAATTCTCAAAGAAGGGGCGATCATGGGAGTGGATGGTAAAGAATACCCCGTCCCAACCCTTGAGCAGATTGCCAGGCGACTTTTTGAACGCCATGAGGATCTCGAAACAAAACACGACCAAGGTTTTACCAAGCTCCTTTTGGTTCCTTTTGGGATAGACCTCGATACCATTACGGAAACCCTCGAACAATTTCTTATTCGCCACAAAGCATCTCATCCTCATTTTTGTTTGAATGAGGAACATCCTGTTAAAATATGGTCAGGCTATAAGGAAGAATCCGCTGCCAACGGACTTTTCTATTATCCGATATCTTTTCAAAGATATACTCATTATGGTCGTACCAAGCGTCAAATTTTAAAAAGACAAGCATCTGATCCAAATGCTTTTTCCGGTTGGGTGGTTCATCTTTTTCAACCTTCTGATCCCGGAGATCCATATTCCCATGGGTTTGCCTCTCTTCCAAGAGATGTTGATGAAAAAACTTATGGAAGAGCATTTCCTCGGCCAGATATTCCTGTTGGAAAAATGGCAAGCGATTACCTTCTTTTTATTCAAAAATTTAGAAACGACAAACATTCTCCTTACTTTCAAGAATCTGGAATGACGCCTGAGGATTGGGTGTTTGCTTTCATGACTCATATGCGAGAAACGGGTCAACCTTTTGATTGCACAGACAGTTCATCTTTTTTAATAGGAGCCTTTTTCCCCATCGCAGATTTTGTTCCGTTTGCGCGTTGGTTTCAAAAAGAAAAAAGAGCGGGATTAACCATACATACAACAGCCGTTCCTGTTCCATCTTTTGGTATTCGTACCTCGGTCATTATTTAATTTTTTATTTTCTATGCAACCTCGATCGTGTAAACAATGTCAGGCAAAAGTGGAAGAGTGGAATCACACCTGTAAAGGCTGCGGGTATCATCTTGTGCTGGAGCCCGAGGAGAAATTACGCGCGCGATATTTACGTACACCATCTCTCGGCGCACTTTTGTTTACGCAAGGATGGACGCTTGGCGCGCGCGTGTATGTGCTTTTTATTCTTTCTTTGATTCCGGCTATTGGGATCGCCGCGCTTATTATTGGAATGATTTTTGGTCGGAGGCTTTCTTGGAAAATGGGAAGCTGGGGAAGTTGGCAGGAATATACAACACGCATGCGTTTACTCGATGGTATTGGGATCGCTTGGATTTGTTTGCTCGGACTTGTCTATCTTTACTTCCGCTTCATGTCATAAGCGAGTTTCCTTCTTTGTATTGAAGAGCCTCGGCAATATGGATTGCGGAAATACAATCACATCTTTCCATATCCGCGATCGTGCGAGCGATTTTGCAAGCTCGAGCATAACCACGAGCAGAGATGCGCTGCTGTCGCATAGCTTGTCGCAAAAGTTCTGACGCTTCTACATCTTTTTTACAAAATGTATCAAGCAAGGAAGCGGGGATTTCCGCATTTGAAAAGATCCCCGCTTTTTTCATACGTTTTTGTTGAATTGTTCTTGCTTTTTCCACACGTTTTTGTACTTCCTTTGATGTTTCTTGCGGGAAGGAAGAGCAAAAAGCATCTGGATCTAGTCGTGGGACATCGATGATTAAATCAAAACGATCAAGAAGTGGGCCTGAAAGACGTTTGCGATAGTGATGAATCATGGAAGGAGTGCAGGTGCAGGTTTGTTTTGGATCATCAGCAAAACCGCAAGGACATGGATTCATCGTGGCAGCCAAAAGAAAACGCGCAGGAAACTGAATGGTATTTGCCACTCGCGAGATCGTCACTTCCCCATCTTCCATGGGCTGGCGCAGATGTTCGAGCACATGGCGAGAAAATTCGGGCAGCTCATCCAAAAATAATATTCCACGATGTGCGAGGCTCACCTCACCTGGTTTTGGCCATGAGCCGCCCCCCACAAGAGCAATTGCTGAGCTTGAATGGTGCGGATGACGGAAAGGTGGCTCGATAATGAGTCCTTGGTTAGACTTTAAGATTCCGGCCACAGAAGCAATAGAAGTGGTTTCAATGGATTCTTGATAAGTAAGTGGTGGTAAAAGAGAGGGGAGGGCACGGGCTAGCATGGTTTTTCCTGTTCCTGGTGGGCCCTTGAGAAGCACATTGTGCGCACCAGAGGCAGCGATTTCCAAACCTCGTTTGGCATGAGCCTGACCTTTAATATCTTCCAAAAGGATGGGGTAGGCACAAGGGGCTTTGCGCTTTTGTTTTATTTTGTGGGCAGGAGGAAGGATCTGTTCTTTTTTGAGATGTAAAACAAGATCAACAAGAGAAGAGGCACCGAAAACAGATAAGGATGGGATTGCCAAAGCTTCTTGAACATTTTCTTTTGGAACAAAAACGTTTTTCGTCTTGAGACATTGCGCTAAAAGAGCAGTACCTAGCGCTCCGGTTACAGATCGGATGTCTCCGTTTAATGCGAGCTCTCCCATGAAAATGGAATCAAGAATCATTTCCCTTGAGAGCTCCCCCTCGGCCAAAAGAATTGCTAAGGCAATAGGAAGATCGTAAAAAGTACCCTGTTTTTTTACATCAGCGGGTGCAAGGTTGATGGTAAGGCGCGTGCGCGGAAATGGAAAACCGGAATTTTTAATAGCAGAACGAATGCGATCTCTTGCTTCTTTAACCATGGCGTCAGGTAATCCTACAATTTGAAATTGTGGCAGACCGGGTGAAATATCAGCTTCTACAAAAACTGGAATAGGTTGAATGCCGCAAAGGGCAAGTGTAGTGACATGTTGAGAATACATAAAACCCCCTTTTGGGGGGTTCTTACTTCTTCAGAATAGCGCAATTTAGCTATTTGTCAATCGGTTTTTTTATGTGGGAGGCAAAAATCAATAGAAGAGCGCCAGAGATAATAATGAGATCTGAGATATTTAAGGCCGAAGTTTCAAAAAAGATAAGATAATCCACGGTAAAACCATAGGCAATGCGATCATAGAGGTTTCCTGCTGCTCCTAGAATAATCATTATGGCAGCAAGGGAAATAAGCGGAGTATGAGGAAAATGTTTGAGAACAATTTTAAGTAAGAGGATACCAAGAATAGTAGAAACCAAGATTGTAATGATAGGCGCAAGAGGAATATCAAAAGCAATACCGAAATTTTTATGAAGACCGATTGTAAAAAAAGACCACTCAAAAAACTCCCCATTTGTTGGGAGTTTTTGTATGATGTGCCATTTTGTGATCTCATCGAGAAGAACAATGATCCCCACGACCAGGGAGACACCACTAACTATCCATGGGTTTAGAGTTCTTGCGTGAGAGTTTTTTTGCATTGGATGCATGAAGTAGAGGTAGGACGTGCGTGTAATCGACGCTCATCAATAATATTTCCACAATATTTGCAGCTGCCATAGGTTCCTTTTTCGACCATTTTGAGGGCAGACTCCACATCACGGAGAGCTTTTTCCAATTCTCCTTCCAAAGAAAGATTGTCGGAGAATTGAGCAACTTCAGAGGCATTTTCATCTTCTTTATCCCCCATGTTTGGAAAATCCGCATCAAAATTGGTTGTGGCTGCTTTTGTATTGCGGTGGGAAATAGAAGCCAATTCTTGTTCTAAACGCGTTTTTTCGGAAAGAAGATTTTTTGTAAGTTCTTCAAGGAGGGTCTTGTCCATACGTTTTTTCAGGGGAATAAGATAGAAAAAGAATAGCATTTTTTAGGAATGCTGACAACGGAAATCTTTGGAAAAGAAAAGAGGGCGTAGGCCCGTAATATAATATTTTAAGGCTTCGCCCTCAACTGGTGTTAGCCAGCTTTTTGGGCATCGGGTTTTGGGTCGGAAGAAGATTTCCGGCGCAAAACTCGGTGCCCATACAGCATGAAGCTTTCACCATAACGTATCCCCCTCTACCATTCATTGGTTTTACTCGAGACAGCCGCAAGCGGCTGCATAGGACGAGCGAACCTAGATGTTTGCTTTTGTTTTTGTTTTTGGCTCAATCAGAACAGTAGAGAAGCGGGGTATTTTCCGAAAAAAGAAGTGGGGACACCCTCTTTCGGAAAAATTCCCAAATGTTGTTGAAAGAACTAACGCTAGTACTATACCATTTTTTTACCTTATCGTCAAAGGTAGATTTATCTCTAATATTAAACAAAAAACTGACTTGTTGAAATCAGTTGTTGTTCAAGGCTCGTTTTGAATAAATGGACTTATCCACATTTTTGACTGTTTATGTACAACTTATCCACAGAACCTATTTTATTGTGAAAACAATATCATTTCCCTTTGTTTTTATTTCAAACACACGGATATTGTTCAAAAAGTCAGCGGAAAAATATTCCACTTCCATTTTCTCCTTATTTCTAATAATAGGAAGGATTTTTTCAATGTTTAAATAGAATATTTTCGTTTCTTTTTTTGATTCTTGGCCGAGATATTCTCCGATAAGATCAGAAGAGTTACAAAGAATAACATTATCGTTATTTTGCCAAAAATGTATTTTCTCCCCATTTTTTAAGGAGAAACGGATAATGGGAACCCCGGCAATGTTTATTTCTTCATAGCTGATATTACTTGGGTCCACGATCATTTCATAAACACGGCTTCCGTCCTCAAGTCCCCAGTTTTCCAAAGTCGGTTCATTGGAGGCAACGATCTGTTTTAAAAAATGAATGATTTCCTCTTTATTTTTCGATGTTTTGAGAGATAAAAGATATTGATAATTCTCACTAGATTCATCTTTAGTCAATAAGATATTTAAGGCACCTTCAGTGTTTTTTTCCAAAATGGGAAAGAATTCATTTTCTAATTCAATAAGATTACCCAATGAGGTAGAAATGATCTTGTTATCAAACAATGTCAAACCCTGTATAGACAAAGCGGCCAGTGTAGTTTCTGGTACATTTATTTTTTCTCCGTTTTTTATCCCAGGATTTGGAAATGCAATACTCATTTGTCCATTTTTTTGAGATATCGGACCTGAAATCCACATGCTTTCATTTATTTTTAGAGAAAGATTTCCAATAGTCCCCCATGAAAAAAAGGATGAGCGAGATCGGATTCCTTCAGGTTTTCCTCCGATAGGCATGAGAGTTTCAGATAAAAGGAACAAATGTCTATTGATTTTTTGAATAGAAATTCCGAATTTATCAAATAAATCCTTTGGAATTTCTTTTTCTGAAGCTTTTATTGCAAGGCTTTTTCCTCCCTGCTCATCAAAAAATACAGCAAATTCACCTTTTATAAATGGTTGAATATCCTTAATGGTAATAGGTCGGTTTGAAATAAGAGGCGTTTGATCAAAAAGACGAACAAGATTATCCCATGTTTTTTGTGAAGGATGGAAGCGGATCATAGCCACCGTATGTTCAGGCGCTGCTTCAAAAACCGTGTTCCTTGTAAGAAATACATCAACAATCCTCCAAGAAAGAAGGATTCCTGTTGCACAACAAAGCATAAAAAACCAAACAACCCGCCGAGAATGACGGCGGGTTGTCTTTGTATTTCGAGAAAGAGGGATATTGAGATAAGGCGTCATAGTTCCCTCTTCAGTGTGCGGGATTACTCGTCTCGTTTCAAGGGGGCTTGGAAAGGTCGGCGTTCTGGTCGCCCACCTCGGTTTCCAAATGGTCGGGAAGGCCCTTGTTCATCACGAGGAGGTCTTGGTTTTTGCACAGGCGCCTCGGGATAGACATTCCCTAAAGCCTCTTTCATAGAAAGCGAGATTTTCCCCGTATCTTCAATGGCCAGCACTTTTACGAATACTTCATCTTTCATTTTTACAATATCCTCCACTCTTTCCACACGCCAAGGAGCCATATTGCTGATATGAACCATGCCATCACGTTTTGGTAAAAACTCTACAATGGCACCAAAGTCCATAATACGCACTACCTTGCCTTTATAGACTTCCCCCACAATAACATCCTTGGTCAAATTGCGTACCCAATCTTCGGCTTTTTTTGCCCCTTCTGACGAAGTAGAGGTAATCATCACCAAACCATCATCATCAATATCAATCGCAGCAACTCCAGTTGTGGCAATAATCTCATTGATCATTTTTCCTCCAGGACCGATCACATCTCCAATACGTTCAGGATTGATGCGCAAAGTGATAATTCTCGGCGCATAAGGGGAAAGATCTGGGCGAGGAGCAGCAATCACTTCAAGCATAGACTTGAGAATATGCATACGTCCTTCTTTTGCTTGCCAAATAGTCTTTTCCACCATTTCCTTTATGAGCCCATTGGTTTTTGTGTCCATCTGAATAGCCGTGATTCCCTGTTCAGATCCTGCAATCTTAAAGTCCATACCACCTTTACCATCTTCCAAATCTTGCAAATCTGTAATAATTTTCCAATTTCCTTTTTCATCTGATGCAAGACCCATAGCCACTCCGGCAACAGGAGCTTTGATAGGCACACCTGCGTCCATAAGAGACAAAGTAGATCCACAGGTGGATGCCATAGAACTAGATCCATTGGATCCAAAGACTTCAGACACCACTCGAATGGTGTAAGGAAAGCTTTCTTTGTCCGGAATCATGGGAAGGATGGCTTTTTCCGCAAGCGCTCCATGGCCAATATCACGGCGACTTGGGCCGCGCATAGGCTTTACCTCTCCTACAGAATATGGAGGAAAATTGTAGTGGTGGAAATAACGTTTTGTTCCAACTATTTCCATACTATCAAGCGTTTGTTCATCTCCTGGTGCTCCCAAGGTGACAAAAGAAACAACCTGGGTTTCTCCTCGCATAAAGTGTCCGGATCCATGCACACGAGGCAGGACTCCTACCTCAATTTCCAAAGGTCGCACCTCGGTTAAAGATCGCCCATCCACACGCTTGTCATCTTTTAGAATTTTTTGTAAAACCTCAATTTCCAAAATACCCAAAGCGATAGAGGTTCCATAATGGACATCATCTACCTCGATTCCTTGGGACAAGAGATATTCCTTTGTTTTTTGTTTGAGCGTGCGTTTTTGTTCATTACGTTCTGCTTTTGTCGCCTTAGGCTTAGCAAAAAAGAGTGATTGCACTTGTTCAATAATAAATGGCTTTGCCAAAGCTTCTACTTTTTCACACTTTTCAAATGCAAGTTTTTGCTCTTCATTTTTTGGAGTGAGCATGTCGCGCTTTTTCTTTCCAAACTCTTTTTGTACTTCTTCGATGAGTTTGATCGGGTCTTTGAGATGTTTTTGTCCAAACCAGAAGGCGTCCAAAATAGTTTGTTCAGATACTTGATTACATTCAGCTTCTACCATGATGATTTTTTCTGGTGTGCCGGCAAAGGCAAGATCCAGATCAGATTTTCCTCGTGCTTCATAGGAAGGATTAATCACCCATTCTCCATTGATTTGTCCGATACGAATGTCAGCAATAGGGCCATTCCAAGGAATATCACTGATGTGGAGAGCACAACTCGCTGCAATAAGACCTAAGATATCAGGATCATTTTCCCCATCAAAAGCAAGACAAGTCACAACAACTTGGATTTCGTTGCGGATACGATCGTCAAAGAGTGGACGAATAGCTCGATCCACAAACCGCGCCATCAAAATAGCATTGTCGGTGGGGCGCCCCTCGGTTTTCATAAATCGGCTGCCTTTGATGCGGCCGGCCGCATAAAACCGCTCTTCAAACTCGACCGTGAGAGGGAAAAAATCTAACCCCTCACGGGTTTCTTCACTCATGGTCGCTGTTGCCAAGACCACGGTGTCGCCATATTGGAGCATGCAAGATCCATTGGCTTGTTGGGCATATTTACCCACCTCAATAGCGAGGGTTTTCCCTCCCCATTGGGTTTCAAAACGCTTTGATTGCGTAGGCATAAAATGGATCCGATTGAGACGGAAGAGATCGAGAATTCTCGATGTCTCAGAGTCTCAACCGGAAAAAGTTAATGATTTAGCCAGGAAAGGCCAGAAATTTTCCAGCCAAACCTTACAAAACCATTATCCGCGTTTTGGGTGAGAGAAAAAGAGATAACGCTTTTTTTCTTTGGAAAGATCTCGGAAGCGATCTGCGGCCTCGATCAAACGAGAAGAGGTGGTTTCTCCAAAACTCATGACTTCCACAATTCTTCCTCGATTTTGAGCAAAATCTACCAAAGGAACAAAGTCACCGTCCCCAGTAATCAAGATAACAACATCAAGCATATCAAGCATTCGCACTGCATCAATCGCCATTCCTACGTCCCAATCGGCTTTCTTGGCACCGCTTGCGTATTCAATCAATTCTTTTTCCCGAAGTTCGATTCCAGTTTTTTCCAAAGCCTCAAAAAAAGGTTGTTCTTCCTCGGTTTTGGTACTGATCACATAAGCCATCGCACGGATGAGTTTGCGTCCAGCCACCGCATCTTCGAGGATATTTTTAAAATTCACACGCCGATTAAAAAGGTGTCGGGCGCTGTGATACATATTTTGGGTATCAATGAAGATTCCCACTCTTTGGTCTGCATGCTGCATAAAACGATAATACCCGCCGGTTTGCGGCGGGTTTTGATGATTAAACAAGTCCGAGTTCCTCCACCAGTTTGGCATGGGTCTTTGCGTCCTCCCTCTCCAAATATTTGAGGAGACGGCGACGTTCATTGACTTTTTTCATAAGCCCACGGCGACTAGAGAAGTCTTTTTTATGAGATTTGAGATGTTTTGTTAAATCTTTGATCTCTTGAGTGAGGATCGCGATTTGCACTTGAGGGGAACCAGTGTCTGACCCATGGGTGCGAAACTTTTCAATAATTTTCTGTTTCTTTTTGACATCGAGCATAGCAACGAATGTTCATGCGTATAGCCGAGGAAAAGGGCTCAATCTTTTTCCCAAGCTACCGCGAGGAATTAGTAGCAAAAGAGTACCGAAAAAGAGAGTTTTCGTCAACCGAATATAAGTCCCATAGGTCATATATGACTCATATTTCAACGAATCCCCCTTCGTCCCACCTTTGGCGGGACTTCGGAGGGATTTCCATTTTCTATTTTTTGATAGAGGTTAGAAAAAAACCAGCGGTTAAGGCTGGTTCGTTGTCGTTCTCTCTTGAGGCGGCTTTCTTTGAATCTTCATGCCGGTGACAAGTTGGATTTGTTCCAAAGCGTTTCTTATCTGATAAACCTCTCGGTTGTTTAGGCAAGTCATAGACCAAAGGTTTCCCCCATCTCGCTCTATAAGCTCGTAGATATAGAAGATGCCATAGCCATGAAGTATGAGACAGGTGGATTCATAGAGACCCAGTTCTTCCACAGGTTTCAGGAGATACGGATTGGTATCTGTGAGCACATCAGGGTCAGGAGGATGCCTTCTTGGATGGTGTTTCGCGAGCTTTTCTTCGTTCAATTTCATTCCAAGTTGGAGACCCAGTTCTGACAGGATTTCATTGATCTCATTGAGCGACTTGCGACCAAAGTTTTTGGTCTTAAGCATTTCGGATTCTGATCGCTCCACCAACTGGTAGATGTACTCGATTCCGGCGTTTTCAAGGCAATTGGCTGCGCGTACAGAAAGCTCAAGTTCGTCCACACGTCTGAACAGATGTTCGTTCAAAACTTCCTCGTCTTCTTCCACCACATCCATGCCTGAAACAACCACAGGTTTTTGCTTCAACCATTCGATCATTGTGAGTGCTTCCCCAAGCTCTTTTTGAAGACTTGATTGCGCTTCCCCGATCTTCCCAAGTGGGACAGCTTCGCAAGCAAGAAGCTTGAACACATCATTTTTTTTCATCTGATCCGAAGCTTCATGAGACAGGCGATCAATATATGCTCGTGAGAAACCCATGTTTTTTGCAATTTTTTCTGTGCCCACCGGAGGCCCATCAAATCCATAGAGCTTGCGGATAATATAACGGTCACGATCAGTCAATTCCGCCATGAGCGCATCAAGCGCATCACACCATTCTTGTTTCCACGCAGGCCAGATATCGTCGCGCTCATTTGATCCCAATGTAAGCATCCTGATGATTTCCCACTTATCTTTTGGTGGAGGAGTTGTTTCGGATGCAATGCCCATTATATAGCGTTCAAAACGAAAGGTGATATTCCGCAGGATTTCCTTGGGCGACTGGCGCCTATTGAGAAGTTTCGGTTCCCCGATCATGGCCAAATACAGACGCACATAGGGTTCTTGCGCGGGGGTGAAGGATGGAGTTGTAAGGGCATGAGTGGCAATAAGCGTCCCATGTGCAAAGGCAAAGATTTCGGACTTTTGGAGATAGCGTTCCAAGACCTCGCCGTACCATTTTGCGTTTCCGATCCCTTCTTCCACAAAAGCTCCGATAGCAGCTTTCGCAACACTTTCAGCATAGTCACAAAACGCATTTGCATAGGCCCGGCTTTCATCGCGTTCTTCAGGCTCATATCCTTTAAGATCCAGTCGCACAACTTGGTAATTATATCCGGTGATGCGAGGAATGGCCGCTTTGTGGATTCCCAGCCGATAGAGTCGGCGTACTACGGCTTGGCGAACACACTTTGATTGATACCCTTCATAAGGGTTCAAATTTTCATTGTGATCAAGCCAAGTCAGAAGAGCAAGGCGAAGCACTTCTTTTTGTGCATCCGAGAGCTGATCGTTTTGCGCGTTTTCATCAAAGTTTTCGAGATAGGTATTTGCACTGATCACAACAAGATCAAGTTTTCTAGAAATCCCACGGTGCCACCCCGGAATATTTGCAAGACGCAGATACCCTGCTTCCTTGAGTCGAGTATCTACGGACATCGAACACATATCAAAGATGAGGCCGATGTCCTCTCTCGTGATTCCGATACGCACCAAGACTGCAGCGATTTTACCGATTTCCGCATGGGTAAGGAAAGTGATGTCCATGGCGTTCTCCTTGGAGTTGGAAGGAACTGCCTGTTTCTTATCAATGTCTGGGTGAGAAGTCAATCAAAAAACCACCGTTTGCCTTGGGCTTTCGGTGGTTTTTGTGCGAAAATCTATGGAAGTTGGGCGTCTAGGAGTTTATCCATCTGCCCTTCGTTATAGGCATCTATGACCCCCATCGCGTTTTCGCTTGCTCGAGTCACCAAAGGTAGGTGATCGGCAATGACATGATTTGCTGAATCAAGATTTTCACGATACGAGTCATTCCAAAAGTTTCGCATATCTTCTTCCACAAAACTTTGTACCTCGGATAGTGTTACACGCCCATTTTCCAGCAGAAGTGACACGGCCTTTTCTTTAGCGAGAGCATCATAGTAAGCATAATGATCATTTGATCTTTCTGGCGCTACAAAGCCTCGCTCTTGCTTTCTCACCTCAATCCTCCCTCGATAGTGTCCTTGTTTGACAAGAAGCAGATCGCGTTGTCCTTCTTTCAAAACAACTTCAGTGTATTTCTTTTTTGGTGCTTCCCCCTCAACGGGGTGCGAACCGTGTTCTTGGTCCATAGAGTTGATAGATTATTGGGATGATTATTTTGCAAGGATATCATCTAACATGGTTTTGACGGTTTCAAACGGGAGAGCTCCTTTGATAGGGGTCGCACTTCCTTTGCTATCAATAATGAACGATCCTGGAGTGCCGGTAACACCTGCGCCAATACCACCTTGGTACATGGCAGTGACCGTAGATTTTTCCTCCCCATCATCTAAACAGGATTGAAAAGTGGTTGTATTAAGTCCAAGCTCCCCTGCGATTGAAAGATACATCTCGGTTCCAAGATTGGTGTGATTTTCTACAAGCTTATCCGCATACTCCCAAAATTTTCCTTGATTGGATGCGCACTCGGAGGCTTCGGCTGCAGATTGCGCATTTGCGTGGAAGGAAAGAGGGAAATGACGATAGACCCAGCGAACTTGTCCATCATATTCTTCCATAACTTGCACCATGGTTTCATGGAATTTGCTGCAGTAAGGACATTCAAAGTCCGAGTATTCAATAATGGTGATCGGAGCATTTTCATCTCCACGAATATGGTCTGCGCTGGAGACAATGGGGATAGAGGCAGGTTCGTCAGCTGCGACTTGTACAGCTGCGGCAGGAGCCTTCTCGTCCGCGACGGCAAGATTATCTGCTTGTGCGGCATTGCCGTTTAGATTTGCGCAGTTTCCATTAAGGAAACATCCTCCAAGGATAATGAATCCAAGCGTTCCCACCATAAGAATGGCGCTTACAAATCCGATACCAAATGCTGTTTTGGAATTTACAGCGTCAAAAATCGTTTTATTTTCCATAAGATAAAATTCATGGATTACCCGTCTAGACTATCACAAAAGAACAGTGGATATCAACGGCGACGAGAAGGAAAAAGCGTCGTATAATGAATAGAGAGAATTTCCAATTCCCAAATTTTTTGTAAATAGCTCTTATGGCCAAGACCAAGATAGATCAGTACATCACCGAGTTTTTAGAGTATCTCGAAGTGGAACGCGGACGATCTCCACGAACGATTCGCAACTATCATTTTTATTTGCGGAGATTTGCTGATTGGACAAAAGTACCCTCCCCCACCTTGATCACAACCGAGATGATCCGCAAGTATCGCCTTTGGCTTAATCGTATTGCACAGGGGCGTGAGGAAGAGTTCATGAAAAAGAGTACACAGAATTATCATTTGATTGCTCTACGATCATTCCTTAAATATCTTTCACGGCGCGATGTTCCTTCCGTGGCTTCGGAAAAAATAGAGCTTTCCAAACAACCACAGCGCGTGGTGGAATTTTTGGATGAGGATGAACTAGAACAACTATTGACTCAACCGCTTCGAATCTCGGTGGGATTGGTGGCACTACGCGATCGTGCAATTTTGGAATTGTTATTTTCAACCGGGATGCGTGTATCTGAAGCCACGAATTTAAAAATTGAAGAGGTGAATCTTAAACGCTATGAGTTTACGGTGCGAGGGAAAGGAGACAAACCACGTGTGGTTTTTTTAACCGATCGTGCCAAACAAGCCGTGCAGGATTATCTTTCTAAACGCCGCGATCTTTCTCCATGTATGTTTGTGTCTCACGATCGGGCAAAAGGAAAGCGTAAGGAAGCTGGGCCGCTTACTCCCCGTTCTGTTCAACGGATGGTCGAGCGATGTGCCATGGCAGCAGGAATTACCAAGCATATTACTCCACATACTTTACGTCACACATTTGCTACCGGACTTTTGCGTGAAGGCGCAGATATTCGCAGCGTCCAATCCATGCTTGGTCATGAATCTATTACGACTACGCAGATTTATACGCACGTAACAGATAAACAACTTCGAGACGTGCATAAAAAGTTTCATCCTGGTGCGAAGAAAGATGAATAATTTTTGACACCACCCTTTTTCTTCCGTATCGTTTGTGCCATGCCCCGGTAGTTCAATGGATAGAACTGTGGACTTCTAAGCCACTAATGGGGGTTCAATTCCCTCCCGGGGCACCACCCTTCGCTCCTTCGGAGCTTCGGGTGGCAGGCCACCCATAACTATTCAAGATAGAGTCATAGGTTGGTAGTGCCACGCGAGAGGAGCGAAGGGTGTCCCACCGAAGTCCCGCCGATGGCGGGACGAAG
>Ga0082335_1002899_pt1 | contig 30040 bp, 24 predicted proteins | sample Subgrocontami58m_FD_72375 | JGI IMG/M metagenome (GOLD analysis project Ga0082335, IMG submission 72375) | Subsurface groundwater microbial communities from S. Glens Falls, New York, USA - GMW37 contaminated, 5.8 m (SPADES assembly) (version 2) ...
CCCTCCCGGGGCGCTCCATTGGCCGCGGGCTGGGCGACCCGCCCCCGCGGTATGTGCTTCCCGTCCGCCATGACGGCCTTGCGGTCCTCGCCCGGCTTGATGATGGGCTTGGAGACGGCCAGGCCGCCTTCCGCGCCCCAGCCCGGACAGACGACCGACCAGCCCTTGTCATACCGGCCCGTCACGGCCACGTGGATGCACGCGGCGTCCCACGCCACGGGGCACATGGTGTCCATGTTCCCCTGGGCCACCCACGGGGGCCACGTGGCCCACCAGTTGCGCGGCGCCGTCATGCCGGGCTTGTAGGGCTTCAGCTCCCTGAGCGGACGCCGCGCCACCTCGAACAGATAGCGCTTGACCGCCTCCCGGCTCCAGCCGTTCTTCGACATGATCTCCGCGCCGTACGCCGTCAGCCCCACGAAAATCTCGCCGCCCGCCGACTCGGTGCTGTTGTTGCTCCCCGGCGCGGACATGTGGTCGGCGATGATCTTCAGGTAGCTGGTGGGCGTATAGTCGGAGCGGAGGGTGATGACGCTGTGCGGCGGCTCGCAGGCGAAGACCGTGACGGCGCTGCGCTCCGCCGGAATGCCGTAGTCCGTGTGCATGGGCGGCCACGGGCTGTGCTCGACGTCCTCCGCGACGAGGAAGCAGAACCGCCCCGGATGGCCGAATGTCTTCTTGCACGGCTCGCCGGGATAGCCGCCGCCGATGTTCCACAGGATGAGCCGTACCGCGCGGCCTATGCTCGCGTTGACGGCGGAGCCGCCCCCGCCGAAGACCGTCTCCTGCGTGGCGAAGCCCAGCTCCCGCACGACAGGCCCGCTCACGATGGTGAGCGGCTCCACCATGTTGGTGGTTGTCTGGACGCCGGGGAGGTTGAACGGCTCCTCCAGCAGCGCCTCCAGCGCCGCCAGCACGACGGGCATGTGCTCCGGCCTGCACCCGGCCATGACGCAGTTGATGGCGACCTTCTCGATGGTCGCCACGCCCTGCCGCGGCGCGACCTCGCCGATCTCCTCGCCGGGGTCGCGCCGGATGTAATCGAGGAAGGCGCTGATGCCGTCCTCCGTGGGCGGGTAGACGGGCAGGCCGTCGGTCCACCGCTGCTCGACCGCGAACCTGGCCCACTCCGCCCACGAGCCTATCTCAAAAGCTTCCGATCTCAGGGGCATCCTCTGCTCCGTCTCCGAAAATAAGGACTGCCGCGGACTACCTGTCAAGCCAGATGGTGGCCACAGGGCTGCCCCACATACGCCACTGGGTAGGCTCCAGGTTCTTGACCCACGGCTGCACGACCGCGTAGCGCTCCGCGTTGTTCATCCAGATGAACGGGTACTGCTGCCATATCTTCTCCTGGATATCCAGCATCATCGTCTTGCGCTTGGCCAGGTCCAGTTCGCCGCGCTGGGCTTCCAGGAGCTTGTCGATCGCCGGATCGCTGAAACCGATATAGTTGCGGCCCGCGCCGGTGAAGTAGCGGGTATAGAGCTGATCGTCCGGCTCCAGGGCCGTGTTGTATCCGCGGGAGCGCAGGAACCAGTTGCCGCTCGTGTCCTGGTCAAACCACTGCGCCTGGTCCATCATGCGGATGGTCTTGATGTCAACATATATCTTCTTCCAGTTGCTCTTGGCGACCTCGGTGTTCGTCAGGTTCACCCAAGGATAAGAACCGGTGCCCTCGGCTTCGAGGACCAGCGGCTTGTCCGGCCCGTAACCCAACTCACGCATGAGCTTCTGCGCCTCGGCGATGTCCTGCTGGCCCTCCGGCGTGTTCTTGGGCCGGAAGCCTTCCCGCTTCATGAGGTCCTGCTCGCTCCACGTCCAGCCCGGGAAAATCTTCCAGAGCATAGGGCCGCTGATGAATCCGCCGCCGCCCAGGTTGATCTTCTGCGCCTCCTGCCGGTCCACTGCCAGGAAGAGCGCCTTGCGCAGCTTGACGTTGGTGAATGGCTCCTTGCGCAGGTTCATGGCCACGCCGAGAGGGTACGTAGCGGGGATGGGGTAAAACTTGATGTTGGGATTCGTCCGCGCAAGAGCGTTCTTTTGAAGCAGGTCCAACCCGCCGGTGGTCTCCGCGCCGAAGTCAATTTTCCCCGCGCGGTACGCGGCGATGAGCGTCGCCTCATCCGGCACCACGAAGACCTGGAAGCCGTCCAAGTAAGGCAGTCCGGGCCGCCAGTAGCTGGGGTTCTTGACAAACTTGCCGCCCACGGCGGGGGTGTAGCTCTTCAGCATGAACGGCCCGGTGCTTATGGCGTGCTCCGGTTCCTTGAACCCGTCCTCGCCGAACTTGTCCTCGACTTCACGCGGGAGCATGGGCTGGAACGGGTACGGCCCGCCGCGCAGGTAGTTGAGCATGGGCGCGAACGGCGACTTCAGGGTCAGCTTCACAGTGTACTTATCTGTCGCTTCGACCTTGGCGACGCGCTCAAAGCGCCCCTTCCACGCATACGTAGCGCCAGGGCGCGCGAGACGCTGGATATTCCAGACCATGTCATCAGCGGTGAACTCCCGGCCGTTGACGGGGGCCAGGTTCTGCCACTTGACGCCCTTGCGGACGTGCAGCACGAGCGTTGTGGGGTTGGCGTATTCCCATTTCTCGGCCAGCTCCGGCACGGGGTCGCCGCTGACCGCGTCGTAGTTCAGCACGCCCTCGCCTATGAAGTCCCACAGGTGCACGAACTTGACGCCGCGGTGCGGGTCCCAGTGAGGAGGCTCGCTGACGAGGACGAGGTTCATATTGCCCCCGCGCTTGGGCGCCGCGCTGGACGCGGGCGCGGCGGGAGCAGCGGGCGCTGCCGCGGGCTTCGGCGTGGCCGTCGGCTGCGCGGCGGGCGCCTTGGGCGCGGGCGCCGCCGGTTGCGCTGGAGCGGCGGGCGCGGGTCGCGACGCCGCCGGTGCGGGCGCCGCCGGGGCGGCGGGAGCGGGCTGCGCCGCCGGAGCGCACGCCCCCACTACAAGAGCCACCGTGAGAGCCAGTGGCGCCAAGACACGTAAGTGTGACCGCATGGACTTCCTCCTTTTCGCCTGTGTGACCTCTCTACGTAAAGACAGTCCGGCTTCGGCCGGTCGTCCGTGTTCCTGCCAAGTAACTCGTCAGGGATGCGTCTTTCAACAGCCCCGCACAGCCTACTGGTCCATCCAGAGCACCTCGAAAAGGTTGCCGTTGTGCACGTAGTCGCTGATGCCGGACTTGAAGCCGCGGACCTGCGGCGCGACGGCGATGAACGTGTACGGCCAGACGATGGGCATCAGTCCCACCAGGTCCTTCGTGGCGTACTCCTCCGCCTCGCGGATGAGCTGTCGCCGCTGGGCTTCCTGCACGGCGCCCAGCTGTGCACTGTTGAGCTGCTTGAGGCGGTCGTCCTTTTCATGCGAGTAGTTCAGGCTGCCGCCCGGCGCCAGGTAGTTGCTGACGATCACGCCCGGGTCTGGTGTGCTGTACACAGGCGTATAGACCACGGCCTGGAACTGTCCCCGCTGAGCCGAATCAAAGAACGCGGCGTCCTCCATGACACGGATTTTGGCGCGGATGTTGAGCGGGCGCAGTTGCTCCGTCATGAACGTGGCGGAGGTCTGCGTGATGCGGTTGGTGCGGGAGAGTATCTCCAGGTCGAAACCTTCAGCAAACCCCGCGTCGCTCATCAGCTTTTTCGCGGTCGCCACGTCCTCCTTGCCGCCTGGCGTGTCCTTCGCGCGGAAGCCCGGCCATGTCTTAATCTCATCCGCCGGCACGCCCCAGTCGCCGAAGAAGATGAGCTTGCCGATCGCGCCCTGGCCTTCCGCCAGAATCTTGATGGCGGCCTGGCGGTCCAGCGCGAGGCTGATGGCCTTGCGGACGCGCACGTCCTCAAAGGGCGGGCGGCGCGTGTTCATGGAGAATGCGGGGCCCAGAGGCGAGGGCGAGGCGAAGAACTGCATGGAGGGGTTCGTGGCCTTGAGGGACTCCATCTCGCCCGGCGTCAACGTGGTGAACACGCGCGCGGTCATGTGCGCCTGACCGGTGCGTAGCGCGGCGATGCGCGTGGCGGAGTCCGTGACGATGCGGACGCTCAGGCGGTCAAGATAGGGCCGTCCAGTCACGAAGTACGCGGGGTTGCGCACCAGCTCCGCGCCCACCGCCGGCGTGTAGGAGTCCAGCTTGAAGGGGCCGGTGCCAACGGCGCTGGTCTTCATGTTGCCCTTGGCTTCCACCACGCTCTTCGGGTACATGGACGTGGACCCCGTGGTCAAGACGGCCATCGTCATGGCCAGGGGGGTCTTGAGGTGGATCTGCACCGTCCGGTCGTCTACCTTCACGACCTTGTCGAAAGAAGGACGCAGAAGCGGGGCGTACCGGCTCGCCACTCCCTGCGGCGGAGTGATAAGGCGCTGCAGGTTGAATGCGATGTCGTCCGCCGTCAGCGGGGAGCCGTCATGGAACTTTACGCCCTGCCGGATGCGCAGCGTGTACACCTTGCCGTCCGACGAGACGTCCCAGCTCTCCGCCAGGTCAGCCACTATCTTGCTGCTGGTCTCCGTGTCGTACTGCACGATGCGGTTGTATATGGGCGCCACGATAATGTCCGTATTGACCGTGGACTCCTGCTGGACGTCCAGGCTCGGGACGTTTGCGCCCAGCACCTCAATCAGGTTGCCGCCGCGCTTGGGCGTGGCGGGCGCCTTCGTTGCCGTCGGCGCGGGCGCGGCGGGCGCCTTCGTCGCCGGTGCGGGCGTCGCGGGCGCGGGCTGCGCCGTCGGGGCGCACGCCCCCAGGACAAGGGCCGTCACAAGGACCAGAGGCGCCAGGACACGCAGGTGTGAGCGCATGACTTCCTCCTTTACTCCTATGACAACTCTATGTTCAAACGGGCGGCGTCTCGGGCCAGCCGTCTCAGTTCCCGCGACGTCGCTATCCGGCGGCGCGCTGGCCGCGGGCTTTCGCGGCGGCGTCCATGACGGCGCGAACGATCTTGTCGTAGCCGGTGCAACGGCAGAGGTTCCCCGCGATGGCGAGCCGCACATCGTGCTCGGTGGGACTGGGGTTCCGGTCCAGCAGCGCCTTGGCGGAGACCAGGAAGCCCGGCGTGCAGAAGCCGCACTGGAGCGAGCCGAACTCCATAAAGCTCTGCTGGACGGGGTGCAGACTGCCGTCAGTCGCCAGTCCCTCCACCGTGGTCACCTGACGCCCGTCCGCCTCCAGCGCGAAGACCAGGCACGAGTCCACGGGCTTGCCGTCGAGCAGCACGGTGCAGGAGCCGCAGTTGCCGTTGCCGCAGCCTTCCTTGGCCCCGTAGAGGCCCAGCCCATCGCGCAACGCGTCCAGGAGCGTCTCCCGCGAGTCCACCAGAAGCTCGTAACGCTCGCCATTAACGGTCATGGCGATTGGCTTTTTCATGACCTCACCCCCTGTCCCCCTCTCCAAATCTGGAGAGGGGGCGAATTAAAGAGTTTACTGGGAGGACACCTCCCAGACCCTCCGGCAGAGCTGCGCACTGCACTGCTTCCTGTGCGAGCGTTACCGTGCTCCCTCGCTCTCCTGTCAAAAGGCGAGGAGGACGAAATACGTCTGGGGATGCCCCCAAACCCCGGCGGGGGCGTTGCCCCCGCACCCTGCACGCACAGGCACATCTCAATGGTGTCATCACCCGCATTCTAGGACTCAACCGCCACGCCGAGCTGCTTCAGGCAGGCACGCAGTGTGCGCTGCGTAAGCACGTTGACGAGGTGCCGCCGATAGTCCGCCGAGCCCCGTACGTCGCTGATGGGTTTGCACTCGGCGGCGGCCAGCGCGCCCGCTTCACGGATGGCCTCGGCGTCGAGGACGCGCCCGCGCAGGCGCTCCTCCGCTCCATGCGCGCGCATGGGCACGGGCGCCACGGAGGCCAGGGCGATGCGCGCGTCCCTGCACACGCCCTTCGCGCCCAGCAAGACCACGCTGCCGACGCCCGCCACGGCTATATCCATCTCGTTCCGTGGAATGAAGCGCAGGTAGTTGCCCGCGCTGCGCGCCGGAGGCGGCGGCACGATGACCTCCACAAGAAGCTCGCCGGGGCTGAGGACCGTCTTGCCCGGCCCGACGAAGAACTCCGTCAGGGCTATCTTGCGACGCCCCCGCAACCCCGCGACCACCGCCGTCGCGTTGAGCGCCAAGAACGCCGGCGCGGTATCGGCGGAGGGCGCCGCGTTGCACAGGTTGCCGCCGACGCTGGCCCTGTTCTGTATCTGCAGCGAGCCGACCAGGCTGCACGCGTCCACGATGATGGGGTATTTCTCCCTGACGACCGGGTGTTCGTAGATGGCGCTGCAGGACACGCCCGCGCCCAGGCGCAGCCCGCGGCGCTCCGCGTACTCCAGCCGCATCAGGTCTGGGATGCGCTTCACGTCCACTACCAGCGTCGGGCTGCGGCGGCCCTCCTTCATCTGGGCGATGAGGTCGGTGCCGCCAGCCAGACAGCGGGCGTCGGCGCCGGCTTTCGTCAGCAGGGCAACGGCCTCCTTCACGGTGCGGGGCGCCGCGTATTCGAATTCGCGCACGGGCAAAGCTCCTTCCCGTTCACTCAGGATAAGGCGACGTTTTCGACGACCCGGCCCTCCAGCCCGTCGCCACTGTCGGCGATGAGCATGGCGGGCCCTATGCGATTGGACAGGACGACGTCGCTGCGCGCAGCGACGCGGATGTAGGTGTCCGTCACGCCGGACCAGACGGGCGCTCCGGCAGGCCGGAGCGGCTCCTCCGGGCGTAGCTCCCACAGCACGCCCTCCGTCCGGCCCAGGAAGCGCGCACGGTAGGCGCGGGCGCTCTCGCGGGCCAGGGCGAGCATGCGGGCCATGCGCGCACGCCTGTCCGCGTCCGGCACGTGACCGCCCAGATGGGCCGCCGTGGTGCCGGGCCGCGCGGAGTACGGGAACACGTGCGTCATGGCGAAGTCCATGCGCGCGCAGAAGGCGTGGCTCGCCTCGAACTCGGCCTCCGTCTCGCCGGGAAAGCCGACCATGACGTCCGTGGTGACGGCGATGTCCGGCACGGCCTCCCGCAGGCGGGCGACGACCTCGGCGTAGAGCGTCGTGCGGTAGCGGCGCCGCATGCGCTCCAGCGTGGCGTCGCAGCCGCTCTGGAGCGGAACGTGCAAATGGCGGCAGAGGCGCGGGTCGCGCCAGAGGGCAATGAGTCCCGGACGGATGTCCTGCGGCTGCACGCTGGAGATGCGCAGCCGGGGAATGGCTGTTTCCGCCAGGATGCGGCGCGCAAGGTCCTCGATGCGCGCGCCCGATACGTCGTCGTAATACGAGCCGATCTGCGTGCCGGTCAGCACCACCTCGCGGTGGCCCTCCGCGGCGCGCGCCCGCACCTCGGCAAGCACCTGCTCGACGGGCACGCAGCGCTCGCGGCCCCGCACGCGCGGCACAATGCAGAAGGCGCAGACCTGGTCGCAGCCCTCCTGCACCTTGACCATCGCGCGCGTCCGCAGCAGGCGCTGCCCTTCCGCGGAAGGGGGTACGCCCCGAGGCTGCGCATCGCCCAGCGCGTCCATGACCATCTCCGGCAGACACGGCCTGTCCGCCCTGCGCGCCACGATGTCCGCGCCGCACCCCGACACGTCGGGGCGCTCGGCGTAGCAGCCCGTCGCGACGACCACGGCATGCGGGTTCACGCGGCGGGCCAGGCGCAGTCGGCGTCGCGCCTCCCTGTCCGCCAGGTGGGTGACCGTGCAGGTGTTGAGCACGTACACGTCGGCGGGCTGTCCGGGCGCGGCCATGCGAAAGCCCGCGGCCATGAACTGCCGGGCCAGCGCGTCCGAGTCGGACGCGTTCAGCTTGCAGCCCATCGTCTCGATGGCGACGGCGGGTGCGTGCTCGGCGGAGTGCAAAAGCTATCGTCCCTTGAACACGGGCTGCCGCTTCTCACGCCACGCGGCGTGCGCTTCCTTGTTGTCCTCGGTCAGCTCAAGCAACAGGAAGCGATAGACGTCGGCGACACCGGCGTCGTTGACGTTCGGGATGTCCATGCCGCGACTGACCGATTCCTTGGTCAGCCGCACTGCCAGCGGCGGCTGGTTCGCCAGCTTCTCGGCGGTCCTGCGCGCGAGGGGCATGAGGTCGGCCAGAGGCACTACCTTGCTGTAGAGTCCGAGCCGGTAGCCGTCCTCCGCCGTGAGGCGCTCGCCGAGGAGCGCCATCTCCATCGCCTTGCCCTTGCCCACGAAGCGCGCCATGCGCGGCGCTCCGGCATACGCGGGCATGATGCCCAGCGCGACCTGCGGCATGCCCATCTCCGCGCCCTCGGCGGCGTACAGGATGTCGCAGCAGAGGCATATCTGACAGCCGATGCCGATGGCATAGCCGTTGACGGCGGCAATGATCGGCTTGGAGCAGCCGTGCACGGCGTCGAACGCGCGGCGCGTGATCTTGTGCGCGCGGTCCAGCCCGCCGCCGATGGTCTTCGCCTGGTGCGCGTTGGGGTCCTTGAGGTCCGCGCCCGCGGAAAACGCCTTGCCCTCCTGGTTGCCGGTCAGGATGGCGACGCGCACGCTCTCGTCGTCGTCCATGCGCGTGAACACGTCCGCAATCTCGCGGCTCGTCGTGTCGCTCCACGCGTTCCGGCGCTCGGGGTTGTTGATGGCGACGGTGGCGACGTTGTTCTCCTGGGTGAAGAGCAGCGTCTGGTAGGCGGGGTAGTCCATAGGGAAACCCTCCTGTCTTCTCGTTCGCTCCGCAAAGCGGAGGACGTGTTGCGTAAGATGATAGTGCGATTGGAGGGCCAGCGACCGCGTGCTATTATAGTCGTGACCGCCATAGGCGTCAACGCGACATCAGCGGCGTTCGGAGGCCCTTTTCGTCATGCGGATATTCGACATCAGCGTTCCCATCCATTCGGCCATGCACGTGTACCCGGGCGACGCCGCTATCGAGGTGAGCCAGACGTCGTCCATAGAGAAAGGCGCGTACTTCAACACCTCGCGCCTCGCCTTCACGGCGCATTGCGGGACGCATGTGGACGCGCCGCGCCACGTCACCACCAGCGGAATCACCGTAGACGAGCTGCCGCTCGACGCGCTCATGGGCAAGGCGCTGGTGCTCGGCCTGCCGGACGAGCCGGTCATCACGACCGCGAGCCTGGGGCAGGCGCGCATCCCGGAAGGCACGGAGCGGCTGCTGCTCAAGACGCGCAACTCCGGTCTCTGGCGCCGCGAGGGGTTCCAGAAGGACTTCGCCTATGTGACCGAGGACGCGGCGAGCTACCTGGTCGCGCGGAAGGTGCGGCTGGTCGGCGTGGACTACCTCTCCGTCGAGGGGTTCGGCGTGACGCCGCCCAAAACGCACTGGGCGCTGCTGCGGCACGGCGTCGTCGTCATCGAGGGGCTGGACCTGAGCGGCGTGGAGCCGGGCGAGTACACGCTGGCGTGCCTGCCGCTGCGGGTGCGCGGCGCGGACGGCGCACCGGCGCGGGCCGTGCTGATGCGGGAGTAGAATGGACGCTATGCAGGATCCGGCTGCGTTCTTCTATTCAGCCAAGGATACGTGGTGGCAGTCACTACAAGTGTTTGCGGCTGTCAAGCAGGGGAAGCTTGACCCATCCAACTTGCCCACAGAATTCTCATTGACCACGGACCCCACAAAACTGCAATCACTGCGGGTTCGCATCCCGAACACTTCTACCAGACATTTGGAGTCCTGGGCAAATAATGTCATGGCGTCCACTTTAGGGACGCTAGCAATGGCGGCCGAGGGCGCGCTTGAAGCGAAGTTTGGTACAAATGGTAAAGCATACGAAGACAAAGACTCTAACAGGCGTGCCGTCCGGTGCATCTGGTACATGATCCGATGTGCATTCGCTCATCCCTCTAAGGGGACACCAACTTGGAGCTGCAACAAAGACTACCAGGACGTGTTCAAGGTAAACTCGATCACGATCGATACAAGAGCGCTGAACGGACAGGTATTTTCTATTGCCCATTTGGGCGGCTGGGAGAACATACCCGTTCTTCTGCAAGAAACGGAGCGGCTCCTTGCTTCTTGAGTTGCCACACGAGACTGCGGTCTATTCACACAATCGGCGGCATGGTGACGCGTCTGGCCGCTCGTATTCCCCGCTTCAGTACACACACGCCGTTCACTCCGAGGGGCCGCGAGCTAGTATAGCGCCCCGAAATAGGTGGCTAAATACCCGTCATTCCGGACCCGATCCGGAATCCGGTCGGAGAGCCTGTGGAACGTGGATTCCGGCGAAAGCCGGAATGACGATTCGTCAACGAACTTCAGGTACAGGACACTGGGCCTTGACTAAGAAGCACGAGGGATTGCAGAGGCACAAATAGACAGCCTGATCTCAAGGAGACTCCATGATTGACCTGAAAGGCGTCCTTGTCGCCACGCTCACGCCGTTCACGCCGGGAGGCCGCGAGGTTGACCTCGACTGGGTCCCGCGGCACCTCGACTACCTGCGCGCGCATGGCGCCGACGCCGTGGTGCCGTGCGGCACCAACGGAGAAGGCCCCTCGCTGAACGTGGACGAGCGCAAGGCGGTGATTGACGTCGTGCTGGCGCACAGGCAGTCGCTGGGCGTCGTCGCGGGCACGGGCTTCGCGTCGCTGACCGACACCGTCGAGATGTCGCGCTACGCGGTGGAGCGCGGCGCGGACGGCGTGCTCATCGTCCCGCCGTTCTACTTCAAGAGCCTGTCGCTGCGCGGCCTTTTTGAGTACTACGCCACGGTCATCCGCGCCCTGCCGCCGGAGGCGCGCGTGCTGCTCTACAACATCCCGAAGTACTCCGGCGTGGAGATAATCGACGCGCTGGTGGACGGCCTCCTGCAGGCATTCCCGAAGCAACTCTACGGCATCAAGGACACATCCGGGCGTCCGGAGCAGACGGCGCATTACGTCGAGAAATTCCCGACGCTGCGTATCTACTCCGGCGGCGACGACCTTATCCTCTCGGGGCTGCGGTCCGGGGCTGCGGGCGCCGTGACCGGCATCGGGAACGTCGTGCCGCATATGGTCAAGGCGGTGCAGCAGGCGTACGCCGCCGGCGGCGACGCCGAAAAAGCGCAGAAGCAACTGAGCAAGGTGAAGGAGATATTCCGGCGCTACCCGGAGCACGCCGCGCTGAAGCTCGCCGTCTCCCTGGCGGCGGGCCTGCCGCGAGTCGGCGTGCGCCCGCCCATCGAGGAGCTGACGCCGGAGCAGGAAGCGGCGCTGCGCAAGGAGCTGGGCCCCGTCCTGAGCGGGGGATAGAAGCGTACGACGGCGAACGCCACCGGCCCGCTTCAACCCAATTTCACAGACACGGGATAGCGGAGAGTGCGTATCTGCAGGCCGCGCCAGGGTGTCCAGAGGGACGCTGGCCCTCTGGCGGGGGTCTGGGGGTATCCCCCAGGCTTCTTTTCATCCCCCTCGCCGTCGGACGGAGAGGGGGACTAGAGGGGGTGAGGCAGACAGGCCTCGCTCCTTGCCGATGACGCCGTGCGTCAGCTATACTGTCGAATAGCGCGCCCTCGGCCACGAATACGCCGCGGGCTTCGCTCGGCGACGGGACATCGCAACAACGTGGAGCGACGAGAGTGACTGACCGGGTCGTTATAACAGGTATAGGCATCGTTTCCCCTCTGGGCCTCGATACACCATCGAGCTGGAAGAGCCTCACCGAAGGCCGCTCCGGCGCCGGCCCCATCACCGCTTTCGACGCGACGCAGTTCGAGACGCGCATCGCGGCGGAGGTCAAGGGCTTCGACCCGCTCAAGTACATAGACCGGAAGGAAGCCCGGCGCATGGACCGGCTCGACCAGCTCGCCATCGCGGCGGCGAATGAGGCCCTGGACAACGCCAACCTGAAGATAACGCCGGAGAACGCCACCGACGTCGGCGTCAGCGTCAGCTCCGGCATCGGTGGCATCACAACCCTGGGTGAGGGCTTCAAGACCCTTCTGGAGAAAGGCCCGTCCCGCGTAAGTCCCTTCCTGATTCCCATGATGATTGTGGACATGGTGGGGGGCTATATCTCCATCATCTACGGCGCCAAGGGGCCGAACATCGCCATCCTCTCGGCCTGCTCCAGCAGCGGCGACGCTCTGGGCGAGGCCGCGGAGATCATCCGGCGCGGCGACGCCCGTGCGATGATCGCGGGAGGGGCCGAGGCGGCGGTCGTGCCCATCGGCCTGGCGGGGTTCGGCAACATGGGCGCGCTGTCCCGCCGCAACGACGCGCCGGAAAAGGCGAGCCGCCCCTTCGATAAGGACAGGGACGGCTTCGTGATGGGCGAGGGCGCCGCCATCATGGTACTGGAGAGCGAGACGCTGGCGCGGGAGAGGGGCGCTCGCATCCTTGCCGAGCTGGCCGGGTACGGCGCCACCGCCGACGCGTTCCACATCACGGCGCCCGCCGACCGGGGCGAGGGCGCCACGCGGGCGATGCGCATCGCGCTGCGCAAGGCGGGGCTGCAGCCGTCAGACGTCCAGTACATCAACGCGCACGGGACGTCCACGCCCATGAACGACAAACTGGAGACGCAGGCCATCAGAGACGTCTTCGGAGAGCACGCCGGCAAGGTGGCGATCAGCTCCACCAAGTCCATGTCCGGCCACATGCTGGGCGCCGCCGGGGCCTTCGAGGCCGCCGTCTGCGTCCTGGCGATTCAGCACGGGGTCATCCCGCCGACCATCAACTACGAGACGCCGGACCCCGAGTGCGACCTGGACTACGTGCCGAACAAAGCCCGCCACACGCCGGTGAAGGTGGCCATGACCAACTCCCTCGGCTTCGGGGGGCATAATACCAGCCTTGTCCTCCGCGCGTGGGAAGCCCGATAGCGCCGCTCTTCTGACAGCCCGGTCATCCTTCACACTGAAACGGGGTAGCCCCGTCCGCAAGGGCTACCCCGTCTGATTTGACGTCTCAGCCTGGAGCTGGTTGCGTCAGACTTGCACCTTCGGGCCTACCGCGCGAGCCACACGTGTGCCCACTTGAGGTTGGAGTACAGCGTCCCGGGGCCGGCGTAGTTCCTGACGATGGGACGCGCGGCGTGCAGGTACTGCCGGTGCACGTGCTGAATGGCCGGGACTTCGTCTATGATGATCCGCTCCAGCTGGTTCACGAGGGGCTTCCTCTTCAGCGGGTCCAATTCCCGCGACTGCTGCTCAAACAATTTGTCCACCTGGGGGTTACTGTACTTCGCGTAGTTCTGGAAGTTGTTTGTCACGAAGGGAGAGAAATAGATGTCCGGGTCGTAAATGGTGCCCAACGTGGGCCAGTCCACGATTTCGAAGTCCGCCCGCTGGACGGCGGCGGTCATGGCGGCGGGCCACTGCAAGACCTTGACGTTGACATTGACGCCGATCTTCTTCAACTGGCTCGTGCTGGCGATCTGCTGCTCCTCGTAGCCCGCGAGGGTCGCCTGGGTGTACGTGATAGTAAGACCGTTGGGAAATCCCGCATCCGCCAGCAGCTTCTTCGCATCCTCTATGTCCTTGTCCGTCGGCCCGCGGAACGGCGGGTAGATGCGGTTCAGCTCTTCGTCCGACAGGCTCCAGAAGCCGGGGGCGATAAAGCCGCCCTTGCGGCCAACGCCCTGATAGGCCAGGTCCATGACTTTCTGGACGTCTATAACTTTCATCATCGCCTGACGCACGCGCTTGTCGCTCAACGGGGCCTTCTTCACGTTGAGCAGCAGGCGGCCAGAGCACCCGCAATCGTACTGCCACGTCAGCGCATCCGGCATCTCCTTCTTCAGAGTGCGGACCTCGGTCACGGACAGACCCCGCGTGCCAAAGCCGGTCATGATGAGCTGGCCGGTGCGGAAGGCCGCGAACTGGGTGGACGCATCAGGGACCACAAGCCACTTGATGCCGTCCATGTACGGGACGCCCTTCTCGTAATAGTCGGGATTCCGTTCGACCTCGATGCTGACGCCCTTTCGCCACTCCTTGAAGCGGAACGGCCCGGTGCCGTTGCTCCGCGCCTCTATGGCGTGCACGTCCGTCTCGAGTTGCTTCTTCTCGACCATAGCAGTGTAGGGCCACGCCAACAACTGGAGGAGGAGAGGCTTCGGTTTTGCCATCTTGATGACTACCGTCTGCGCGTCCGGCGCCCCGACGGAGGACACGCCGTCCCACAGGGACATCCACGGGCTTACCACGCCCTTCGGCGGGCTCATGACTCGTTCGATGCTGAACTTGGCGTCCGTCGCGGTGAAGGGGTCGCCGTTGTGGAACTTGACGCCGTTGCGGAGCTTGAGCGTCAGGGTGAGGCCGTCGGACGAAAAGTCCCACGCCGTGGCAAGGTCGGCAATCTGCTTCTGTGACGAGGGGTCCTTGTCGTCCCACTGCAGGGGCCCGCTGTACAGCGGAGCGAAAACCTGGCTGGGGAACACGGAGGTCTCCTGATGCGGGTCTATCCGGCCAGGTTCCGCGGCCGTCCACATGGTCAAGACGCCCCCGGATTTCGGCTGCTCTTGCCGGCCTGCGGTTGGGGTCGGGGCTGATTGGACGACAGGGACCGGCGTGGGCGTCGAGATTTGAGCCGGCGCAGTGGGCGCTGTCCCAACCGGACGCGGCGTTGCCGTGGGCGCCGGAACGCTTGTCGGCGCGGATGCAGCCGCGGGCGCCGCAGGAGCCGGCTGCGCCGCGGGCGCGCAGCTCGCCGCGATCAGTGCGAGCGCCAGGACCAACATCAGCCCCATGGTCATTCTCTTGTACGTCATGTGTTACCTCTCTGGCCTGCGATGGCCGCCCTCTGCTAGCTTGCTTTGTTCTTCGCCGGGAGATACTTGCCGAACCATTGCTCAACCGCGCTTAAGTGCGGCTCGAAATGCGGGGGTAAATAGACCTCATGGTGCTGCGCGCCTTTCAACACGACCCACTCCCTGGGCCCCTGGACGCGCTCGTAGATCTCCCGCGTGATGTAGTGGGGCACCTCGACCTCGCGCTCCGCGACGATGAACATTGCGGGTTGCGTTATCCGGTGCGCCACCTCATCAGGAGAGAAATCTATGACGGCCTGGCCGGTCAGCAGCGGAAGCTCTCTGCAGTAGTCCGAGTGCAACTTCATGTTGCGTTCGTAATATGCTTGCGACTCCGGGTCGTACACGATGATATCCGGACGTCGGACCCGTTTGGACTTGCCCGTCATGACACGGCGCACTCTGTCTTCCGCGAGGGCTTCCCGGAACGCCTCCCACTCCCAGTTGCGGCGTATGGCGCGCATCCAGCGCATCCCGTTTCCCACCCCCACAACGTTCACCAGGCACTTGGGCCGCTCGTCGGTCGCGGCCAAATACGTAATCAGCGCTCCGCCATAGCTGGCGCCGTAGAGGCCGATACGCTCCGGGTCCACGTTCGGGTGCTGCTGAAGGTACGTGATGGCGTTCCGCCCATCCTCCATCTGCTCTCGCGGGACCATGTTCCACTTGGGTCCTTCGCTTCCGCCAAAGCCTCTGTAATCAAAGCTCAGCACGACGTACCCGCGCTCGGCGAGCCTCTTCGCCACGGGCACCGTCGAGCCGGTCCGCAGCCCGGCGAACCCGTGCATGATGACGAGTCCCGCGCGCTTCTCTTTCTTGGCGAGTTTGCCCGGAGTGAAAACCGTCCCCGCAAGCTTAAGCCCGTCGCTGTAGAAATGCACCGTCTGTTCCATCCGCAATCTCCTTCAGTCGCTCGTGCGACAACGTAACGATAGGCGTTGCGCCAACGTCAGTACTCGAAAAACATGCGCTGCAGGTGCGCGCGGTCCCGCGTTACGGAGAGGCCGAGCATGAGCAGCACCCGCGCCTTCTGTGGCAAAAGATCGTCGGCAACGATGAAGCCCGCCTTCGCGAACTTCGGACGCTGCATTACCCGCCCGCTTCCGACCCGCGAGCTGACGACTATCGTCGCGCCGCGCCGAACGGCGTCCGCAGCCGCCTCGTACATTGCGGGCGGCAGGCTGCCGTCGCCCGTGGACGCCACCACAATAGCCGTGACTCCACGCTCGAAAAGCGCCTGGATGAGAAGGCCGTCTCCGCCGGAGTACGCGCTTACGATATCCACGCGCGGCATGTCCTGGAAGGCGGAGACGTCGAACTCGCTTGCGGTCGTGTGACGACGGGTGGGCGTCCGGTAGAACACCACACTGCCGTCGGGGTCGGCGTAGCCCAGGAATCCCAGGTCGCCGGGCTTGAATGTCTCCACTTTGGAGGTGTTGGTCTTGGTGACCTCACGCGCGGAATGCACCTGTTCGTTGAACACGTGCAGGACGCCCTTGCCGCGAGCGTCCGGGCAGGCGGCGACCCGGATGGCGTTGATGAGATTGATATCGGCGTCCGAGCTCATCCCCGAAGGGGGCCGCATGGCCCCTGTCAGCACGACCGGCCTGTCCGACCTCACGGTCAGGTGCAGGAAATACGCGGTCTCCTCCATCGTGGCCGTGCCGTGGGTCACGACCACTCCGGCCAGGTCAGAGTCATCCCGAAAGAGGCGGTCTATGCGCCCGGCCAGATGGGCCCATTCCTTCGGCCCAATCGCGGGGCTGGGCAACTCGAAAACCTGCTCGGTTTCCACGCGGGCGATGCTGGATGCCTCGGGAAGTCGGGCGACCATCTCCGCGACGCCGCGCTGCCGCTCCGTCTCGGTGTAGGCGACGAGGTCCAGGCGGTCTCTGCCCAGACCAGCGATAGTGCCCCCCGTGCCGATGACCCGGACCTTGGGAAGAAGTCCCCTCATGACGCCTCTTCGCAGTCAAGTGGCGATTGCACGTCGGACATGCTTATACGTCGGAAACAGCCGAAAACAGGCGTTGTGCTAGTCCTTCGCAGCGCGGAAGCAGTCTACTCGTTTCGTGTTCGCTTGTCAATCGACTGTATTGATATCTCCTTGACAACGGCGGAAGTGGTGACTATAGTGTCATCACTGCAAAATGGACGTTCGGCTGGCGTCGTTCTTGACTTTGGCGCCAAGGGTCAACGGGTAGCGCGCTCTCCACATCCATTTCGTCGCGCTCGTCGCGGAGTCAACATGCAACAACGGTCTAAAACGCCCAAAGCATGAAGCTAGAACTGGACGGGAAGGTTGCCTTAGTGACCGGGGCGGGCGAGGGCATTGGCAAAGCGATAGCCCGCGCTCTGGCCGCGGAGGGCGCGAGGGTCGCAATCTGCGGACGGACTCAGGCAAAGCTTGATGAGGCCGCCACGGATATCGCGAAGAGCACGGGCGCGAAGGTACTGCCCCTGGCGGCGGACGTGACAAAGGCAGAGGACATGGAGCGTTACATCAAAACCGCCCAGGACCAGCTCGGTCCTCCGGCCATCCTGGTGAATAACGCGACTATCCCTCTGTACGGTACGTTCGAGACTTTGCAGGACGACGACTGGCGCCGTTACTTTGAAGTGAAGCTTCTTGGCTACATGCGGTGCTGCCGCCTTGTCATGCCGTTGATGCAGGCCCGTGGGTGGGGCCGCATTGTCAACATCGCAGGCGTGGCCGTGCGCCAGCCCCGGTCCACATCTGTGCTGAATGGGGCGTCCAACGCGGCGCTGGTGAACTTTACAAAAGCGATTGCGACCACGTCCGCGCCTCACGGCATCACGGTCAACGCGGTCCATCCGGGGGCCACCGAGACCAGACGCCTCACGTTGAACATGAAGGCGCGGGCCCAAGCCGCAAACACAAGCGAAGACGCCATGAAAGCGCTCATGTTGAAGGAAATACCGATTGGCCGCTTTGTCCAGCCGGACGACGTCGCGGCGCTCGTCGCGTTCCTGGCATCCACGAGGGCGTCCGCCATCACCGGGCAAACTATCGCTGTGGATGGAGGGTCCTCGCCCTGCGTTTACTATTGAACTGACCAAAGCAACTAAAGGAGGTTACCATGGACTACCGGATCAGCCGCCTGCTTATCTCGTCCTCCGTGGCGTTTGTGTTGGTTGCGGCGGCGTGCGCGCCAGCAGCTTCCGCGCCGCCCGCCACTCAGGCTCCCGCTCCCGCGAGAGCCACGGTGTCCCCTCCCGCGCCACCCACGCCCGAACAGGCGCGGCCGACCCCCCTTCCCGGCAGAGCGCCGGTTGCGCCAGTCGTCCCGGCAACGCCCACCCCCGCTTCAGCGACACAGCAAATCAAGCGAGGCGGCGTCCTTACCGGCTGGCACCAGACGGTCATTCAGAACATAGATATGCACTCCGGCTCGTCCCTGCAGGTGCTGTCCATCGCCGGAAGCTCCTATAACCAGATCCTCCAATACGATTATCAGGGGACATGGCAGATCGTGCCCGACCTGGCGGAGAAGTGGGAAGTAACCCCGGACGGGAAGACTTTCACCTTCACCTTCGCCAAGGGCGTCAAGTGGCATGACGGCGTCCCGTTTACGTCCGAAGACGCCAAGTTTTCTCTTGACCGTATCGCCCATCCGCCGAAAGGCATCGCCAGCCCGCGCGCCAGCTCAATAGACAGCATCCAGAAGATGGAGACGCCAGACCCCAATACACTGAAGGTCACCCTCAGCACCGTGAACGCGGCCTTCATACCCATCATCGCCAGCGGCTTTTTCAAGATGATGCCCCGGCATATTCTGGAGAAGGACCCGGGCGCGCTGAAGACAAAGGCCGTTGGGACCGGGCCTTTCAAAGTCGTCAAATACGAGCCGGGCGTCGTGACCGAGTCGGTGAGGAACCCTGACTATTTTGTTAAGGGCCTGCCATACCTGGACGGGACGAAGTTCCTGACCATCAGAGACTCGGCGACGCAGTTCGCGGCGCTTCGGACCAAGCGCGTCCTGATAACCGGCCAGGGGAGCCGCGGCCTGTCGCCCCAGGAAGAAGAAGTGATCAAGCGGGAGAAGCTCCCCATCAAGCTCATGTATTACTACTCCACGCGCGGGCAGGGCGTCGTCATCAATCACACGCAGCCCCCCTTCAATGACCTCCGCGTCCGCAAGGCGCTGGCCCTTGCCATGGACCCCCAGGAAGTCATAGACACCGCCGTGGAAGGACAGGGCAAGGTCATTGGCCCCATGTCCGTTGACGAGTGGGGCATGCCCCGCGCCGAACTGACAAAGCTGCCGGGTTACCGCAAGCCCTCCGCCGCGGACCTTGCGGAGGCGAAGAAACTTCTGGCCGAGGCGGGGTACAAGGACGGCATCAAGACCGTCATGCCCCTGCGCTCCTTTGAAATAGAAGTCAAAGTCAGCCAGGTGCTGCAGCAGCAACTCGCTCGGATCGGAGTGAACGTGCAGCTCCGCCCCATGGACGACGCCGCCTTTTACGAGTCCATGGGGCGACGCGACTGGGGCCTGGGTTTCCTCTCTATCTCCGAGGCCATTGGCGACCCCAACATGCTGCTCCTGCCCTACTGGAAGACGAACGGGTCTCGCAACTACGGCAAGTTCAGCGACCCGGAAGTGGACAAGCTGCTGGACGCCCAGTCCGCGGAGCTGAACGAGAAGAAGCGACTTGAGATGGTGCAGAAAGCCGAGCGCATACTTGTTGACAAGGTGGCGGGATTCGAGGTCACTCCAGGCAAATACATCGTCGGCCTGTGGCAGGAAGTCCACGGCTATTTCCCGCACGACGTGTATAACTCCCACCGCCTTGACTGGGCATGGCTGGACCAGTAAAGGGCAGGCCTGGCCGGACGGAGACACTCGTGCCGCCGGACCGGAGGTAGGTGTTCGTGCGCGCGTACATTCTCCGTCGGATGCTGATGTTCGTCCCAGTGCTCATCGCGGCATCGGTGCTCATCTTCGCGCTGATGCGCGTGCTCCCTGGCGACGTGGCGCTCATGATTCTGGTGGGCCCCGGCGGTGAAGGCCAGGCATCGCCGGAGGCCCTCGCCAAACTGCGCGCGGACCTGGGCCTTGACCGGCCCATCGTCGTCCAATACCTCTCGTGGCTGAATGACGTTGTGCATTTGAACCTGGGGACTTCGTACGCGAGCGGCCGGACGGTCGTCACCGAGCTTTCCCAGCGCCTGCCCATCACCATCGAGCTTGCGTTCCTCGCCATCATCATGACGATGATGGTCGCGGTGCCAGCTGGCGTTGTGTCCGCCATCCGCCAGAATACGCGGCTGGACTATCTTCTACGCATCGTCAGCGTGGCGGGGCTGACCATCCCGACGTTCTTCACGGCCACTCTGCTTATTCTCTTGCTGGTCACCGCTTTCCGCTGGCTGCCGCCCATTGAACTGGCGGGACTGTTCAGCAATCCTCTCGATAATCTGACACAGCTTATCTGGCCCGCCGTGATGCTGGCGTTCTACCACGGGGCGGTCATCAGCCGCATGACCCGGTCGCAGATGCTTGAGGTGCTGCGTCAGGACTACGTAAGGACGGCGTGGGCCAAAGGTCTGGGGGAGCGCCTGGTGGTGGTCCGTCACGCGCTGCAGAACGCACTGCTGCCGGTCGTGACCATTGCAGGTCTCGAGTTCGGCGTCCTCGTAGGCGGCACCGTGGTGATGGAAACCATTTTCGTGCTGCCCGGCATAGGCAGCTACATCGTGGAGTCCATTCGCACCCGCGACTACCCCGTGTTGCAGGCCATTATCCTGATGCTGGCCTGCTCTTACCTGTTCATTAACCTGCTTGTTGACCTGTGTTACGCGTGGCTTGACCCTCGGATCCGGTACACGTAAACGGGAAGAATCGTGCAGACGTGAGCGCTCAAGGTTCGGCAATCGTACAGGAAACGGCGGTCATCCGGCCCGCGAGCCGCGGCTTCTGGGGACGCGCGCGCAAGATGTGGCGTGATCAGCCCCTGGGTGTCGTTGGCGCCGCGCTTGTGCTTTTGATGGTGGCGGTCGCCGCCTTCGCGGAGGTCATCGCGCCCTATAGTCCGCTGATGACCCATCGGGGTCTGTCGTTCGCTCCGCCCAGCCTGCGGTTCTGGCTGGGGACAGACGAGCTGGGCCGCGACGTGCTCAGTCGCGTCCTTTATGGCAGCCGGCTGTCCCTGTATGTAGGTCTCGTGTCGGTGTTCATAGGCACATCAATCGGTGCGGTCGTTGGCGTTGTCAGCGGCTACGCAGGCAAGAAGGTTGATATTCTGCTGCAACGCATCATTGACACCATCATGGCATTTCCAACACTCATTCTGGCGCTGGCTATCGTGGCCGTTCTTGGCCCTTCCCTGGACAACGTCGTGATAGCTGTATCCGTGGTGCTCATACCACGTGGCGCGCGGGTGCTGCGCTCCGCGGCGCTGTCGGTGAAGGAGAACCCGTACGTTGAGGCGGCGCGCGCCATTGGGTGCAGCAATACACGCGTGCTGCTGCGCCACGTAGCGCCCCAGTGCGTCGCGCCATACATCATCGTGGCGACAGCGGCTATCGGGTGGGCCATTACCGTGGAGGCGACTCTCAACTTCCTGGGCGTGGGCGCGCCGCCGCCGACTCCGTCCTGGGGCGCCATGCTGTCAGGCGCCGGACGTCAGCACCTGGAGACATCACCGTGGATCGCCATCTCCCCCGGCGTCGCGCTGAGCCTCACCGTATTCGGGTTCAGCCTGCTGGGGGATGCTCTGCGGGATGTTCTGGACCCACGCCTTCGCCGCGCGTAGGCGTATGGGTCATGGAGCCTTCCGCCGGAGCGGGCCGGGGTCCGTCGGGCGCGAGCGGCTCCACCAGGATGCCGTACACGTCCGGCCTGCGGTCACGGAAATACGGGAAAATGGTCCGCGTCTTCAGCAAGTCTTCTTCCAGAAGCGTCGCGCGCACCACCTCCTCATCTTCCGTGTCGGATGCCGCCAGCAACCCGCCGCCCGGTGATCCCGCCGCGCTGTGCCCGCTGAAGCAGACGCCGCCTTCCTCCCCCACGCGCCCGCATGAGAGGAAGAAGTTTGCGTTCTCCAGGGCGCGCACGTAGGAGAACATGTGCAGGCGGTGCGGCCCCGCGCTGGCGCCAATGCGCGGGTTGGCCCAGATGCAGCAGACGATCTCCGCCCCTTTGAGCGCCTGGGCGCGGACGATTTCCGGGAAACGGCTGTCATAGCAGATAAGAAGGCCGAGCCGGCCGATGTCCGTGTCAAACACCTGGGCGCTGTTGCCTGCGTAAAAGAACTGCTTTTCGTCCCGGCCCAGGTGCACCTTGCGATGGACACCCATGACGCCCGACGGGCCTATCAGCGCCGCCGAATTGTACAGCGTGCCCGGAATGACGGGGTGGCGCTCCGCTATGCCGACCACGATGTACGCGTGATGTCGCGCAGCCACCTCGGACAGCGCGGCGGTCGTCGGCCCGGGAATGGTCTCGGCGGCGCGAACGTACCGGACCGCGGCGTCCACCTCTTCCACAGTCGCCCCTGAGGCGCGGGGGCGCGGCGGAATATAGCCAATGTTGGCCAACTCCGGAAAGAGAATAAGGTCGGCGCCCTCTCGCGCCTCGTCTTCCGCGAAGGCGCGCATCCTGTCGGCGTTGCGCTCCCGGTCGAGCCATCGCGGGTTGAACTGGACGAGGGAAGCGCGTACGGCACGTTTCACGGCGTCCCTCCGCGGCTACGCCTTCTTGGCGGCTTCTCGTCTCGCGACCAGCTTCAGGAAGTCTCCAGCGCCCTTCAGCTTTTCAAAACCGCGGACCGCGCCCTGGACGCCGGACAGTTGCTTCTCGCTCATACCCATCAGAGGCTTGAGCCGCACCGCGAGCTCCTCCTCTTCCTTGACTCCCCAGAAGAGCTCCTTTTTATCGTTCTCGGCTTCTATGACCTTGCCATTCTTAAGCCGCACAGTGATCTTGGGGTGATAGATGGGACGATGGATATTGGAGTGCAGTTGCGTTTTCTTGAGGGTGTTGAACACCGCCAGGTCCTGCGAAGCGGCGGCGTCCGTGCCGCCTCCTGAGACCACGGAGCCGATGATGTAGTTCTGCCAGGGCCGCGACTGGGGGAAGTCGCCGGCGACGGCGGCGACGGAGACGAAGTACTCGATCAGTCCCACGACCGTCCAGCGGCGGGCGAACTGGGGGTGCGGATAGCGAGTCTCGTAGGGACTCATCTCAATGTCAATACGCGTGATCTGGTCCGGGGTGAACTTGTGCTCCTTCACCATGCGGGCCATGAGCATGATGGGAAGCTGGTTGAACCCGGCGCAGGGATATCTCTTGGAGGTCATGTTCAGAAGCTCGAAGCGCTCGCCCAGGTCTTCAACGACGCTGCTGTAGTCACGCTGGTATTTGCCCGTGAAGGCGTTGTAGAAACCGGCCTCCCCTTCAATGGCCTGCTCGGTCGTTGTGAAGCCCTCCCGGGCCATCAGGCTTGCCATGATGCCGCTGCGCGTCGCGTGCGCGTCCTGGAACATGCTCTCTCCGGAGCCGCCGCGCGGACCCTCCGCCGTGCCCGCGGCGAAAGTCGCGGCGAAGCCGAGGGCGTCCCGGAGCTGATCCTCGTTCAGGCCCATGATCTTGCCCGTGGCGGCGGCCGCCCCGAAAACGCCGAAGAGCGGGCTCGCGCGAAAGCCGTGCGCGTGAGCGTCCAGAACGTACTCTTCGCTGCTGGCGAGGCGGGTCAGCACCTCGTAGCCGGCGGCGAGCCCCACGAGAACATCCCTGCCCGACGTCCCGCTGTTCTCCGCCACGGCAAGCGCGGAGGACAGCACCTGAGCGCTCGGATGGATCAGCATGCGATAAGAGTCGTGCTGATTGCGGCAGGAGATCATCATGCTGTTGACGAAGGCAGCGCCGAGTTTGGACGCCTTGACGTTCGCTCCCAGGATGGTCGTTGTGCCGGGCGAACCCTTCTCCTCGTTCAGAATAAGGCGCTTGCCCGCCTGCACCATCGGATGCTCGTAGCCGGCGAAAGCAGTGCAGACGCCGTGGAGAATGCGCCCCTTGACGCGGTCAACAACGCTGGGGGGAAGGTCTTTGTAGGAAAGGCGGTCAACGAAGCGGGCGAGCTGGCGGCTGATAGACGCGTACTCCATCTGGGGTCAGTCCTCCGTAAGCAGTGAGATATGAGGTTTGCTGCGCGACAGGAAGCCCTTGAAGCACCAGCACGATATCACTTGTGGAGCCGAGTGTCAAATCCGCGTAGGTTCAAGTCGTATGGCGTCTCCAGCGCCACCGGCTGGTTGTGCCGCCCGGCCACGGGCGAGAGGTCTTCGGGTGCAGCGGGCCCATCCGGACAGCGTCGCCATATGCTACAATCTTCAGTCGCTGCAACCATGCGTCAATTCCCAACGCCCGGATTCCGGCGTTGAGCATGTTTGCTGGTGGCAAGTGTCTCCGCCGGAAAGAACGGCTGGAAAACGCGTAGTCAGGACCTGACGCCATGCGGTACGGCAACCTCACGGTGAACGTTCTCAGCGACGGCCTCGTCCGGTTCGACGGCGGGGCCATGTTCGGCGTCGTGCCGAAGGCGCTGTGGGCGCCACGCTGCCCCCCCGACAGGAAGAACCGCATCCGCATGGGGCTGAACTGCCTGCTCATCCGCGCGGGTGACAAGACCATTCTGGTGGACAACGGCATCGGCTCCAAGGAGCCGCCCCGGGTCAAGAAGAACTTCGGCGTGCACGCGGGCAGGCTGCTGAGCGACATGAAGGCCCACGGCGTGCGCCCGGACGAGGTTGACCTCGTCGTGCTCACCCACCTGCACTGGGACCACTGCGGCGGCAGCACGCGCATGACGCGCACCGGAGAGGTCGTCCCCACCTTCCCGCGGGCCAAATACCTCGTCCAGCGCGCAAGCTGGGACGCGGCCCACCCGCCGGACGAGCGCAGCGCCGCCGGTTACCACCCGGACGACTTCGAGCCACTGCACGCGCGCGGAGTGCTGGAGCTGCTGGACGGCGACGCGGAAGTGTACAGGGGCGTCACGACGAAGCTGACGGGCGGCCACGCGCAGGGCCACCAGATCGTGATGCTGGAGTCCGGCGGACAGAAGATGATGCACCTGGGCGACCTTGTCCCCACGCACCACCACCTGCCGCTTCCGTGGATCGCCGCGTTCGACCTGTTCCCGCTCGACAGCATGCGCTGGAAGCAACGGCTTCTGGAGCAGGCGGAGCGCGAAGGGTGGGCCATCGTCTTCGAGCACGGGTACGACGTGCGCGCGGGCGTGCTGGAGCGCGTGGGCGGGCGGCTCCAGGTGCGCCCCGTCGAGCTGTAGCGAGCAGGCGCGCGCCGATGGACAGGCGACGGTTCGAGCGGCTGGTTGAGCGGGCGCTGGCGCGTCTCCCGGCCCGGTTCCGCGACAGCCTTCAGAACGTAGCCGTCGTCGTGGAGGACTGGCCGCGACCGGAGCACCTGGGCGAGGTAGGCGCGGAGGACAGGCGCGACCTGCTGGGCCTATACCTGGGCGTCCCGCTGACCGAGCGCTTCGACTACAACATGGCGCTCCCCGACCGCATTCTCATCTTTCAGAAGCCCATCGAGGCCGCATGCGCCACGGACGACGACGTCGTGGAGCAGGTGCGCGTCACCGTCCTCCACGAGGTCGCGCACCACTTCGGCATGGACGACGCGGACATGGAGCGACTGGGGCTGGACTAGCCGCCGCACGACCTCCGACCTTGGCATAATCGCTCCGGCCTCTGCGGCATCATTGCGCGCTTCGTGTGTTGCATGGCGACCCGCGCCCTGTACAATGGGCCTGACGGATTCCCGGACGAAGCGGGCAAGTCAGGCAGGAGGTGCGCCATGGCGATATGCCAGCACGGCGGCGGCATTTTCCTGGGCGGCGAAAACCTTTGCGGGGACTGTTTCAGACGCTTCTACGGAATGGTGCTGTGTCCGCGCGGCGGGGAATGGGTCGTCCCCGACAAGCTGGACTGCGCCCACTGGGAGGCGTCAGGGAAGGACCCGGGCGTGAAGGCGTGCTTCTGGTGCCGCTGGTACGACGACGTCCGCGGCGGCCGCACCCCGAACTGGGAGCGCTACGCGCCAGTGCTTCCGCCGTAGCGCATCCCCTTCCCAGAGCGGACGAAACCGAGGGGGCTGTCTGCGAGTCCTAGGTTACTTTAGCGGGCGGCGTAGGCGGCGGCGTCGCGGGTGGGTTTCCGGCTGAGCGACCTACCGCCTGCATTAAACCGCTCAGGATGTCCACCGGCAGCGGGAAGACCACGATGGTGGACTTCTCGGTGGATATCTCCGCCAGGGTCTGCAGATAGCGGAGCTGCAGTGATGCGGGATGTACGGCCATGAGTTGCGCCGCCTGAGCGAGCCGCTCCGCTGCCTGGGCCTCGCCTTCGGCGTGGATGATCTTGGCCCGGCGCTCGCGCTCGGCCTCCGCCTGGCGGGCCATCGCGCGCTGCATCCCCTGGGGCAGCTCCACGTCCTTGACCTCCACCTGGCTGACCTTGACGCCCCACGGCTCGGTCGTCTCGTCAATGATATGCTGCAGCCGCTGGTTGATGCGCTCGCGCTGGGTCAGCAGCTCGTCCAGGTCGGACTGGCCCAGGACGCTGCGCAAAGTTGTCTGGGACATCTGGGACGTGGCCTGAATGTGGTCCACGACCTTGACCACGGCGGCGTTCGGGTCCACGACGCGGAAGTACACAACGGCGTTGACGCGCACCGTGACGTTGTCCTTGGTGATGCATTCCTGTGAGGGCACGTTCAGCGTGATAATACGCAGGTCAACCTTCTGCATCCGCTCGACGAAGGGAATCATCACGATGACGCCCGGGCCGCGCGGGCCGAGCAACCGGCCCAGCCGGAACATGACACCTCGCTCGTACTCCTGGACGACCCGAATGGTCGAAGGGACAATAATGAGCAGCAGCAGGACCAGGACGCCCAGGGAGACAACGATTGTGAGGGCGTTCATGCTTTCTCCTTTTCTCCATTGCGGGCCCCCAGTACCCACAGCTTCATGCCTTCAACCTTCGTGACCGTCACCTTGTCGCCTTCCTTGACCTGTTCGCCCTCTACGCGGGCCTGCCATCGCTCCCCCTCGATGAATACGTAGCCCTCGGGACTCAGGTCCGTCCGGGCTACCGCCGTCCGACCTATGAGGGCCTCCGGGCCGCCCACCGCGACACGCTGCATATGCGCCTTGCGCACCATAACGATGACGAACGCGAAGTACGCGAGCAGTACCATGAGGACGACCCCGAGCAGGCGAAGGTCGAGCGCGAAGAGCGGGCTGGCGGAGAACAGGAGCATGGCTCCCAGCGCGAACGAGATGACGCCTCCCACCGCCAGGATGCCGTGGCTGGTTACAAACATCTCGGCCAGGAACAGCAGGAAGGCGAAGGCGATGAGGAGAAGCCCCGTCCAGTTCACGTCAAGGGTGCCCAGGGAGTAGAGCGCCATGAGCAGAAGGACGCCGCCGACCACGCCGGGCAGGATGGCGCCGGGGTTGGCGAGCTCGAAGAAGAGGCCGATCGTCGCCAGCGAGAGGAGGATGAACGCCATGTTGGGATTGCTGATGGCGAAGAGGAAGCTCTCGAAAAGTGACAGCTCCGCCACTTCCTGCGGCAACAGACGCGGGTGGATGGTCACGTCGTTGGTCAGCAGGTGGACGGTGCGCCCCTCCAGCTTGTCCAGCAGGTCGTCCCGGTTCGTGGCCACCAAGTCAATGACGCGGAGCTTGAGCGCTTCCTCGGCGGTGGCGGAGCCGCTCGCCGTATCGGTCAGGCGCACGGCGCCTTCCACCCAGTCCTTGTTCCTGCCGCGCAGCTCGGCGATGCTCCGCGCATAGGCGGCCGCGTCCGCTTCAGCTTTATTCGCGGACACTCTGTCCTGGCTGGTCTGCTCGCCGCTGGCCCCCAGAGCCACGGGGTGCGCCGCGCCGATTGCCGTGTTGGGCGCCATGGCGGCCACGTGTCCCGCCAGCACGATGAACATGCCCGCGGAGGCCGCCCGCGCTCCCGCGGGGGCAACGTAGGTCACGACAGGCACGCGGGAGTTCACAATAGCCTGGACGATCTCGCGCATGGACGTGTCCAGACCGCCCGGCGTGTCCACCTCAATCAGGACAAGGGGTGCGTGGTCCGCCTCGGCCTGCTGAATGTTGCGGACGACGTAGCCCGCGGTCACGGGATTGATGGTGCCCTTGATTTGCAGGATGCGCACGGTCGGAGCCGCCGCGCGCGCTATGTTCAGTCCCAGCAACAGGACACCCGCGGACAGAAGCAGGGCTGTTACTGCGCGCCGGAGTACCAGCAGGCCGCGTACGCTCATACGCTCCCCATTATAGCGCATGGCGGGACTTTTGGATGGAAAACGTAAAAGTCTTAGGTGAAGCACGAGATGCGAAAGCGAGCAAGCATGAACCTGTGCACGCGTGTGCTGTCATGCCAATCGGGCGGTCAGGGCATTCCGATCGCTCGGTCCACCCGCCACTCGTTGAGATACGGGCTGTCCTGGAGTAGAATAGATAACCGACTGACATGTCGCAAATTCGCGGATTTGGCTGGCTGATTGTAGGCGTCGCGCTCGGCCTGCTGGCAGGCGGAGTTGCCGCATACCTCGTCGCGCGCGCGGCGACCCAGCCGCAACTGGACAGCCTGCAATCCCAGCTCACCCAGGGCAGGGCCGAGCTTGCGCAGACGCAGAAAGAGCTGCAGTCCGCGCGCGAGGCCCAGGCCCGCGCCGAGGCCGCCCAGCGCCAGACGCAGTCGCTCCAAAACGACCTGGCAAAAGCGAAAGCCGAGCTCTCCTCCGAGCGCGCCACGCTGATGACGGCGCGGACGGAGCTGACCTGCTGCTTTGACATCGCCACGGCGGCCATTTACCACTTCAAAGACATCAAGCCCTACGAGGGCAAGCTGTACGACGCCCACCACGGCTATCTTGGCCCCGCGTTCGCCAGCCTGGACGACTACCCCACGGCGCTGGACGCGGCGGGCATTGACAAGGTGGTGCTCCTGTGGGGGCCGGGCGCCGCGCCCCTCCCGCTGTCCGTGGCGCAACGCTATCCGGACCGGTTCATCCCCTTCTCGTCGTGGAGCTTCGCGGTGCGCGACTACCCCGCCGTGTACCGGCCTGTCGAAGAGGTGCGCCGGGAGCTGGCGTCGCGCGTGTTCCGGGGCGTCGGCGAGGTCGTCACGCGCGGCGATTCGACGGTCAAGGGGCCGCCGGGTCCACTGACCGCCAACGTGCCGCCCGACGACCAGCGGTTGTTGGACGTGATGGACGTGGCCGCGGAGTTTCACGCGCCTATCATGGTGAGCGCCGGCCAGGCGTTCAGCGATGAACTGGAGCACCTTCTCGCGCACAACCCGAAGACCCCCGTCATCTGGTCGCACGCGGGCGAGCCGAGGGACCAGTACCCCATCATGGGCCATACTACGACGCGCAAGCTCGAAGAGCTGCTGGTCAAGTACCCGAACCTCTATGTTGACCTTTCCGGCGGCATGCTGCTGATTCCGCCCGCCGCGCCGGACTCTCTCGTCAATCCGGACGGCACCATCCGCCCTGGGTGGAAGACATTGTTCCAGCAGTTTTCAGGCCGGTTCATCGCGGGCGTGGACGTGGGCTCCGACCCCGCGCGGGTCAAGCAGGCGGTGACCTACCTGCGGTACGTGCTGGGACAGCTCCCTCCGGAGGTGGCGGAGAACATCGCCTACAAGAACATCGAGCGCATCATTCCTCCATAGATTGACTGAGGACACATGTCGAAAGTTGTCATCCTGGGCGTCGGCCCCGGCGGTCCCGGCTACATGACGCTCCGCGGCGTGGAGCTTGTCGCGCAGGCGGAGGTGGTCGCCGGATTCAAGACCGTGCTCGCCACCGTGGATGGGTGGATCAAGGGCGAGCGCCTGGTCATGGACTACAAGAACCAGGAGGAGATGCTCGCGCGGGTGGGCGCGGCGTTCCGCTCGGGCAAGCGGTGCGTCGTCTGCGCGGCAGGCGACCCCTCGGTCTCGGCGCGGGAGCTTGTGGAGCGCGTCCAGCGCGCCTGCGGCGAGGTCGAGATCATGCCGGGCATCAGCTCCACCCAGGTGGCCGCCGCGCTGTCGGGCGTGCCCTTCGAGCAGTCCCTGTTCGTGACGCTGCACAAGCGCGCGTCCAGCGACGACGCCGTTGCGGAGCTCGCCGCCACGCTGAAAGAGGGCCAACGCCATGTCATAGCGCTGCCGCGTCCGTTCGACCTCATGCCCGCGGACATCGCGCGGCTACTGCTCACCGCGGGCGTGGCCCCCGCGCGCGCCGTGCGCGGCTTCGAGGAG
>Ga0082335_1002901_pt1 | contig 30030 bp, 23 predicted proteins | sample Subgrocontami58m_FD_72375 | JGI IMG/M metagenome (GOLD analysis project Ga0082335, IMG submission 72375) | Subsurface groundwater microbial communities from S. Glens Falls, New York, USA - GMW37 contaminated, 5.8 m (SPADES assembly) (version 2) ...
GCGCGAACGCGGCCTGTTCCGCCTGGTGCAGCCCGTCGATTACGGCGGCGCGGAGATGGACCCGCCGTCCCTGGTGCAGATTATCGAAGAGATCGCCCGCCACGATGCCAGCACCGCCTGGTGCGCCGGGCAGACCAATATATGCGCGCTGACATCCGCCTATCTGGAGCCATCGGTCACCCGCGATATCTTCGGCCCCGACACCGGCGTCCTCGCCTGGGGGCCCGGTCCCGGCCAGGCGCACGCGGTACAAGGCGGCTTCCGCGTCAACGGCAATTTCGATTTCGCCTCCGGCTCCCGCCTCGCCACCTGGCTCGGATGTCATGTCCCGGTGATCGAGCCGGACGGGTCCAAACGCAGCGGCCCGGACGGCAAGCCCATCATCCACACGATGTTCTTCCCCAAGAGCAGCGTGCAAGTGCGCGATACCTGGTTCACCGTGGGTCTGCGCGGCACCGGCAGCGACAGCTACACGGTAACGGACCTTTTCGTGCCAGAAGCCTATTCCATGGCGCGTAGCGCGGACGCGAAGCCACGGGTGAACGGCAAACTGTACCTGTTCACACCCAGCATGCTGTATTCGTCGAGTTTCGCGGGAATCGCCCTGGGAATCGCGCGCAGCTTCATGGAAGCCTTCGTCACCGACATGCGCGACACCACGCCGCGTGGCGCCAGCCGCACCCGGGGCGAGAACCACGTCATGCAAGCCGCCGTCGGCCAGGGGGAGGCTCGGTTGCGTTCGGCCCGGTACTATCTGCTGGGCTCGGTCAGTGAGATCTGGGAGGAGGCGCAACGGACCGACCAGATCACCCAGGAGCAACTGGTCACCATCCGCATGGCGTCCACCTGGGCGATCCAGTCGGCCAAGGACGTCGTTGCGTCGCTGTATACCGCGGCCGGCGCGCTGGCGATTTTCAGCAGCAATCCGTTCGAGCGACGGTTCCGCGACATCCACACCGTGACCCAGCAGATCCAGGGCCATCCCGCGCATTTTGAAACGGTCGGCCAGATCCTGCTGGGCCGCGTCCCGGACCGGCCGATGTTTACGTTCTGAGCACGGTGTCCAGAAGCGGGCGGGCGAAGTCCAGCAGGTTGGGGCCGGTGAACAGGTGACCGCGCACACCGGCTGCCTGGGCTGCCTGCAGGTCCGTCTGCTGGTCCCCGATCATGACGCAGCGCGCCGGATCCAGTTCCCAGGCGCGGATCAGGTCCAGCAGCATCCCCGGCGCGGGTTTCCGCCAGTCGCTCAGGGCGCGATAGGCCGGTTCGGTCGCATCGGGGTGGAACGGGCAGTAGCGGATGTCGTCGATGGTGCCGCCGGCAAGACGGACCTGTTCGACGACCCAACCCATCAGATCATGCACCGCCGCTTCCGTGTAGCGGCCGCGCGCGACACCGGATTGGTTGGTGACGACGAAGACATGCCAGCCACGCCGGGTGGCATGCACGATCGTTTCCAGCGCGCCCGGCATCCATTCGAACCGATCACGGGATCCGACATAGCCATGATCGACGTTGATCACACCGTCTCGGTCAAGCAACAACGCAGGCCGGTGCAGCAACGCCGGAATCTCCTGCTGGGCGCGAGCGAAATCGTCGGGGATGCCGATGTCGCGAAAATATCCCTCCGCCACCGCCCCTCGCAGCACCCCATCGGCCGCCAGGCGCGGCATGATATCGGCCTCCATCGAGCAGGCCGGTTCCAAAACATCGACCAGAGACCGATTGAACAGATAGACGCCGCCATTGATGGTACCCGGCGTGTTCGGCGGCGGACGTTCCCTGAATTCCACGACCCGGTCGCCGTCCAACACGACGACACCGAAGCGGGATGCGTCATCCAACTGGCGCAGCACCATGCGCCCGGTCACATCCGCCGCATCCATGGCCGCGGCGGCCAGCAGCGTGCCTATGTTACAGTCAAACAAGGAATCGCCGTTGCACAGCAGGAAACGCCGATCCAGACGGTCCCGGGCGTGGAACACGGCGCCCCCGGTGCCGGCACGGATCGGTTCCTCGGACAGCGTCACGGTGGCGCCGCGCGGCAGACCGGCCTGGATCGTCGCGGCGGCCTTCTCGATCTCGGCCGACAAGTGTCCCGTCAGCAGCAGGAAATCGGTGACGCCAAAGCGGACGAACTCCCGCAGCAGCCAGGCCAGGAAGGGGCGGTCGCCACAGGGCAGGATGGGCTTGGGCGTCGCCGCCGTCAGAGCGCCCAGGCGCGTGCCGAGGCCGCCGACCAGAACGGCGCATTGGGTGACCGTGGCGGTCGGCATCGGCGGATCCTTGCATTCGCTGCGTGGGGTGGGTGATTAACCAGCACGGCCCATCGGATCAAGCAGGAAGGGAACGGCGGACCGAAGTGGCGGACCGGAGTGGGCGGTTGCGCCGATGATCCGCTATGTCGTCGCGACATCGCCTTTGGCCTGACGCTCCATCGCCGCCAGCATGGCCACGCCGGCCGGGGTCAGAATATAGGGCGAGTGGCGTGCATCCGTCTCCGTGCGCACCATGCCCCGGCGCTTCAAGGTTTGCATGAGCCCATTGATGATTGGTTGCGGAATACCCAGCGCCAACCCAACATCGCGTGTGCGGATCGGCCCATCGCGGTCCAGACACGCAAACACCGCCTGGACCCGCTGCGAACGGAATGGCAATGACGGCAAGTCCGCCTGCCGCTCGGCGGTGGAGCGTTGCCAATGCGTCGCCCCCGCCGGTGTCAGCCGATACAGCTCCCCATGCACCGCGGTTCCTGTTTTCTCGATGAAGCCAACCTCCCGCAGGGAATGCACGAGTCCGACGACCTTCTCGAGGGGCATCTGAACCGCCGCCGTGATCTTCGACAGCGTCGTGGCCGCGGCCGCGGGGAACACGGACAACACGCGCTCCTGATCCGGGCGCAGCAGGAGCGACGCATCGTCCTTCCGCGCGACCAGGAAGGTTGGAAAATCCGGATCTGCCAGGCGGATAAGGCCGAGCGCGGCGAGATCGGCAATCAGTTGGTGGATGCGCTGACGACTGACGCCCAGCAACTGGGCCAATTCCGCCCCGCGTCGCGGCCGGTCGAGCAGTGCCAGCATGCGCGATCCCGCGGCTCCCGGCGCCGCACCGGTGTTTAGCGGACGGCCGCGGGTCCGCACGACGGGCTTGATGGCGATATCGGCATCCCGCCCTCGTGGCGTGAGATGCCAGGTCCGAGAGCGCTCGGTCGTGACCAGATCATGTTCGAGAAGAACAGCGAGCGCCTGGTCGGTTCGCCGAATCGTCAGACCCGCCTCCAAAGCGATCAACGCCTTGCGTTCGTTGCCGGAGCGCAGCGCGTTCAGGCAGGCCGCTTCGGAGGTCGTCAATGAGATGGTATTCGACATGGGACTTGGTCAACTTCCCGGGCTTTCCGGCTGAGACTCTAATCAACAGGTCAACGATTCGCCATTGTGTTTGACGGTCGCGGTCACATTTGCCTCAGACTGGCGGTCTCAAACTGGCGGCTCCGGATCGGCCGCCCCAGATCGACCACCCCGGATCGACCACCCCGGATCGGCCTCGACGTCCCGGTGGACGCTCAATCGGCGGAACCGATGATCCCCTGGGGAGCCAGTTCGGCGATGGCGATGCCACTTTCGCCGGCAACGGCGTAGAGCAGATAGACGCGGCCGTCCTCCTCGAAAATGGCGGGGTCGCGCAGTTGGTTGACATGCCCGTAGGCGGTGCTCCGGATCGACGGCGTCAGCGGCGCGTCCGCACCCTCCCAGGGGCGCTCGGGCCGCAACACTTCGACCGGCGCGCTGTCGGTCCAACCCAGCCAGTCGCCGGCCAGGCCGATTCGGCTCAACAGGATCCGTTCGGGCGCTTCGCCGACCTGGGTCCAGAACACCCATAGCGTGTTGCCGCGCTTCAGTACCGCGGCATGGCGCATCTTGGGGTTGAACAACAATGGCCCGGTTTCGAAGTCGTGGAAACCATCCCGAGACCGATATATCTGGCCGGGCATGGCCAGCCCATAGACCATGCCGCCGTGGTTGAACACGCGCATATAGGAAAGCCCGAGGGGTTCCGGCCGAGCGGCAAAGTCGATGCCGTTCGGGGAGGTTGCGACCCGGGTCAGTTGGGTGCCGACATCGTCCAGACCGTGGAAATACATCACGATGCGTTTCTCGATCGGATCGACATGCACATCCGGGGATGCAATGTGCGGCGTGGTGATCTCGGACAGAACGTCATGCGACAGGCGTGTGCCGGACCGCGCCGCCCGCGCCTCGAACCGGGCCAATTGCTCCGCCGTCACCGCCGGCGGTTCCGTCAGGAAGCACGACTCTGTTAGATGCAGGCTGCCAGGCGGATGGACCGTCCACGGCCCCTCCAGGTGATCGGCGTAGGCCAGACGGATATAGCTGCCTTTATGGTCGGCGAAGTACAGATAGTATTGCCCGAGCCTGTTCGATATCCAGTCCGGCACGCGGATCAGGGAAGGGCCTTGAATATTGACGCCAATACTTTCATGCAAACCTGACCCAATGATAGGCCGATCGAGCAGCCGTCTGACACCGGGGTTCGGCGGGGCAGCGGCCGGAGCGGGTTGGTCCATGGTTCGGTCGTCTCCCGGTGCGGTCAGTCAGGCGGTGCAGTCAGTCGGGCGGGGCAGCGGGGTAACTCCGAACCCGGCCACCGGCGGCAATCTCCGCCCATCGTATCAGTCTGCCCGCGAAGGGTCCACGACCAGCAGTTTTCATTATGGCCGGGAGCCGTCTCATCCAAGCCCACCCGCGTCTGACCCGTCCGACCCGTCTAGAAAGCAACCGTCTGCCCAATCCGTACGCAATCATGAACAACCGGATTAACGGCATGGGACCGGAACAATACCCCCCGAGTCCCGCATTGGTTCGTAACGAAATACCGCCTTATCCGCGCCTGTTCGGAACGGATTACCAAAAATCCATATTTAAAGTAGAATCTCAAGAAACCCGATATATTGTGTTACATCAAAGGCTAACAACCCAATCCGAAACCCGGATGTGAGCTTTGCTGAAAATCGCCAACAGCCAGTTTCGCGTTCAATTAACCATTCGGGGTTTTTGTTAACCATCGCCCAAAATCCAGGCAAAATACAGCAAACCCGAGGGTTTTGACCCCAAAAGCCCGCATCTTACCGCCGAAATCCACTTTTAACTTGCCACCTATACCGCGTTCGGCCTAGAACAAAAAGCAAACATTCAGCCGCTTCCCTTGCCCCAGGATCCCTGCACCATCCCAATGAGCCCCGCTCCGGACACCAGAATCGCACGCCCACGGTCGAAAACCGCGCGATGAAACCCCGGGTCGAGGCCGAACCTGACGCGGAGAATGCCTCATTCGGCCATGACGAGAATTGCTGGTCCACGACGACATTGCCACGTGTCGGGACCACGCCGGCCCCAACCCTTGCCCCAATCCCGCCAACCGGCTTGGATACCGCCCACCAAACGGAGGAACCCAAACCCATGTCGGTGGAACTCAGAATCGAAGGCCCCGTCGCGAAAGTCGTCCTCAACCGGCCAGAAAAGCTGAACTCCCTGACCTGGGAGATGCGTCGCCAGCTCAACGAACACTTCACCGCGCTCCGCTACAACAACGACGTCCGCGCAATCATCGTCACCGGCGAGGGTCGCGCCTTCTGCACAGGGGCCGATGTCGGCGGCATGCAGCGCCAGGACCTCCGGGCCGAACGAGAACGCCTGCAAGGCGGCAGCCACACCTATATGCGGGCGCTGCATGCGCTGGAAAAGCCGGTGATCGCCGCCGTCCGCGGTCCCACCGTCGGCATCGGGTGGAGCATCGCCATGGGCTGCGACCTGATCGTCGCCTCCGACACCGCCCGGTTCTCGCAAATCTTCCGCCGCATCGGCCTGGCACCGGATGGCGGCGCGATCTGGTTCCTGACCAAACGCATAGGCATGGCGCGCGCCAAGGAACTGGTCTTCACCGGCCGCTTCGTGGATGCGGCCGAAGCCCTGTCGCTCGGGTTGGTGAATGAGGTCGTCTCGGATGCCGACCTGATGACCCGCGCCGACGCGCTGGCCGCGGAACTCGCCGCCGGCCCAACCTTCGCGTTCGGCCTGGCCAAGAAGATGTTCAACATGGCCAACGGCACCTACGAGGAATTCCTCGACGTCGAGAACTTCGTCCAGCCGCAGCTCGGCCAGACCGAGGACCATAAGGAAGGCGTCGCCGCGTTCAGGGAAAAACGCAAGCCGGTGTTCAAGGGGCGCTGACCGCGAGGCAGCCGCGACCGGGGGCCATGCCAACGCGGGCCCCCGTCCCCTGAGACAGGCGTGACACAAAATTGTCACTGGCCGCGGCGGCTATTTCCATTAAGATAGAATCATGGAAATGGTTGCCGCAACCACGATCTTCGCCGCCCTCGGCCAGGAAAGCCGCCTGGCCGTGCTGCACCGTCTGATCGCCGCCGGTCCCTCCGGCCTCCCCGCCGGTGAGATTTCCAGCGCGCTCGGCATTCCCGCATCCACCGCGTCCTTCCATCTCGCCGCGCTCGAACGGTCGGGCCTGCTGCAATCCACGCGGCAGGGGCGGCAGATCATCTATGCGATCCGCGTCGCCACCCTGCGGGAATTGCTGGTCTTCCTGACCGAGGCCTGCTGTGCCGGCCGGCCGGACCTGTGCGGCGATATCGCCTCGCTGCTGCCCCCGATCCCAAGGGACCCATCCACCATGACCCCTGCTTTCAACGTGTTGTTCCTATGCACCCGCAACACCGCCCGCTCGATCATGGCCGAGGCGATCCTGACGGATATCGGCGGCGGCAGGTTCCGCGTCTGGTCGGCCGGCTCCGATCCGGCCGCCGCCCCTATGCCGGCGGTGATCGAAAAACTGCGCGCGTTCGGGCATGACGTCTCCCACCTGCGCAGCAAGTCGTGGGACGTGTTCGCCCGGCCCGACGCGCCACGGATGGATTTCGTGATTGCGCTCTGCGATGTGCTGGATGGGCAGGTTTGCCCGGATTTCGGCGACACCGCGATCACCGCGGCCTGGCCTTTGCCCGACCCGCACAAGTACCGAGGGTCGGAGGCAGAACAATCCGCGCTACTGAACGAACTCTATGCCAGCCTGCGCCGGCGTCTGGAGATCTTCGTCAACCTGCCATTCGCCGCGCTCGACCGGATCGCGATGCGCGCCAGGCTCGGGGAGATGGCCGGTGGGCCGGTCCTGGCCGCAACCCGAGGACCCTGAACCATGCGAGTCGGTATCAACGGCATGGGCAGGATCGGCCGTCTGGCCCTGCGAGCGGCATTCGGCGCCATGCATCGTCCGGCGGAGGACCCGCGTGCCGGCAACCGCCTGGACGTCGTGCATCTGAACGAGGTCAAAGGCGGGATCGCCGCCACCGCGCATCTGCTGGAGTTCGACAGCGTGCACGGCCGCTGGCGCACCGGGATCAGCGTCGACGGCGACACGACGATCCGTATCGGCGATCAGCGCCTCGGATTCTCACCCGCCGCGACACCGGAGGAGGTGCCCTGGGGCGACCTCGGCTGCGACATCGTGCTGGAATGCACCGGGAAACTCCTGACGCCGGCCGCGCTGCGGGGCTATTTCGATCGCGGCGTGCGCACCGTCATCGTCGCGGCTCCAGTCAAGGACGCGGCCGCGTTGAACGTCGTCGTCGGCGTCAACGACCATCTGTATGACCCCACCCGCCACCGTCTGCTGACCGCGGCATCCTGCACCACCAACTGCCTCGCTCCGGTGGTGAAGGTGGTGCATGAGGCGATCGGCATCCGCCATGGCCAGATCACCACGATCCACGATCCGACCAATACCAATGTCGTGGTCGATGCCCCACACCGCGACCTGCGACGCGCCCGCTCCGCCCTGCTGTCAATGCAACCGACGACGACGGGCAGTGCGACCGCCATCGCGCTGATCTACCCGGAATTGCAGGGCAAACTGAACGGCCACGCCGTGCGGGTACCGGTGTTGAACGCGTCCCTGACCGACTGCGTATTCGAACTCCGTCGGGAAACGAGTGCAGGGGAACTCAACGATCTGTTCCGCACCGCCGCGACCGGGCCGCTCGCCGGCATCCTGGGCTACGAGGAACGGCCTTTGGTCTCCGCCGATTACTGCAACGACACCCGCAGCGCCATCGTCGATGCCGCCAGCACATTGGTGACGGACGGGACGTCGGCAAAGATCTATGCCTGGTATGATAACGAGGTCGGGTATTCCTGCCGCATGGTCGACCTGGCCCGCATCGTGATGGAAAGGGGACACTGATGGCCTCCATCCGCCACTATCTGATCGTCACCGCCAGCTACTGGGGCTTTACCCTGACTGATGGCGCCTTGCGCATGCTGGTGCTGCTGCATTTCTACAGCCTTGGCTACACGCCGTTCATGCTGGCATCGTTATTCCTGCTGTATGAGGCTGCGGGGATTTTCGCGAATCTCGGCGGTGGCTGGCTGGCGACCCGGTTCGGCATCCCGCGCATGCTGGCGACCGGGCTGGCATTGCAGATCGGCGGACTGCTGATGCTGTCCGCGCTCGATCCGGCCTGGAGTGCCGCCGCCTCGGTCGCCTGGGTCGTAGCGGCTCAAGGCGTGTCCGGGGTGGCGAAGGACCTGACCAAGACGGCCTCCAAATCGGCGATCAAGGCCACGTCCGAGGGTGGTTCCGGCCAGTTGTTCCGCTGGGTCGCCTGGTTCACCGGATCGAAGAACGCGATGAAGGGCGTTGGCTTCTTCCTGGGTGGGCTGTTGCTGCAGGCCGCCGGCTTCCAGGGCGCGTTGTGGCTGATGGCGGGGATGCTGGGCGTGGTCCTGGTCTCCGGCCTGCTGAGCCTGCCGCATCAACTGGGGAAGGCGAAGGCGTCGAAATCGTTCGCGGAGTTGTTCGCAAAGTCCCCGGCGGTGAACCTGATGGCGGGGGCAAGGATCTTCCTGTTCGGCTCCCGCGATGTGTGGTTCGTCGTCGGGCTGCCCGTGTTTCTGTATGGCAACGGCTGGTCGTTTACCCAGGTGGCGGGCTTCCTCGCGGCCTGGACCATTGGATACGGCGCGGTGCAGGCGGTCGCTCCGTCGGTAATCCGCCGCAGCCCGGACGGGCTGTCCCGGGAAGTGCCGGAAGCGCGCATCTGGGGCGCTGTCCTGACCGCGATCCCGGCGGTGCTGGCGGTTGCCATGATGGCGGCCCCGATCTGGCCAGACCTGATCGTGGTCGCCGGGCTCGCGGTATTCGGTTTCGTCTTCGCGGTGATTTCCTCGCTGCACTCCTACCTGATCCTGGCCTATGCCGGATCGAAGAAAGCGGCTGAGGATGTCGGGTTCTACTATGCGGCCAACGCGGCCGGCCGTCTGATGGGGATTGTGTTGTCCGGTGCCCTGGCTGAGTTCGGCGGTCTGGCGGCCTGCCTGTGGGGATCGGCCGCGATGCTGGCGGTCTGCCAGGTCGTGGTGCTGCTGCTGCCGAGTGGTGCCGACCGGCGCCGGCCCAGTTCGGCCGTCGCACCCAGTGCCTGAAACACCCATCGAGCCCGCTCAGGCTTCGCGGACGCATACCCGGCCGGCAATCGGGCCTTCCAACAACGACTGGAGCGCGTCTTCCGTTTCGAGCCCGGGCGAGCCGGCGGCTAACCCCGGCTCATTCCCCGCCGCAGCGCCGCCGGCACCATCGCCACGGTCGCGGCGATATTCACCACCGACAACCCCGCCAACACCGCGATCATCAGATCGACCCCCAGATGCTGGATCATCAGATCGCCGACCGATGGCGAGATCGCCTGCGACACCAGCACCGGCAGCGCGATCCAGCCCATCAGCACCGCATAGCCCTCTCGTCCGAACATCGCCAGCGGCACCGTCCCCCGCGCGATCGAGCGCAACCCATTGCCTCCGCCATACAGCAGCACGCCGATGGCAATCAGCGCCGGATCGCCCAGCAAGGTCGCCAGCCCGATCGCCACCGCCACCGTGGAGACCACCAGGCTCCAGATCGGGTGGTACTTGCGCCCGAACGCGGCCTCCAGAATGCGGGATCCTACCTGGGCGGGCCCGAGCAGCATGCCCAGACCGACCGCCGTCGCCAGCGGGATACCGCGGATCTGCAACACCGCGATCAGATGCACCGCCATCACGGTCATGATCACCGATGACAGGGTAAAACATCCAGCCAGGGTCAGGAACATCAGCCGGTTTTCGCGCCGCACTGAGTGTGACACCGGCGGTTTCGGCGCGCTGGCTTGCGGCGCTGCGATATAGGTGTCCTCCCGTGGCATGCCGAACCAGTAGAGTGGCAGGACAATCACCAGATGGATCGCAACATAGATCAGGCTGGTCGCCCGCCAGCCATAGGCATCCACCAGGAAGGCGCTCAATGGCCAGCAGACCGTGCTGGCAAATCCGCCCCACAGCGTGACCTGCGTGATGGCCGCCCGTGCGTGGTCCCCATACAGCCGCGTCAAGACCGAGAACGCCGGATCATACAAACCGGCCCCCATGCCGATCCCGATCACCAGCCACGCCGCCACGAACACCGCCAGGTTCGGCGCCAATCCCTGGATCGCCAGACCCAGGGCCAGAAGAAGCGCGCTGATCGACAGCACCGGCCGGCCGCCGTAACGCTCAACCAGGTGGCCAACGCGCGGCGACACCAGTCCCGACACCAGCAGGCCGATGGACAAGGCCCCGACAACCCAGGCGATCGGCCAACCGGTCTCCTCGGCGATCGGTTTCGCCAGCACGGCGGGGAGATAGTACGACGAGCCCCAGGCGAGGATCTGACCGATCCCGACCACCGAGGTCACGAGCGCGCGTGGACGGCCCGTCACGCCGCGGTGTCCTGCCCGCCCTTGGGGGTGCTGGAGGCACCACCATCCCGCGCACAGCAATTCTCGGTCAGAAAGCCGACCAGCGCGCTCATCCGGGCAAAGTCGGCGGCATAGATCAACTGCCGGCCGACCCGGCGCTGGCCGATCAACCCGGCGCGCTGCAAGTGCTGCAAATGGAAGGTCAGCGACGACGGCGGGATGGTCAGGCGTTCGGCGATGGTGCCGGCGGCTAGGCCGGACGGGCCGTGCTCTACCAACATGCGGTAGATCGCCAACCGGTGCTCATGGGCGAGCGCGGCGAGGGCTTCGACGGCGAGGCTGGGGTCCATCAGCGGGGAAGGGCGGGGCTTTGCCCGGAAACCCCACCAGGGGCTCTGCCCCTGGACCCCGCCAAGGGCGACGCCCCTTGGAACCGGATCGTTGGAGTTTGAGGATAGGAGCTACACGGACTGCAAGAGGTCCGTGTAGGCCCTATCCTCATACTCCAACAGAATCGCATTCCAAAGGCCGCGCCTTTGGCGGGTCCAGGGCAGAGCCCTGGTGGGGTCCGGGGCAAAGCCCCGCCCTTCCCTTCTGATGGACCCCAATATCGACCCTCGGGAGCACCCATCAAGCAAGATCCTGCGATGGAGCGGACCCCCAGGACGGCATCGCCCCAACACGGTCCGCCACTCATTGACCCAACGTCTATCAGCGCCTAGCCTCGCAGTCAACGACAATTCGAGTAATAACGTATAGTGGGCGAACGCCAGAATGACCACCCACGACGCAAAATTGCCACCACAGGCGCGCCGGTTCATCTGGTCCATCGTCTCCGCCCAGATCATGGTGCAGATCGGCGGCTTCACCCTCCCTGCCCTGCTCCCCACCTATATCGAGCGCTGGGACCTGACCAAGACGGAGGCTGGCTGGCTGATCGGCATTTTCTTCGCCGCCTACGTCGCCGCCGTGCCTGGCCTGGTGGCCCTGACCGATCGGGTGCCAACGCGGAGCGTCTATGTCGTCGGAGCCGCCCTGACCGCCGTGTCGCATCTCGGCTTTGCCCTGCTGGCCGACGGATTCTGGTCCGCCCTGGTCCTGCGCGCGATCGCCGGTGTCGGCTGGGCCGGCGCCTACATGCCTGGCCTGAAAGCCATCGCCGACACCTTGGAGGGCAATGCCCAGTCCCGCGCCGTATCAATGCACGCGGCCGGAGTCGGAGTCGCCGGGGCCAGCTCCTTCGCGGTCGCCGGATTGATCGACACCTGGTTCGGCACCACCGCCGCCTTCCTGTTCGGGGGATTGGCCGGGATCGGCGCCTTCGCGATCGCCTGGGTGGTGATGCCCGCAACCCTCCCCATCCGCCCGAAAGCCACCGGATCGCGGGCATTGTTGGATTTCCGCCCGGTGTTTCGCAACCGACGAGCCATGGCCTGGATCGCTGGATACACGGTGCATACCTGGGAACTGGCGGCATTGCGGGCTTGGGGCGTGACCTTCCTGACCGCCACCGCGTCCCGGCTGGACGCACCGATTTGGCTGCCCGCCCCCACGATCCTGTTCACCGCCGCCGGCTTCGTCGGCATCGTCGTGTCCATCACCGGCAACGAAACCGCCCAACGCTATGGCCGGTCCCGCGTCGTCACCGCCGCCATGAGCGCCGCCGCGGCGTTGTCACTGCTGACCGGCTGGACCATCGCGGCCTCCATGCTGCTGGCGACCTTGCTGGTGATCGTCTGGAACGCGACCATCTACCTGGACAGTTCCGCTCTGACCGCCGGCACGGTACAGGCCGCCGACCCGGCCTTGCGAGGCGCCACCATGGGACTACACAGCATGTCCGGCTATACTGGCGGCTTCCTCGGTCCGCTCGGCGTTGGCCTGGCGCTGGACTTCGCTGGCAGTGACCTTGCGCTGGGCTGGGGCCTGGGCTTCGGCCACCTCGCCGTCATCACCCTGGCGGGGCTGTTCGTGTTGCGCAGGTTGGGCCGGCCCTGAAAATCTGACCGGTACACCCCGCTCGGCGGCGACCGGTCCTCGGTCGCCGCGCCGCGTGGCGACAGTTCAATAAAAAATATAGAGGCTCGGAGTAACTTTGACAGCCGGCCCGGACAGCGACAGGGTCGCGAAGGCGTTGGCGGTTTCCATGAAGGGATCAGCGACAAACTGCAGATCGACGATCTGCGCGCGCAGCCGACTCGCGGTCGCGGCATCCCCCCGGCGCTCGGCAATATCGGCAAGTAAGGACAGAGACGTCAGCCGCGTCGGGCTGATTTCGAGCGCCCGCTTGGCGAAACCTTCGGCGGTGGCGATGTCGTTGCGGGCAAGCGCGGCGCACCCGGCGAGCATGAGGCCGGTCGAACGCAGGAAGCGGGTCTCCACGTCCCCAAGCACGAGCGCCTTGCCATCCGACGTGGTCGTCGCGAAGACCGTGTCATCGTCCAGCATGCCACCGGGCGCGAGCAGAACGCCCAGGCGCTTGGCAGCACTCTCGGGATCGCCCTGGGCGATTTCGATGAAGGCGATGTTCATGTTGAGCACCGCTCGGATCGGACCGCGTTGGCCAGGCAGATAGTCGATCCCCTTGAGGAATGCCGTGCGGGCCACATCCAGGTCGCCGCGATTCAAATGAACCAGCCCCTCCAGATTGGTGAGACGCGCCAACAACGACGCCCGCCCCTTCGGCAGTTGGCCCGCGACCCGCGCCGAGATGCGCAAGGCCTCTTTCGCGTAGCGGTCGTCGTTCTTCCAACGCGCCTCTTGCAGCAAATACAGCATGGCCAGGTAGGGATCGATCTGCGACACCCCTTCGAGCGCCGCGCGTTTGATCAGTTGTACGACCGTCTCATCCGGTGCCTGGTACAACAAATTGTCGAAATGCACATCGTGCAGGAACATTGATTTCTGCGTGCCGCTCACGAGTATCGCGGCTTTGTCGTTTTCGTTGAACAATCCGATTTTCATGCGGCTGGGGGGCGTTGACGCGAAATCGGCGAACGCCGTGACCAGGGCGCCGCCGCCCAGCGCCTCGGCAATCGTCTCGATCGTGCTCTTGTCATCGGACGGGCGGATGTTCGGGCGCGTGATCAGCGAATGCACCTTCACCGCGCGGTCGATCTCGGATTGCACCACCACGGAAATGAAGCGCCGGTCGAGACTGGGTGTCGTGTTGGAACCCGGCTCGATGACCTCCACCACCATCGATTTGGGGTTTTGGTAGGCATCCAACGCCACGCCACCAAGAGCCAGCATGACCGCGTATGCGATCGCCACCAGATCCATGATCCATTCTCCTGTTCAATTCCAACCAGGGTAGGCGAGCGAAGGATAATAAATCATTGAGATCGATGCACCCGGTCTGAATCGGTCGGAGGCAGACCCAGGACCTCACAACGCCGTGCCGCATCGCTGGATGACGAGCTTACGGTCTGTGAATCCGAAGCACGGACGGCGCTCAGACTGGAGGTCGGAAGTGCCGGAGCGCATACCGAACTCGCGTGGATCCTGTCCCTCCGTGGCCGGGTCGTGGCCGCTTTGGAGCAGGCGGAGCAGGCAATCGCCGTCAATGGCAACGACCCTGCGGGGTACCTCTGGCCAAGGGCATCTTCTGGCCCACGGCAGCCGTGGGTGGAGGCGCGGTCAGCACTCGATATCACGTTACGATCGGACCCACGTGGCTGGACCGCGCGCGGAGCTTTGCATCACACCGCCGCCAGCTACTATTTCGAACGCGATTATGCGGCCGCGGAGGTGCAGCCCGGCGGGTGATCCAAACCTACCCGGATTTCTCGCAAACCCACGTCTGTATGGCAGAGACCCAGGGACGACTCGGCCGCACCGAGGACGCACGACGGTCATTGCAGGAAGCCAGGTCCATTGCGCGGACATTCTTCGACTTCTGTGTGCGTAACCGCCCGCCGCGGTCGGGACAGGCAAATTACGACCACGTCATGGAAGGCCTCCGCAAAGCCGGCTGGCAGGATGAGCGCGGTTATCGCGGGTCCTGACTTACGGCACGCTTATTCCACAAGCCAGGGGGGCGTCCGGTGTGTCACCCTCGAAATCCTCGGGGCTTCCAGGTGCCACCAGACAGCAGCGCTGCTGGCATCGCCGCCATGCGCTGTCTGACAAACGCCGCCATCCCGACGATGGCACCCGAGGCCGCCACCGCACCCGGCACCAACGCATCGCGCCAAATCCGACGCAGCACGCGACCCAACAGACGCGGCCGAGGTTCGTCCGCGCCATTGTCCCAATAGGCTTCATACCAGCCGTTATCGACCTGGAATGGCACCGGCAAGGTGAACTCGGTCGTGACGATCCGCTGCATTCCGTCTCGACCCTGGCTCGTCTTCCGCGCTTGGTTACTCATTTGGAACCTCCTTTGTTTGCGTGGCTGGACGTTATGAAAAGGCAGCCTTAAGGTCTTTGGCGTGGCGCTTATAAATCCTTAATCGCGAGGCCTGATGTGCCGTCCGACGGTTCGCGCGACATTGCTTTCGGACGGTTCCGGGTCGATCGCCGCAACCGGATGCTGATGCGTGGCGATGCCGCTGTCCCACTCGGCGGCCGAGCGTTCGATGTGTTGGTGGCACTGGCCGCGGCGGGCGGGGAGACGGTCGGCAAGGATGCCCTGCTGGATCAGGTCTGGCCCGGGCTGACGGTCGAGGAGAACAACCTCCAGGTCCAGATCGTCGCCCTGCGCAAGGCGCTCGGCGACGGCTGGATCACCACCATTCCCGGGCGCGGCTACCGGCTTGCGATGACACCGGAAACCAATGACCCGCCAGCGCGTGAAGCCGAAGGGAAGCCGGCCATTGCCGTGCTGCCGTTCATCAATCTGTCCGGTGACAGCGAACAGGAGTATTTCGCCGACGGAATGACCGAGGAGATCATCACTGCCCTTTCGCGGGTTCGATCTCTCGTGGTCATCGCGCGCAACTCCAGCTTCACCTACAAGGGCCGCACGGTCGATGCCCGGCAAATCGGGCGGGAACTCGGCGTGCGCTACCTGGTGGAGGGCAGCGTGCGGAAATCAGGCGATCGCATTCGTATCGCCGGGCAACTGGCGGACGTCGCGACCGGCACGAACCTATGGGCCGACCGGTTCGACGGAACGCTTGCGGACGTCTTCGACCTGCAGGACCGGGTGGCCGCGAGCGTGATCGGCGCAATCGGGCCGCGCATTCTCTCGGTCGAAATCGGGCGTGCCCTGCGGAAGGTACCCGAGAGCCTACAAGCCTACGATCTGGTGCTCCGCGCAGTGCCCCATCAACGAAGCGTGCGCCCCGAGAGATATATCGAAGGCAAGCGACTGGCGCGGCAGGCAATCGCGCTTGAGCCGACCAGCGCAATGGCCCATGCGCTGCTGTCGTCCTTTGCCTGGGGTCAGGTGAGCCAGGGCTGGGTGCAGCGTGGCGATGCGGCGCTCGCCGAGGTCATCGGTCCCGCACGGAAAGCCCTTGAGCTAGGCGGCGACGATCCGCAGGTACTCGCAATGGTGGCCCACAGGATTGCTCTTCCCGGGGGGGATCTTTCCGGCGGCATCGCCCTGATTGAGCAAGCCCTCGCGCTCAATCCCAACTCCGTCGAGGCGCTGACCAATGGGGCCCACCTCTATGCGTATGCCGGCGACACCGAACGGGCGATTGCCTATGTGGAGCAGGCCACCCGGCTCAACCCGCTGCAAGGAAATTTCTACCGCTTCCTGGCCGTCGCGATCGCTCATTTCGGTGCCGGCCGCTATGCCGATGTGCTGGATGCGACGGCTCGGGTGCTGCGGGAAGCTCCGGATTTCTCCCCAGCCCTGCGCTACCGGGCGGCGAGCTTCGGGTTGCTCGGCCGGATCGAGGAAGGAGAAGCGGTCGCACTTCATCTTGGGCGAGTCACCGAGGGTATGACCGTCGCATGGGCGCGTGCACACCTGGAGTTCGACATGAGAAACGCCTTCAGGAACCCGGGCGTGATCGATGCTCTGTGTGAAGGCCTACGGCGGGTCGGCGTACCGGAGGCGTAGCGGTCAAGACTTGTGGTCGCGTGCAGCGCCCAGCCACCCCGATTTTCCACCTCCGAAATGCGAGGCCCGGGTGGATGGCACAGGCAAAAGAATGGCTACACTATTCACCCAAAATCCGGCAGTTGGCCTTTGATCCCGCCAGTCCGCGGGGTGGTTTTCAACCCCTGTTGTTGGCCCGTCGATCTGAATTCGCCATGGAGGCTCAAGCTTGCGTTCGCGGGGGTATTTGACCGGGGCTCGACTGAGGATGAGGTACCACCAGTCCAGGGGCGTCAACTGCCCCGCGCTGCGGCGCACGGCAACGAAGAAGGCGCCCATGCACTGGGGCGGATGCTATTTCCAGCCATCCCCAAACCGCTGGTGTAGCCTGTTATGCCGAACCGCATAAAGGCCGACTCATAGGCAGCACTGGCCATCGCCATGCCGACGAAGACCAGCATCCATGACTTTGGCGATAGAGGTAGGAACGTCGCACGACCGGCCTGAGCCCGCGATGACGTTGCGGATATCACCGCTGAGTGACTCCTTTCGCCAGTTGGATACCCCGACGCGGTGGCGCTACCCCCTTGGTTGCAGCGGGGTGCCGTCTATGCGGCTTCCGCCATCGTCGACCGCTCGCACGCCACCGTCGTGCGGTGCATGTCGCGGACCTGATCGCTGGGATAGGGGCGTGCCCGATGCATGGTGGCGCGGTTGTCCCACATCACCAGGTCCCACTGCCTCCATTGATGCGCGTAGACATATTTGCGCTGCGTCGCGTGCTCATTCAGGTCGCGCAGGAAGGCGCGCGCTTCCGGCACCGGCCAGCCCAGGATCGCGCCGGCGTGCGACGCCAGATACAGCGACTTCCGGCCGGACGAAGGATGCGTGCGCACCAGCCGCTGATGCACCGGCTGGAACCGCTGGCGATCTTCCTCCGTGAAGTCGGTGAACCCCAAGGTGCCGCGTGAGTAGAGCTGGCTGTGCTCGCAGATCAGATCCTCGCACTGGGCGCGGGTTTCCGGGTCGAGGTCGTCCCAAGCCTGCCGCATGTCGGCGAATTCGGTGTTGCCGCCAGCGTCCGGGATCTTCCTCGCCGACAGCAGAGAATACTTCGCCGGCACTTCCTTGAACGAACTGTCGGAGTGCCAGAGCTGGTTTCCCAGATTGAACAGCCGCCGCCGGCTGTCGCGCGCCAGCAACTGGTTGTTCAGGTCCAGGTTGGAGATGTCGTTGACATGGATCGACCCCAACCGGCGCCCTTGCAAGAAATTGATGTCGCCCGACGCGGTCTCCAGATCGCCGAAATTGCGACTGAAGCGAAGCTGCGTCTCATCGGTGAAATGCTGGTCGTGAAAGACCAGCACGCCATACTGGTCCATCCCCTTGGCGATCGCGCCGGCCTGCTCCTGGGTCAGCGGTTGGGTGATGTCGACACCGGACACCTCCCCCGCGAAGAACGGGCGAGAGACAGGGGCGAGCGCACGGATAGACAGAGTCATGGGGCGGGATCCCGTGGATCAGGTCGGTTCAACCCCCTCCCGCTCGCGGGAGGGGGTATCGGACGGTCAGTGCAAAGGCACGCCCATCGCCTGGCCGAAGCGACGCGCGGCTTCCAAGGTGTCGCCGTATTTGCGGTGCATGGCGGTGTGGTAGGCAGCCGCCAGCAGCAGCCGGTCGCGACCCGGCTGCTTGTTGGTGCCCCAATCCATCAGCATGCACTGGGCGATTTCCTGGTTATGCGGGTCGTTGCCGAGCTTGGAGGCGGCAAGGGCAATGCGCCGGACCAACGGGGCGCGGTCTGCGATGTTGTCGCAATAGGCCTGCGTCCAGCTCAGGCTTTCCTCCCCGTTCAGGGCGCAGATCGCGTCATCGACCCGGTCCAGCAACTGCCCGGCGGTCATCGCGGCGGCCCCGGACGGGACCTTGATCGAGACCTGGTTGACATCGCCCAGCCCACGCATGTTCTCGGCCACGCGGTTGGCGAAGGACACCGCGACATACAACAGACGCAGGCGGCGCGGATGGTCGAACGTGTCGTAGAACCACGCCAGCGTGTTGTGGTACTCGTAGCAGTGGTGCGGCATGTTGAAGTTGTTGAGATCGCGCGTCTCCAGCACGATCTGCGCCATTGCCATCTGCATTACGTCCAGCACGCGGCGCGGGTCCTTGCCGGCTTTCAGCAAGGTGGTCAGGTGCTCCAGCGCCGTGGCTTCGGTGTCGCGGATGATGCTGCGGATGAAGTCCGACGCCTCAATCGGGCTGACCGTTCCCGTGTTGCGCAGCATCGCCAGTTCCGGCTCGCTCACGCCGCCATAGGGCACCGCGTGCAGGGCTTCGCCCTCGATATTCTGCTTCACATAGTTGCAGGCTACCTCGTAGGTCGAATACCAGCGCGGCCCCACGGCGATGTCCAGCGCCCCGGCATAGATCACGTTGCGCGCCTTCTCCCAACCGATCGAATTGCCCAGCTCGACGACCGAGCGAGCCCGATAGGCCTTGTGGCCGGTGGTGTAGGACCGCGCGTTCAGGATGCGGTCCTGCACGTCGATCAGCCCTGCGAAGCACATCTCGGCAAGCACCTGCTTGTGCTCATCGGTATTCTCCATCAGGCCGAGGAACACCTTGTAGGCGTCGAGCACCTGGCCGCGATGCACCAGGGTCATCCAGGTGTTCAACCGCTCGCTCAGCGGGCCGGTCATGCGGATCGATTCCTGGTCGGGCCAGTAGACGACCGGGGCCGGCGGCGCTTCGATCTTCGTGCTGTCGCCGCGATGGCGGGTGTAGTGGCCAGGCGCCTTGTTGATCTTCTGGTTCCAGATATCCAGCCCGGTCGGGATGTACCAGAACGTCTGCGCCGTCGGCAGCATCGCCAGATGGTCCGGCATCATCTTGGTCAGATTGATCGCCGCCCGCGCGCTGAGCAGGCAGTGGTCGTTGTTCACGAAATTCGGATACCCGTCGTCGATCCGCTCATGGTAGGGGACATGGGTGTAGGGGGCGTGGATGCGCACGCCTTCCGCCACGATCTCGGTCAGCGGACGGCCGGCGCGGATCAGGTCGTAATAGACCTCGCTGGCGCCGATCTGGTCGCGCATGACGCAGCGATCTTCCAGCTTCTCATACAGGGACCGCACGTCGCGGTCGTTGGAGATATCGGTCTGGGCATCCATAACCTGGCATCCTCCGGGATGTGAGTCTGATTGCCCTGATCCTACGCTTGACATGCCGGCGGGGACAACCGTGGATGCGACCCAACGCGACCACGGGGAGGATGACGGGTGATGGCACGCGCGACGGACTGGATCATCTCGACCTATGTCGGAACCGGCATCCAGGGTTACGCCGGAGACGGTGGCCCGGCCGGTCAGGCGCTGTTGAACAACCCGTTCGACCTTGCGTTCGATGCTGGTGGGAACTTGGTTTTTTCCGACACGTTCAATCACGTCATACGCCGCGTGGATGCGGGTAGCGGTATCATCAGCACTATTGCCGGGACAGGCCAAAGAGGGTTTTCCGGTGACGGCGGGCTCGCCGTTCATGCCCAATTGAATGAGCCCTACGGGGTCGTCGCCGACCGCGCGGGAAATATTTTTTTCGCCGACCGGCTCAACCGCCGGGTCCGCAAAATCGATGTTAGCGGCACCATCAGCACCCTGGCCGGCGACGGCTCCGGCCAATACAGCGGCGACGGCGGCGCGGCCCTGGTCGCCGGTCTGGCCGAACCGAACGGATTGGCCTTGAACGCCGCTCAGACCCACCTGTTCATCGCCGATGTCGCGGATCATCGTGTGCGGGTCGTCGATCTCGCATCCGCTACAATCGCCACCCTCGCCGGAACCGGGGAGGGCAAGCACGACGGCGATGGCGGCTTGGCCTACGCCGCCGGCATCTTCGGCGCTCGCGCCGTTGCCTTCGCCCCCGACGGCGCGCTTTACGTGATGGAGCGCCAGGGGAGCAGCATTCGTCGCATCCGCGATGGCATCATCGAGACAATCGCCGGCACCGGCGCCCGCGGCTATGAGGGCGACGGGCAAGGGGCTCGGGAGGCGGTGTTCGCCGCGCCGAAGGAAATGGCGGTCGACCCCGCCGGCAACATCTACGTTGTTGATACCGAGAACCACGTCATCCGCCTGATCGACAACGCGACCGGGATCGTCGACACGATTGCCGGCAACGGCACCGCCGGCCCGGGCGGCGACGGCGGCCCGGCCATCGCGGCCGGTCTCGCCCGTCCGCATGGCATCGTGATCGGCCCCGACGGCGCCGCCTATATCGGCGACAGCGAGAACCATCGAGTGCGGAAGCTCGTCCGCGCCGGGTGAGCGCGGATTTGCCTTCGCGGGGCGTCATGCTCTATCGAACCCGATAACCAATCCGGGGGAGGAACCACGTATGCGATCGACGACAATCGCGACGACATTGCCCGCGCCTGCGCGGGCGTATCCCGGCCTCCATCTTTCGCACTAGGCAGGGTTACCAGAGATGCGCGTTCCCGGCTTCCAGACCTGGATCATGATGCTGCTGCTGCTCGTCTGCGGCGCCCTGGTCATCTACCCGCTCGCCTTCCTGATCGTCGAATCGATCAATGTCGGCGACCCACAGATCTTTCCGCCCGAGGAATACGGTCTCGGCAACTACGCGAATCTGTATGAAGATTCCAAAATCATCACCAACACGCTGCTGGTTGCCTGCATCTCCACCGTCTTCGCGGTGATCTTCGGCTTCATCCAGGCCTGGATCCTGACCCGCACCGCCATCCCGGGCCGGGAACGGCTGGAGCGGCTGATGGAGCTGCCTTACTACATGACCCCGCTGATCGGTGCCCTCGCCTGGGGCGTTCTGCTCGGCCCCAAGACCGGCCTGATCAACCAGCTTTGGCGATCCACCGGCATCGAAAGCGACGCGTTCAACATCTACACGCCCTGGGGTATCGCCTGGGTCATGGCGCTGTTTGAGGGCACGGTCGCCTTCGTCATGATCTCAGCCTCCATGAAATCCATGGACCCGTCATTGGAGGAAAGCTCCCGCGTGCTGGGCGCCAGCAAGCTGCGCACCATGCTGAAAATCACCATCCCGCTGGTGACGCCAGGCATCCTCAGCGCCACGATCTTCGTCTTCGCGGAAATGCTGGGCTCTTTCGCCGCCGCCTTCGTGCTGGGCATCCCGGGGCGGTTCTATGTCGTGACGACATCCATCTGGCAGGCCACCCTGTCCTACCCACCGGATTACGGACGCGCCGCCGCGCTGGGCCTGTCGCTGTTCGGCGCTATGGTGATCACCTTGGGGCTCGCGCGCCTGATCATGCGCCATGGCACCTACACAACGATCACCGGCAAGGCATTCCGGCCGCGACCGATGGATGTAGGCGCAATGAAATACCCGCTGATGAGCCTGGCCTGGGGCTACATCTTCGTTGCCGTGGTGCTGCCGCTCGCCGCACTGACCTTGACCTCGTTCCAGCAGTTCGCGACCGTGATCATTCCGCAGATGAAGTTCACCCTCGCCAACTTCGAAACCGCCGTTCAGATGGGTTCGCTGGGTCCCGCCTTCATCAACAGTATGACCCTGGGCGTGTCGGTGGCAACGATCGGCGTGCCCATCATCGGCATCATGGCGTGGATCATCTATCGCTCCACCATGCCCGGGCGGGTCGTCATGGAATACGTGGCCATGGTGCCCGCCGCGGTGCCCCGGCTGGTGTTCGGCCTTGGCCTGCTATGGGCCTGGATCAACATCCCCATCCCCCTCTATGGCACTCTTTGGTTGCTGGGCATTGCCTATTTCACGGTGTTCCTGCCGTTGGGCCTGCGCACCATCGCCGGCGTCGTGTTGCAAGTGGACAAGAGCCTGGAGGAATGCGCCCGGGTCTGCGGTGCCTCCTGGACGCACCAGATGCGCACCGTGACCCTGCCGCTGCTGCGCCCCGGTCTGATCGCCGCCTGGCTGCTGCTGTTCATCGCCAGTGTGCGCGAACTCGGGGCGTCGGTATTCCTCATGGGGCCGCATTCGAAAGTGATCGGGCCGTCCATCGTCAATTCCTGGCTGACCGCCAGTTCCGAATTGTCGGCGGCAATGGCTCTGATTCAGACAGTCATGGTATTTATCGCGGTCGCGATCATGTTTCGGGTCGCACGCCGCATGGGCGGAGCAACTGAATGAACCGGGATCCCAACAACGCACCCCGCATCGAGGTGCGCGACCTGGTGGTGAAATACGGCGATGCGACCGCCGTGGATGGCGTCCAGTTCTCGATCGCCCCCGGTGAGTTGGTCACCCTGCTGGGCCCGTCCGGCTGCGGCAAGACCACCACCCTGCGCGCCATCGCCGGCCTGGAAACCCCCAGCAGCGGCACCATCCGGCTGAACAGCGAGACCGTCTATTCGGGAACCGAGCGCAAGAACATTCCGGCGGAGAAGCGCGGCGTTTCGATGGTATTCCAATCCTACGCCATCTGGCCACACATGACCGTTTTCGAGAACGTTGCCTATGGTCTGAAGGTCCGGAAGCTGCCGAAGGCCGAGGTCGCGTCCAACGTCGCCCGCGTGCTGGACATGGTGCAGATGCAGGCCTACGCCGACCGCCCGTCGTCGAAATTGTCGGGCGGCCAGCAACAGCGCGTCGCGGTCGCCCGCGCCATCGCTTTCTCTCCCAATGTCGTGCTGTTCGATGAGCCGCTGTCCAACCTGGACGCCAAACTGCGCGCGGAAATGCGGGTCGAGCTGCGGGAGTTGCAGCGCCGGCTGGACATCACGTCGCTGTATGTAACGCATGACCAGGAGGAGGCGCTCGCCATCTCCGACCGCGTGATCGTGATGAACGGCGGCAAGATCGAGCAGATCGGCTCCCCCGAAGACATCTACGACCGCCCCGCAAGTCATTTCGTCGCGGATTTCGTCGGATCCGCCAACATGATCCCGGGCAAGGTCACCGGCGAGGGACCCAACGGGACCCTGGCGTTCGAGACGCAGGGCGGCGCGCAACTGCGCATTGCCCGCCCGGCCGATGCGCGGGTGCAGGGCACCGTCATCGCGTTGCGGTCAGCCTATATTCATTTCGGGCAGACAGCGGGAGCGCAGAACGGCGTCGCCGGAACGATCCACCGGCGGATGTTCCATGGCGACTTCATCCAATACGTGGTGGACTGGCCGGCCGGGCAGTTGATTGTGCGACGGCCGCCGACGGAACTGTTCGACGAGGGCAGCGCCGTGGTGCTGTCGTTCGACCCGACGCACTGCGTGCTGCTGTAGGTCAGGACGGAGGGGGAAGGGCGGGGGGCTTCCGCCCCGGACCCCGACCAAGGGCGACGGCCCTTGGAACCGGCACATTGTCGTTTGCATCCCTGGGGTCCACCCGGACCTATCGCCGTCCGGCAGGCCCCAGGGATTCAAACGACAAAAGAATCGCATTCCAAAGGCCGCGCCTTTGGTGGGGTCCAGGGGCAAAGCCCCTGGCGGGGTCCGGGGCAGCGCCCCGCCCTTCCCCCTCCCCCCCACCTCTGGCACCCTGCCATCAGCCGACAGATGAGGAGACGAGCAAATGGCATCCCGGGAAGGCGCCGTCACGCGCGCGTTGGATTACTTCGACAGTAACGGATTCCGATCCCGCCTGGCCGGTCTGGTCGCCATTCCCAGTACATCACAGGACCCCGGTCATGAGGCTGACGTCCAACGCTATCTGGCGGACGCCATCCAACCCTGGCTGGAACGGATGGGTTTCACGGTCGCCATCCACCCGAACCCCAGCGCCGGCTTCGGCCCGATCCTGACTGCCGAACGCATTGAAGACCCCACCTTCAAAACGATCCTGACCTATGGCCATGGCGACACCGTGCGCGGCCTGGAAGACCAATGGCGTCACGGACTGGATCCCTGGAGCCTGACCGAGGAAGGCGACCACTGGTACGGCCGCGGCACCGCCGACAACAAGGGCCAACATGCGCTCAACCTGTCCGCGCTGGACGCGGTCCTGGCCGAACGCGGCGGCAAACTCGGCTTCAACCTGAAACTGGTTCTGGAAACCAGCGAGGAACGCGGCTCCACCGGCCTGCGGGAATTCGTGGCCGAACACAAGGCCGAACTGGCGGCCGATGTGCTGATCGCCAGCGATGGCCCGCGGGTGATGCCGGAGGTGCCGACCATCGCCACCGGCACGCGCGGCACATACCATTTCGACCTCGTGCTGGACCTGCGGCCGGGCGGAGTTCACTCCGGGCATTGGGGCGGGCTGACCGCGGACCCGGCCGTGCTACTGACCCACGCGATCGGCACCATCATCGACCGGCGCGGCAAGATCCTGGTGCGCGACTGGCTGCCACGGAACGGCGTGCCGGCGGCGGTGCGCTCGGTGCTGGCCGGCTGTCCGGTCGGCGGCGGCGGAGAGGCCGCGAGCATCGACCCGGACTGGGGTGAGCCGGGTCTGACCTCGGCAGAGAAGATCTATGGCTGGAATAGCTTCATCGTACTGGCGATGATCTCCGGACGGCCGGAGAACCCGGTGAACGCGGTGGCACCAAACGCCCGCGCGCATTGCCAGATCCGCTACACGGTCGACAGCGACCCGACGGATTTCGGCCCCGCCCTCCGCCGCCACCTGGACGAGGAGGGTTTCGCCAATGTCCGCATCGAGAATGCCGGCATCCGCATGCCCGCCAGCCGCACCGACCCCAACCACGCCTGGGTGCGCTGGACGGTGGCCAGCATGGAGAAATCCATCGGCTCGCGCGTGCAGGTCATCCCCAATTCGTCGGGCGGCCTGCCGGGCGACGTGTTCGTCGACCATCTGGGCGTCAAATTGATCTGGATCCCGCACAGCTACAACGGCTGCAAGCAGCACGGCCCGGATGAGCATTTCCTGAAAGGCCCGGCGCGCGAGGGTATCGCCGCTTTTGCGGGCATCTGGTGGGATCTGGGGGAACCAGGGACGCCAGGCTAGGGGCGGCTCCGGCGACGGACGATCCGTTCCCTCGCCACCTCGTCTTGGACAGACAGAATTTTTCGAATGCGCTCTCTGGGCCGCCGGAACCGGGAGAGAATCTGCAGAGTTGGGCTGACCGTTATAGGCGTCACTTGCGCTCGCCCCCCATGCTGGCTGGAGTTATCGCAGTCATGCCTTTCGCACTCGCCCGAATAACACCGCGCATAGAGCGCTTCCAGCCGGCGCGGACTGAAGCACCACAAAATCCAGCTTGACTGTGAACGTTGCATACAGCCCCGCGAAAACGATGCAAGATAAAAAAAATCTCTTCAGCCCAAACGAAAAAACCGGGTCTTCGCATTTCAGACCCCAGACCAGCCCGGCCAGCAGGAATAGGTTGTAATACCAGCCCGCATGGTTCTCGACTCATCCCCTGATACCCCAATCCGGTGACGTGCTGGCCAACCAGCGACTGGACGAAGGTCAATGTCTATGAGGGTTGGTATAAACACCCTGGTTGCTGGCCCAAACATTCGGATCTTTCGCCTTCGCTCCAAGTAGGTTTGTAAAATACTCAGGAAGGATGCTCCAGAAGATCTCAATTATGCCGAACACTCCCGTCAGAAATGCGACGACTGTCACGCCAATACATTCCCACCCGCACGCTTTATTTTCCTCAGGCATTTGTATCTCCAATGCGTTAACCCGCGCCGACAGCGGAACAGGCAATCACAACGATGCCAGCAAGCGCTCCAGCGCCCTCAGGTTTGCGGTTTCGGTCTTACCCAAAATCTCCCGTATCTGCGTTCGTACGGTCACCACGCTGACTCGGCGATGGTCGCTGATGCTCTCCGCCGTGGAACCACCGGACAGCGCTACCGCCACCTCACTCTCCGCCGGCGACAGGCCAAACAGCCGAACCAGAAGCGCCGGGGACAAATCGGCGTGCGCAACGGGATCGCGCAGAGACACCAAGGTGTAGCCGACCTGAATGCCCTGGGTGCGCTGCCCCGCCGCCGAGGACAACATCGTCGGTAGTGGCGAGACCAGCACGATCTGGCTCGGCCCACCATCCGAACGGCGAAGCCTGACACCCCCTCCGGCGCCACCACGTGCTGTCCCGGCAATCAACGCTGCCAGCCGAACCGCATCGCCCAGATGGGCCGCGGCGAGGATGGAAGCATGATCGCCACTCTCCGGCCTACGCAGTCGCAACGGGCTGTGCGGGTCAATGACCAGCGCAGACCCAGCCGAGTTGGCGAAAATCAGGCGCGCATGCCCGTCGGTCACGAAGGCAGCCGCGCGCAGGGCCTCCAGCGCGGCAAGGCCTGCACTTTGCCGCAGTTCGGCGCCAAACAGACGCGCGCGCAGCCGCAGTGCCAACCGCATATGCTGCAGCAGGTGGTCGAGCCGGAGCTGCTCCCCCACGTCGAAGGCATGGTGGTCGCGAGGGCGGTGGATACCGAGCAGGCCAAACGTCCCACGCTCGATCTGGAATGCCGCACCGATCAAATGGAATCCGCCGCCGTGATGGCGCAGGAAATCGTTCCACATCGTGGTGTTCGCGAATTCGGATGGCGAATGAAACTCCTGCCCAAGAACCGCTTTCAGACGCGGCGCCCGGCTAACGCGCTGCCGACCATACGCCGCCCACAGATCATGCTGATGGTAGTGTTCGGCGTAGAGTCAGATCGTATCTGTACCGAAACCAGGCGTCGCGAGACGCTCCACGAAACGAGCGCTGCCGGTCGTATAAAGAGACGCGGTGGCGGCGCCGAGATTTGACATGACCGAACTCAGGGCGTCCGGCCAGGACCCATCGCCGCTGCCGGCCTCATGCAACTGGCCGGCGACCCGCATCAGGTTGAACGGGTCCTCAGCCTGCCGATGCACGTAGGCCGCCATAATTCGGTCACCACCGCATAAGGCTTCGGCGCTCTAATCCCCACTCGATGTTCAACACTATGGCGTAAAATGATTTTTGTCCACAGTTCTGATGATGAGGCATCCAGCCATCCCAGGGCATCGTCCCAGGCACCGATGAAACCAGCCCAGAAACGGAGGCGGGAATGCCAACCGGACGAACCAGTGATTTTCCGAATTCCCTGTCAGTGCCGCGGGATACGAGAGGGTTCGTACCTCTATGGGAAATATCTCGCGGCGAGATAGACCGGGGCCCCTCCGTCACCGCAACCGCGTCCAGGTGCGCTACGCCCTTGCCAAATCCGACCGACCCCGAATGCGGCCGGGACATCGGAAGCGGCTATCGCGCAGGATGCCATATCGGTGCCTCCACAGTGACGCACAGGCCGACCTGCCCTGCGCCCACGACATCGGCGATGGTTCTGCGCCAGACGACCGCAGATCAACACCGTCCCAGGGGCGCCCTTTTCGTGCTCAACGGCTTCTCGCTATCTGTTGACAATAGGAATGTCGGACCGCTGCCCAGGAAGGCGCGGGCCTTGCTAGCTTATCTCGCGATCCGGAATGGGCGACCCGTGTTCCGGGAAACCATGTCCGATCTCCTATGGACTGGCCGCGGCGTGGAACAGGCTCGGCACAGCTTGCGGCAGGCCCTCCTGGTCCTAAGACAAGCGTTACGGGACGCAAGCGCGGGATTGGTTCGGGGGCGCGACGGAACCCTGGCACTGTCCCTGGACGTTATCGACACGGATTTCGCCCATTTTCGAACCCTGGCTGGTTCCAGTGACCCTGTCGACCTGGAGGCGGCGGCGGCACTGATTATAGGGCGACTCATGGGATCGTTCGCGCCTGTGGCGGCGGATTTCGACGACTGGCCGGAACAGGCCCGCCAAGACATCATGGACGATCTTCTGGAGTTGCTCGAGCGGCTCTTCAGTGCATACATGACAACCGACAACAACCAACAGACAGCGCGAATCGCCGAACGGATGTTTGCGATCGATCCACTGCGGGAGGACATTCATCGGCAATTGATGCGGGCCTATGTGGCAGCCGGCCGTCGCGGCGAGGCGCTGCATCTCCACGCCAAGGCGACGGAAATCCTGCTTCGGGAGCTGGGCGTGTCGCCCGCCGCCGAGACTGAAACAGTCGCCGCCGGCCTGCGAGGTATCGCCGTTCCGGACATCCCACACCTCCAATCCGAACCACAATTTCGCAGTCCAGGGAGCAGACTCACATCGATCATGGTACTGCCCTATGAGGTAATCGGCCACCCCGACTGCAACGACCAATCCGGTACCGGACTCGCGACAGATATTGTCTGCCGCCTGGCCAGGGTACGGGCCCTGATGGTCAAACCACTCGGGTCCAATGCAGGTGGCCCCGTCCCGCGCTTCGCGTTGTGGCAAGCCGATGCCTCGAACGGTGTTCACTATGTCGTACGAGGCTCGATCCGTCGGCATGGCGATCAGGTCCGCGTCACAAGTGAGCTTGTCGACATGTCGTCCAACCAAGTCATCTGCGCACGTATTGACGACGCCATCGAAACCCTGTCCTTCGCGGATCAGGATCGAGTTGCTGCACAGATCGTCAACGCACTGATGTCCATTACCGGAACCGCCCGGCCCGCGACATCGGCCTGACCCACTTTATTCGCCCCATAGCACCGATTCGGAAATGGGCATGGCGGATTCTGTCCGGAGCTGGACAGTCGCGTTAGAACCCAATCTCTAAATGATCCCAAAGGGTTGTACCATACCCGTTTTTGAATCGGTATTATGGGTCGAATAAGATGGGCTAACGGGATTTCGACGCTGCCTATCTCGACGAACCAGATCCGACGTGGCCGGCGATGCACCTTCTCCCCTGTGGAACCGACACAGGCTGTACGGTTCAAATCCAGGAGAAGGCCGCCTGAGCGTGTGGACACCGAAGCGATCGGGGATGGAGCGCCAGACCTTGCGCGACTGGGTGCATCGCTACAACGCGACAGGCGTCGCAGGATTGAAATCGGGCCATGGCCCTGGGCAGCCGGCATCTCTGAATGACGCGCAGATGGCTGAATTGAATGCCCTGGTCATCAAAGGACCCGATCCGGAGAAGCACCGGGTAGTGCGTTGGCGCTGTGTGGATTTACGCGAAGAGGTTACCCGTCGGTTTTCCGTGACCGTCACAGAACGAACGATCGGTAAATGGTTGCGCAAGCTGAAGCTGACCAGGTTGCAGCCGCGTCCGATTCATCCCAAGACGGATGTCGAAGCCCAGGAAGCTTTTAAAAAACAAGCTCGGGCCGGTGGCCCGCCTGGGGCGGTAGAAACGGTTGGTGCTATGTTCGGCCCGAGGGGAGCGGCCGGAAAGTTTTTGGTGGATGTGACCCCGTAAAAAAACGTGGCCCATG
>Ga0082335_1002902_pt1 | contig 30016 bp, 25 predicted proteins | sample Subgrocontami58m_FD_72375 | JGI IMG/M metagenome (GOLD analysis project Ga0082335, IMG submission 72375) | Subsurface groundwater microbial communities from S. Glens Falls, New York, USA - GMW37 contaminated, 5.8 m (SPADES assembly) (version 2) ...
AGCGCGGGCGCCAAACTTAGCCAGACTTACGGCTCGCCCTGTCGTTCCAGTATTAGCCTCACACGGTGCATAGATAGCGGCTCCCCCAAATCCAGGGCTGCAACTACTTCTTCCGGCCGGCCGGACCCATGTGAATCGGAGCGCAGGACCATCCCCAGGACACAGCGGTCCGTCTCTGTTCTTGTCACCCAGACCTGGTCCAGAAGCGCTCTAAGGTCGAGCAGCTTTGCGCCTCCCGGCCTGGGACGCTCCACTGGAACGTGTGTCTGGGCCAGCAGGTTATCTATTCTGGCCTCAATCCCTGCGCGATCCGCCTGATGCTCTACCTCTACGCGGTATTCGGCTTGCCGGACCAGTGACTGCAGAGATGGCAGCCCAATGTTAGCCTCTTCCACCTGGGAGATATCTATTCCGGATGGCAATTGAGGCCGGGCCTGCTCCAGGAAAAAGTGCGGCGACACCCGCTTACGCAGATAGACCTCCATCAATTCGCCTTCGCTGGTCACCCCCACGGGTAATGGAGATGCCAGGGCGATGCGTGGATGAGGACTGAAGCCTTCCGAGTAGGCCAGCGGTAGAGCGGCGCGCCGGAATGTGCGCTCCCAGAGGCGCATCAGGTCGAGATGCGAGCAGTATTTGGCCTCGGTGCCCCGGCTGAATGTTATTCGTAGGCGCAGCAGTCTTTGCGGCGCCGTGATGCTTGCCCGCGGCCGGCGGGCGGGTAGGCGGATACTTCGGCTCGGGCTCAAGATTCCCTCACTACGGAGCTATTATGGTTGCCGGCCACATCGCAGCCACTCGGAAGCGCCTGAAAGCCGCAGCCTGCACAGGTATTCGATCTGCAGTCTGCGGTGGTCTGGCCGCTCTGGCTGCGATTCCACTCTCGACGCAAGAATCCCTGGCTGACGCCGGGGTCAATATGCGACCACGGCAACGTCTCGTCCAGCGTACGCTCGCGGTGGGCATAGAAAGCCGGGTCCAGTCCGCATTCCACCAGCGCCTGCTGCCAGCGATCGAAACGGAAGTGCTCCGTCCAGGCATCAAAGCCACAGCCCAATTCCCAGGCACGCATAACCGCCTTACCCACGCGCCGGTCTCCTCGGGAGAGCACTCCCTCCAGAAGGCTGATGTTCGGATCGTGCCACGAAAGGTGCACGCCGGTGCGCCTCAGCCCCTGCTGCAAGATGCGTATCTTGGCTTCCAGGTTTTCCATGTTCGCCTGCGGAGCCCATTGGAACGGCGTATGGGGCTTGGGTATGAGCGATGCTATCCCGATCCTGATGCCGACCTGGTGGCCGGTGCAATAACGCCCAATATCCAGGATGCGCCTGGTGAGGCGGCAGATGCCCTCAATATCATCATCCGTTTCACCCGGGAGGCCGATCATAAAGTACAACTTGAGGCCGCGCCATCCCCGGCTGAAGGCGGACTCCGCCGTCCGGACGAGGTCCTCCTCCGCGGCAATCTTGTTGATGGAGTCACGCAGCATCTGTGTACCCGCCTCCGGAGCAAACGTCAGGCCGGTGCGCTTTCCCTTCTGCAGCGCTTCCGCCAGCCCAACTGAGAAGGCATCCATACGCAGGCTTGGAAGAGATATGGCCAGAGGCTCAGCCTGGTGTCTTCCAGCCAGTTCGTTGACCAGGCCCTCTATCTGTGAATAATCGCTGGTACTGAGTGATATCAGAGATAGCTCGCCGTGGCCGGTATTGCGAAGGATCGCTTCGGCTGCCTCGAGCACCTCTTCCATGGACCTCTCACGCGGCGGGCGGTATATCACTCCTGCCTGGCAAAACCGGCAGCCCCTGCTGCATCCCCGCTGCACCTCGATGGCGGCACGGTCATGAATGACCTCCATGAACGGGACGATAGGACGTACCGGCGGGGGAGGCAGCTTCCGGAGCCACCGGCGCGTTATCCGGGCCGGAGCCTCCGGAGTGAGCGGCGTAATGGCCCTAACAGTGCCGTCTGGATTGTAAGATACGTCGTATAGCGATGGAACGTAAATACCGGGGACAGCGGCGGCCTGTCTCAGGAAGGTCTGCCTGCTCCCGTCTCCTCGGGACTTCCAGGCTCGGTAGGTCTCCATGAGTTCCAACGCCACCTCTTCTCCCTCGCCGATAACGAATAGGTCGAAGAAGTCGGCCATCGGCTCGGGATTGATGACGCAGGTGCCCCCGGCTATTACCAACGGGTCCTGGTCTGTCCGCCGGGAGGCCAGGAGTGGGATACCTGCCAGGTCCAGGCTCTTGAGTACATTGGTATATGTCAGCTCATAGCCCAGAGAGAACCCTACGATATCGAATTGTGAGAGCGGGCGTCTGGATTCCAGGCTGAAGAGCGGCATCCCCACACGCCTCATTGCCGTTTCCATATCCGGCCAGGGAGTGAATGCCCGTTCAGCCAGCACGTGGGGTTGGTCATTGAGAAGCTCGTAGAGGATGGATAGCCCGGTGTTGGACATACCGACCTCATAGAGGTCCGGGTATATCAGGGCCAGGTGCACGTCGACAGAGTCCCAGCCCTTCTTGACGCTGTTCCACTCGCCGCCGGCATACCGGGCAGGGCGAGTGACACGGGGCAATATTCTGTCGAGGTCCTCCTGGGAGATGGCCTGGTCTTGATTCATACTATTCCTTTAAACACAGAACGGGCATGGACTTGGGCGGCTAGCGAGTCGCCCCCAGGCATGCCCGCAAAAGACAACTCCAAACCCTATTATACTAGAATTTGAGCTTCTCGTGCCGGATTACAATGCTCTCCAGTATTCCCAGGGACAAAAGGACAGTGAAGAGGGAGCTACCGCCGTAGCTGATGAAGGGCAGGGGCACTCCGGTAACCGGGAGTATACGCAGATTTACGCCGATGTTCAAGAATGCCTGGAAGAGGATCAATGTCACTATTCCGGTGGCCAGCAGGCGTCCGAAGACATCTTGTGACTTGGATGCAGCCCGTACGCCCCGCCACAACAGGAAGATGAGCAGGGTGAAGAGCACTATGGCCCCGACAAACCCCAGCTCTTCGCCGATTACAGAGAAGATGAAGTCTGTGAACTGAATCCGAAGGTAGTGAAGCTGGCTCTGTGTCCCCTGGGCAAATCCCTTGCCAATCAGTCCACCGGAACCGATGCTGATCTCCGCCTGGATTACGTTGTAACCGGCCCCCAGCGGGTCTGATGCCGGGTTGAGGAACGTCTGGATCCTCTCTCGCATGTATCCCTGCATCAGGAAAGAATAGGCCAGTGGGATGGAGAGGAGTGCTCCCAGCCCCATGCCTCCGAGGTAGAGCATGCGGACCCCCGCCATTACAGACATACCCACCCAGACCGCCCCGAAAACGATCACCGTCCCCAGGTTTGGTTGGAGGTAGATAAGGACCAGGGGAGGTGCGAGGATGGCCAGTGATAACAGAATAGTGTTCAGGTGCTTGATGCTCTTCTGCCTTTGTGAGAAGAACTTGGCCAGCGTGATGATAAGCACTAGCTTTGCCAGTTCGGAGGGCTGCAAGACACTCACCCCCACGTCCAGCCAGCGCTTGGCTCCGTACGAGATAGTTCCAAGCACCACCACGGACAGGAGCACCGCCACGGTAATTGCGTATAGGGGCACTACCAGGTTTCGGAGAATCCGGTAGTCGACGATCACTGCCAGTGTAAAGGCCAGCATGCCGATGATGGCGGATATCCCCTGCCGTGTGACGGGCATGTCCCAGGTAGACTGGTCCGGGCTGGCAGCAGACAGGCTGGCGCTGTACACCATGGCCAGGCCGTAGCCCAGAAGCAGCAGGGTGACGAGTAGTAAGACGTAATCGAAATTGCGCCAGTATTTTAACTTCATGTTACTGGTGGGAGAAGAAATACTGAAGTATCTTGCCGGCGACGGGGGCTGCGGTCAGTGCACCGTTGCCACGCTCAAAGAAAGTGACCACGGCGATCTTTGGATCATCCAGAGGCGCAACCGCCAGGGACCAGCCGTGGGTCGGGCGCTGGCCGGTTGCCGGGTCCAGGGCCCCGAACTCGGCCGTGCCTGTCTTGGCTCCGACTGCCACTCCAGGAATCTTGATCACATTTGCCGTCCCGGTAAGCACCGCCTCTCTCATGCCCTGGCGCACATGTGCGAGATTCTCCGGGGAGGTGGCCACCCGGCGTATTACTTCCTTTTGAAATGGCCTGAGGACCTTTCCGTCCGCATCCAGCACCTCTTCCACAACCTGCGGGCGCAGGACCTCGCCCCCGTTGGCTACGGCGGAAAGCATCGTTACCATCTGAAGGGGAGATGCCAGCACGTCGCCCTGCCCGATAGACATGTTATAAGTATCTCCCAAGAGCCACTGCTCGTTCTTTGCCCGTTGTTTCCAGTCCGGGTCGGGAATAAGTCCGGCGGTCTCTCCGGGCAGGTCTATACCTGTTGGAGCCCCTAGTGAGAATTGCCTGGAGTAATCTGCCAGCTTCTCTGCCCCCATGCCCTTGAAATCCCGATAGCCCCCACTAAGATAATAGAAATACACGTCCGATGATTGAGCGATGGCCCGGGTGAGATCCATCCAGCCCAACGCCGCCCAGTCGTAGAACGTATAGATAATGGAAGGGTCATACTGACTGGGGACGGTAATAGTGCCGGCACTGTAGATCCTGGTGGACGGCGTGGATATGCCCTCCTGGAGGGCCGCCGAGGCGGTAATCAGCTTGAAAATACTTCCCGGAGGCCTTCCAACCCCAATGGCATAGTTTAGCAGGGGTTTGCGGGGGTTCTTTAGCAGCGAATCGAGCTGATCCTGGGTCAGTGGCCCGCTGAAGATATTATTGTCGAATGTTGGCTCTGATACGATACCCAGGACCCGCCCAGTCTGGGGGTCCATGGCTACTGCAGCGGCATACTGCGAAGCACCCATCGCCTCCTTCACCAGCACTTCCATTGCCCGCTGAAGATCGGCATCTATCGTGAGTCTCAGATTTGACCCGGGCTGAGGCTGTTCTGTTTGCAGGCTGGTGATCTTTCGCCCGTAGACGTCCACTTCCACCTGCTCGTGGCCGGGCTTGCCACGCAGCTCCCGCTCAAAGGACAGCTCCACACCAGCCTTGCCCAACTTGTCCTGCATCAGGTAGCCCTCTTCCTTTTGCCTGGCGTACTCCTGTTCTGAGATGCGGCCGGTGTAGCCCAGGATGTGGGACAGGCCGGTCCCTCCCAGGTACCTCCGGACCGCCTCTACCTGTGTCACAACGCCCGGTAGCTCCATGTGCATCTCTTCAACAGCAAGGGCCATCTCCCTGCTAACTCCTGAGACGATCGGCATGGGGAGGAAGTACTGCAGCGGAGTGCGCCCGCCATTCACCTTGTCCACGATCTCCTGCGGTTCTATTCCGATCAACTTGGAAAGGCGCCGGGCCACCGCTATTTCGTTCTCTCGGGGCAAGTCCGCAGGGACGATGGAGATAGAGAAGCTCGGCACGTTTCGCACCAGGGGCTCGCCCTTGCGGTCGTAGATGACGCCGCGTACCGGGGGTAGCGACAGTACGCGGATGCGGTTGTTTTCGGCCTTCTGCTGGTAGAACTTGCCTTCTACGACCTGCATTCGCCAGAGCTGAACTGACAATGCAACAAACGTCAGCAGAATAACTGCCCGGAAGACCAGGAATCGCCGCCTGAGTATGGCGGCTTCGTCCACCTTCTGCCTCTTCTGAGGCTTCCACATCGGGCGCTGGTCGGCTTCCCTGAGTCCTCTTTCGTTCTGGCCCTTCTTCATTAATGCCAGTCCTCACTTACGGGAGGCGCCCTATGACCGATTAGCCTGTAGAGAACAAAGGCTATGGGCGAGATAAGGCTGTTCATTACCAGGGACGGCAGTACGACGGTCGCCAGGAGATAGATCCAGTCAGGCTCCCCGCCCAGTGCCATCATGGCCAGGCCGTACATCCCATAGTAGAAGACCGTCACCAGCGCTATCAATATCATGCAGACCAAAGGGTTCATTTCTACCAGGTCACGGTTAGGCAAACGTACCAGGGAGACAATTAGCAACAAGAGGAGCGTGACAAAGCCGAACGGCATCCCTGAGAAGAGGTCCAGCAGGAGACCGCTCAAGAACGCTAGAAGCAAGGCCCGCCGCAGGCTCATTAACAGGCCGGCCATCGCTACCATCACCAGGACCATGTCAGGCTTGAGACCGGACAGGGGGCCTGCCTGAGAGAGCACGACCTGTAGGACCGCCGTTGCCAGGACGAGCGGAATCGACAGATAACCAGCCATACTAGTCCAGTGACAGGGGCGTGAAGTTGGTAATAATCATGACGTCGTCTAAATTGGAGAGGTTAGCAGCTGGGCGGACCAGGGCCTCGTGGAACATCTGCCCGTCGCTGTAGCTCACCTCCATGACCCACCCTATGAAGATACCGGGAGGAAACGCCCCTCCTAATCCGGACGTGACGATCACATCTCCCTTTCGTGGATTGCTCTCCGCCGGCAGGTACTTCATCTGCAGTAGCCCATCCGTCCGGCCCTGGAGGATGCCCTTGGGCCGGTCCTCAGGTCCCTGTAGCATGCCGTTTGCCGAACTGCGTGGGTCGATAACAAGGAGTACCTTGGACCACCTATCGGACAGCTCGACCACTTTTCCAACCAGGCCACTGGAGGACACGACTACCATGCCCTGGGCCACGCCGTCTACCCGCCCCCTATTGAGGACCACCGTCCGGACAAGACTGCTCGGGTCCCAAGCGAGTACTCTTGCCGAAAGATAACTCCATTGGGGGTTGGACTTCTCAAACCCCTTGTCTTCCATCTCTTTCTGCTGTCGTGCCACCGCCTCCCAGAGCTCCACATTCTGTCTTCGCAGGTCATCTACCATCTGTTGGAGCTTCTGGTTCTCTTGCTGCAAGCCACGGGAATCCTTGAAAGGCCAGTCGAATCCGGCGGAGGCTCCGGAGAGGCGACCCAGCAGGTCCTGGAGTGGGGCGAGGATATCCACCGCCGTGCTCCGGGCGGTAACGGTCACCTGGCTCTGCTGGAGATAGATAGAGGACACAATAAGCAGGAAGATCAGTACTGGCCAGAGCACCCTCTTAGATGCCACGCCGGGCCTCCCTTGAAGAGGGAATTGGGCCGGCGCTTTCCTGGGGGACTCGCTGTTTCAGGATAATAATCATATCTTTACCAGCTTAATCCACCAGAAAGCCTCTTGGCTCACTGGAATAGATCGATTTGCCGCGCCGGAGTCCTCTGCATGGATAGCATCCGGGCGCACCCTGGACAGCCGCTCTAACGCGGGGACTTGGCCGTCTGGAGTCTAAGGAGGACCTTGTTTAGGGCATCCAGGTTCTGGACCACCTCGCCAGCTCCCCGGACCACGCAGGCGAGAGGGTCGTCGGCAGTATAGACATGGAACTTGGTCTCGTGAGAGAGACGCCGGTCCAACCCCTTCAGCAGAGCGCCTCCACCTGCCAGAGCAATGCCTCCCTCCATCAAGTCCGCTACCAATTCCGGTGGTGTCTGCTCGATGGTTTCTCTAACGGCTTCTATGATAGAGGCCACCGAGCCAGCGATAGCCTCTCTTATCTCGACACTGCTGACCATCACCGTCTTGGGTAGACCGGTTATCAGGTCGCGTCCCCTGAAAGATACTTCGCACTCGGTTTCCTGAGGGAAGGCGGAGCCAGCGGCGATCTTGATTTCCTCAGCCATGCGCTCCCCGATCAGGAGATTGTGCTGCTGACGGGCGTAGCTGATGATCTCCTGGTCAGCCTCATCGCCGGCAATCCGGATGGACTTGCTGGTCACGATGCCTCCCAGTGACAGAACGGCTACTTCCGTAGTGCCCCCACCGATGTCCACGATCATGCATCCGGTTGGCTCCATGACCGGCAGACCGGCCCCGATGGCGGCCGCCATCGGCTCCTCGATCAGATACGCCTCACGGGCTCCGGCGCTGATGGCGGCGTCGTGGACCGCTCGCTTTTCCACTTCCGTCACGCCGCTTGGGATACCTATTACCACCCGTGGCCGGGGGCTCATGAAAGAGTCCCGCTGATGGACCTTATCTATAAAATAATGAAGCATCCTCTCTGTGGTGTCGAAGTCCGATATCACTCCGTCTTTCAGAGGCCTGATAGCGATAATACCCGCCGGGGTCTTCCCCACCATCTTCTTGGCGTCCTCGCCGACAGCCATCACTTCTTTGTCTCGCTTGTTTATGGCCACGACGGATGGCTCGTTGATAACTATGCCCTTGCCCTTGACCATAACTAGTGTATTTGCTGTACCCAGGTCTATTCCCATGTCATGCGAGAAAATACCCAGGAACGCGTTTATCGGGTTGAACAAGGATGGCCTCCCCGGGGCGACCCGCCCCTTTTCATATAGCCCGCTACCAGGTAGATATACTTCGGTACCGATTATAGCATAACTATCTCCTGTTGAGAACGCGAGCTACGGACACCCGGCGGACGGTGAGGCGGCGCCCGTTTCCTTCGTAGAAATTTGCCTGCCGCTATATCTGACGCGAAGTTGATATATTTGACTCCGGTTGTGGTAGAATAGGGCAAGCCAATTTTCTTTTTGAATGGGGGGGCCTTGGAGCAGGGTATACAGGACTTCCTGAACTTCCTGGTAGTGGAAAGAGGTTTTTCCGGTAATACACTCGAGGCTTATTCCAATGACCTGTCTCAACTCAATGAGTTCCTGTCACAGGAGTACCCCGAGAAGATCCAGAACTGGACAGCGGTGGACAAGCCGTCCATCCTCTCGTTCATCCTGGTCCTCAAGGAGCGCCAGTACGCACCGGCTACGCTGGCTCGCAAGGTCGCAGCCGTGAAGTCTTTCTTCCGGTTTCTGGCGGCTGAAGGCCGCGTCGATCGGGACCCCACGGAAGATATAGACTCCCCCAAAGTCGATAAGTCTCTGCCAAAGTACTTGACGGTGGAGGAAGTCAACTCTCTTTTAGAGCAGCCGAGCAAGAGCCGGACCCCGGAGGCCCTCCGTGACCAGGCCATGCTGGAGATGCTGTACGCTACGGGCATGCGAGTCTCCGAATTGGTGGGGCTGGATGTGGAAGACCTGGATGTGGAAGAAGGTTTTGTGAGGTGCCTTGGAAAAGGATCGAAGGAAAGGATGGTGCCAATCCATCCCGACGCCGCGGGGATTGTGCTGGCATACGTTACTAAGGGCCGCCCGCACCTGACTTTCAACGGGGATGAGCCGGCCCTTTTCGTTAACCGGCGTGGCGAAAGGCTGACCCGCCAGGGCCTCTGGCTCATCCTTAAGGGGTACGCTTCCAAGGCAAACATTACCTGTTCCGTCACGCCCCACGTTCTCAGGCATAGTTTCGCAACTCACATGCTCCAGCGGAAGGCCGATCTGCGCCATGTCCAGGGATGGCTGGGGCACGCGAATATTTCTACCACCCAGGTATACACTCATCTAACCCGCGACCATCTCCACCAGGTCTACGATGAGGCTCACCCCAGGGCCCAGGATGAAGACGATTGAGGGCGGTTTTGACGTTTCCCGAGCGCGGGAGGCTGCCAAACACATAGCTCTCAGTACCCCAATGCGTCCGTCATTGGGGCTGATCCTGGGAAGCGGCTGGGCTACAGTGTCCGAGGCCGTCCAAGAAGCAACCACCGTCGATTATCAGAGTATCCCGCACTTCCACAAGCCCAGAGTTGAGGGGCATCCCGGCTGCCTGGTTGCAGGCATGCTCTCCGGCTTGCCGGTTGTTGTTCTCTCCGGACGTTCTCACCTGTACGAAGGATATGACATGGCCCAGGTGGCCTTTCCGGTGCTGGCCCTGCGGGAGTTCGGAGTTAGCGACTTGATATTGACCAACGCCGCCGGCGGGCTCAATCCTGCCCTCCTGCCTGGCGACCTGATGATAATCACCGATCACATAAACCTGCCGGGTCTGGTAGGTGTTAGTCCTCTGGTGGGGATGGAAGGAGCGTTTGTGGATATGGGGGCAGCCTACGACCAGGATCTGATCAAGCTCGCCAGCCGGGTTATCTCGTCTACCGGCAAGAAAGTACAAACAGGCACATTTGCGATGGTGGGCGGGCCCACCTATGAGACCCCGGCGGAGGCACGTTTGTTACGGTCCCTGGGCGCTGATGCTGTGGGGATGAGCACGGTACCGGAGGTAGTTGCCGCCCGCTGGGCGGGGATGCGGGTGCTCGCGCTCTCTATGATAACGAATAACGCGCTACAACCGGGGGCGGGGCTCACTCACCAGGAAGTCCTCCGTACGGTGAAGGAAGAGGCCGCGATGCTGAGGACGATCGTCCAGAAGCTGGCAGAAAGCTGGCCGCAATGAAGAAGATTCTGATAATCCTCATTTTGCTCGCCGGCCTTGCCTACGCCTGCTTGCCCCAGTTACACCTGAACAGCCAGCCGGCCGTCTCCAGCGCCGGACCGGTCATCGACGAAGCGCCCATAATACCGGCGCCTCCTGATCGTGATCTATTCGACCTGGCAAGGCGGCTTCGACCAGGAGCTGGAGAGATCCCAGGCGTGGTAAACCCCACCCAGCCGGAGTATCCTCTTGGAACCCGTCAGACCTTCTGGATCAGTGACATCCAGTCATCGCGTCACTTCACGACTACGTTGACGCTCCGTCACGAAACACCCCACACATACTGGTATGTGCAGGATGGACAGGAGGTGGCCCTCAGCGACCTCCAGAGCTCGGCCAACGAGTTCGAGAACCACATCTTTCCAACTATCACTCAATATTACGGTGAGAACTGGTATTTAGGGATAGATAACGACCCTCATTTGACTATCATCAATGCACGCATACCTGCGGTGGCCGGGTATTTCAGCGCATCGGACCAGTATCCCACCCAGATTAACCCATACAGTAACGAGCGGAAGGCGATATATATGAACCTGGGCGCTGTCCGGCCCGGTACATCCTCCTACAATGCAGTGCTCGCTCATGAGTTCCAGCATGCGCTCTACTGGGGTGTCAACCCAAACAGTGAGTCCTGGATAAATGAAGGAGCGGCGGAGCTGGCATCCGAGGTCACCGGTTACTCGTCCGGTTTCACTAACTCCTTCCTGAGCCGGCCGGACACCCAACTGAATACCTGGCCGGAGGAGTCCGGCGCCAGCGGCCCGCACTATGGAGCTTCCATGCTCTTCCTCAAGTATCTCGCTCAGCAGAATGGCGGGTACGACGAGCTGAAGGAAATACTCTCGACCCCTGGCCGGGGAACTCAGGCGATAACGAACTACCTCGAGTCAAAGGGTAACACGGGCGGCTTCGATGCGGTCTTCAAAGACTGGATCATAGCAAACTATCTGAACCAATCGGGAGGCCGCTACGGCTACACTGAGGAGCACAAGGCTGCGAAGGGTGAGCCCGTGAAGCCAGGCGAGCACGGTGCAATTGTGAACCAGTATGCCGCCGATTACCTGGAGCTCCCGCTCGATTCACCGGACCTGAATATCGATTTCCTTGGCAGCACGCAGGTCAGTCTGATTCCCGGCGAGGCGTACAGCGGCCGGGCGCAATGGTGGAGTAATCGGGGCGATTCCACCAACACCACTCTCACCCGGAAGTTTGACCTGCAAGGACTGGATACGGCCTCCCTAAATTTCTGGACCTGGTATGACATCGAGCAGCCCTGGGACTATGCCTACGTTGAAGCCTCCTTGGACGGTGGCGAGACGTGGAGCATTCTTCCTAGTAGCCATACCACGAGAGAGAATCCCCTGGGCAACAGCTTCGGTCCCGGATACACGGGCGTGAGCGGCGGCGGAAAGGAGCCCGCCTGGATCAGGGACAGCGTCGACCTGTCGGCGTTTGCCGGATATGAGGTGCTCATCCGGTTCGAGTATGTGACCGATGAAGCCGTGAACCAGGATGGCTTTGCCCTGGACGACATCTCCATCCCGGAGCTTGGGTTCTTCGACGATGTAGAGCAGGACGGGGGATGGGAGGCCGGCGGCTTCTTCCGGACGGTCAACTCCCTGAGGCAGAGGTTCTCGCTTCAGATCATAAAGATCGGAACGGACACCATCGTAGAGGAAGTGCCGGTGGACGACGAGGGGCGCGCCAGCCTTGAGCTCAGGGGCCTGGGAAGCGTTATCAAGAAGGCCGTTCTGGCCGTCAGCGCCTTGACGCCCATCACCACCCAGCCAGCCCCGTACCGGGTTAATATCTCGCAGGTAGAGCCGTAGCCGGGCCTCTTCCGCCGCCAACCTGCCTGGGATATAATACTCTCCATGAGGCGGTGGTTGCTTGTCGCGGTTGTCCTTCTGGCGCTCCTTCCAACTACAACGAATGCCGGCATTATCCACACCGCCGGACTTCAGTGCCAGCCCCCTGCCGTCGCCGGGGCGAAGCTGCTCCAGCTTCCCGTTCGCTACCGGGTGGGCGCCGGCCTGGATAAGACCGTGGTCAGGCAAGCCTTTGACCTGTGGGAAAACAGGACGCTCAAGTTCATTGAGGATGACACCGCCACCAATAGCATCGAGCTGGAGATCGCCCCCGCCGGGGTATATACCGAGATGACGAGCGCTGGGACCTACTCGGGGAACATCCCCACGCTGCTTGGCTTCAATATCTGGCTGGATACAGCCCAGATTCAACGTGACGGGGGTAGCTGGGGAGCCGTCCTCGTGTCCCAGATAGCCAGAGGGATAGGGCTACAATTCTCCGGCTGCTCGGATGCACTGCCCACTGCATGGCCCGCTCTCTCGGCAAGCGATATCCGCCAGAGGGACCTGCTCTACCCACCATATTCGTCTTACCTTCCGCTCGTTCCGAAACAGCCCGTGTACTAAGGGACCGGCGCTCAACGCGTATCTCGTATCGACCTCTTATGCTATAATTCCACCGTGGCCCACGTCAGAAGCTAAGCGGAGGTACAACATGCCAGAGTACTCGGTGGTGGGTAAGCGACTGCCCAGAATCGAAGGAGTTGCCAAGGCATCGGGCGGAGCCCGCTTTACCGGGGACATGACCCTGCCGCGGATGCTCTACGGGGGCATTTGCCGGAGCCCTGTGCCTCATGCCCGGATCGTGAGCGTGGATGTTTCCCGGGCCGAGTGCTTGCCCGGTGTGAAGGCGGTGATCACCGCCAACGACTTCGGAGACCGCAAGTACGGCTATATCCCCGATCCGAAGCTGATGGATGAGTCGCCCCTGGCCATTGGCAAGGTGCGCCATGTCGGTGAAGGGATCGCAGCAGTTGCTGCCATCGATGAGGACACCCTGCAAGAGGCTCTTTCGCTTATCAAGGTTGAGTACGAGGAGTTGCCGGCCGTCTACGATCCTGACGAGGCTATGAGGCCGGGCGCCCCCCTGGTCCATGATGTCGAATCTAACATTGCTTATTCTCTTCACCAGAGTTTCGGCGACGTGGATGACGCATTCCGCCGTGCCGAGTACATCAGAGAGGACGTCTTCCATAGCCAGGCGGCCATGCATGGCTCCATTGAGCTGCAATGTGTCCTTGCTTCGTATGAGACTTCCGGCCAGCTGACGATCTGGTCCACTACCCAGGCGCCGTTCCGGCTCCGGAAAGACGTGGCCACGATGCTGGGCTTGAGCGAGGCCAACGTCCGGGTGATTAAGCCCTTCCTGGGCGGCGGCTTCTGCGGCCGGATTCATACCTTGAGCCTCGATATGTGCGCGGCCCTGATGTCCGCCAGGACGAGGCGCCCGGTCAGGATCACCTATACCCGGGACGAGAGCTTCTTCGCTACCAGGGGCCGCGTGCCCATGAAGGTGACGCTCAAGACCGGCGTGAAGCGGGATGGCACCCTTCTGGGCTGTCAGGCGCTGCTGATAGCCGATAACGGCGCCTACACGTCCCTGTCTATGACTACGATCGTGATGGCAGGAAATATGCTGAACCTGCCTTATCGCATACCTAACGTCAAGTTCGATGGTTACCTGGTCTACACCAATCACCAGCCCTCCGGCGCCCAGCGCGGGGCGGGCAATCCGCAGATACGCTTCGCCACCGAGGTCCAGATGGGTATGATAGCGGAGGAGCTGAAGCTAGACCCCATCGAGATGCGTCTCAAGAATTCTTTACAAGCTGGTGATACCACAGCCAATGGTTTCAAGATTGCATCCTGTGGCCTTCCTCAAAGCGTCCAGGCAGTGGCCGATGCCCTCAGGGCCTCGGCCGGGGGTAATGGTAAGAAAGACATGCCGGCATCGGGCATCGCCTGCGCCGGGCACTTTGGTGGTGGGGCCAAGTCCCGCGCCCACGATTCCTCGGCAGCAACCATAAAGGCTGATGACACCGGCAGCTTCGTGCTGTTCACCGGCGCTTCTGACCTGGGGCAGGGGTCCGATACGACCCTGGCCCAGATAGCGGCCGAGGCGCTGGGCGCCCGCTTGAGCGATATGCGTGTGGTTGCCTCTGACACCGGCCTGACTCCCGCTGACCTGGGGACATTCGGGAGCCGCGTGACTATGATCGCCGGCAATGCCGTCAAGGTAACCGCAGAAGAGGCGCGGAGGCAGATCTCGGAGGTCGCCGGCCAGGTGCTGGAGGCCCGGATAGACGATCTGGAAGCTCGCGAAGGGCGTATCTATGTGAAAGGCTCTCCTGATAACGGTATGACCCTGTCGGAGGTGGCCCAGGCTGCTACTAACCTGGGAAGGCCGATACTGGCTCATGGCTCTTACAATGCGCCGACCGAGCCCCGGGACCCGAAGGATGCGCATGGTAACGTTTCTCCTGCCTATGCCTTTGGCGCCCAGGGCGCCGAGGTGGAGATAGACAGGGAGACCGGACTGGTGGAGCCACTCCTGGTCGTGGCAGCGCAAGACCTCGGATTCGCTATTAATCCCATGGGCGCCGAGGGACAGTTGGAGGGTTCAGTCTCGGCGGGTCTGGGACAGGCCCTTTCGGAAGATGTTTGCAGGCGGGATGGCACCGTACTTAACCCGTCTTATCTCGACTATAAGATGCCCACGTCCCTGGACACTCCGGTCATTCAGACGGTGCTGGTGGAGACTAACGACCCGGCGGGGCCCTTCGGCGCCAAGGGTATCGGAGAATCCGGACAGGTGCCGACTATCCCTACGCTGGTAAACGCGCTGCGTCGCGCCGGAACTGCCTGGATGCGGGACCTGCCACTTAGCCCGGAGCGTATCCTTCAGTCATTGGAGGCGAGGCCGGACTAGCCTGCATGATCTTATGAAGGTGTGCTACTTCGGCACCTATGACGAGACCTTCCCCCGAAACAGGGTGCTTATTCAGGGCCTCTTGGAAAACGGGGTCGAGGTTGTCAGGTGCCAGGCTAAGCTCTGGTCCGGCACGGATGACAAGATACGCGGGGTCAAGGGGATGGGCAGGAACCCCCTCTCTCCGGCCCTAGCGCGCCGTGTGGCAGGAAGCTACTACCGGCTCTGGCGGGAGCACCGGCGGACGGGACGATACGACGTCATGGTGGTGGGCTACGCCGGGCACTTCGATATGCTCATGGCAGCTCTACTGGCCCGGCTCAGAAGGCGACCCCTGGTCTTTGATGCCTTCCTTTCCCTCTATGCCACGGCCGTGGAGGACCGCATGATAGTGCGACCGGGCTCTCTGGTGGCCCGCGGCCTCCGGTTCATCGATAGGCTCTCCTGCGCCCTGGCAGACACGGTCCTCATGGATACCGAATCTCACATCAACTGGTACTCGGGCCGCTACCGGCTGTCGAAGAAGCGGTTCCGGCGGGTGCTGATGGGCGCATCGGAGCCCGCGCCGGCCGGCGAAGAGCCCGCCGGGCGCGGGAGCGTCTTCAATGTGCTCTACTTCGGCCAGTTCATACCGCTTCACGGTGTAGAACAGATCATTGGCGCGGCCCGCGAGCTGCGCGGTCACCCTGATATAGCATTTGAGCTTGTCGGGGAGGGCCAGACCTACGCGGCCTCGGAGAGCCGGGTCCGGGCCGAAGGACTGAATAATGTGACGTTTGTTCCCGGCTGGTTCAGTCCGGACGAGCTGGCGGTCAGGGTACGAGGCGCCGATGTTTGCCTGGGCGTTTTCGGCACGGGGGTCAAGGCCTCTCTGGTTATCCCTCAGAAAGTGGTATTTGCGGTGGCATTGGGGAAGCCGGTCCTGACTATGGATTCGCCGGCGCTGCGGGAGGTCTTTAGGCCTGGACATGACATCATGGTATGCCAGCCGGGTAGCTCTCAGTCACTGGCGGCTGCCATCCTGGCGCTAAAGGATGATGCCGGTCTCAGACAGCAGATAGCAGATGGAGGCCACCGGCTATTTCGGGAGAGGTTCTGCCCCGGAGCAGTCGGTAGGTCTATGAAGGAAATACTTATGAGCGTATGCGAGGCTAAATAGATGAGCCAGACCCGCAAGTCTGTACCGTCAAGTACCTACGGCCAGGAGTGGATCGAATTCTCCAATTCCGCCAAGGAGTTCGAGCGGTTTCTGCAGGAGGGTGAGCTGCGTCCACGCCAGCTGCGCTCTCTTGCTCTCGCCGATCTCAAGCCGGGTGATCTGGTCCTGGACATGGGGTGCGGGCGTGGCGAGGTATCCATGTACTGTGCCAGCCGGGGGATCCGGGTGGTGGCCACCGATTACTCTGAGGATTGCCTGGCGCTGGCAGCCAAGGCCAAGGCCGTATCCGGCGAGGGCATGAGCGGCCGGCTAATCGTGGCACGGGCGGATAGTAAGAGCCTGCCTTTGAGGACGGGTACCGTCCGCCGCATACTGTTGCTGGACGTTGCCGAGCACCTGTATCCCTGGGAGCTGGAGATGGCCCTGGCTGAGGCTTACAGGGTCCTCGAACCGGGAGGATACCTGGTCATCCACACACTCCCTAACCGGTGGGCGCTGGACATCGGGTACCGGTGGGCACGCTTCTTCTTCAGACGTCTGCCCGCACAGCCCCGTTCCGAATGGGAACGCACCGTACACATAAATGAACAGGACATAGCCGGCCTGCATGGTGTCATGACCAGAGTAGGGTTCAAGGCACGGGTCTGGCTGGAGGACTCCATTCTGGCCCAGGCCCAGTGGCAGAAAGGGGGGAAGGCCTTCCCCTCAGCGGACTTACGGGCCAGAGCCTATCCTCTGTTAGTCAATCCCATGCTGAGGAAGGTATACAGGCTCCTGCTGGCTACACCCTTACGCCTGGTGCTGGCCAACGATATCTACGCCGTGGGCTTCAAAGGCCCGGTTCCGGGGAACGGGCGTTGGGGTGGCCGGCTGGAAAGATGGCTTACTGCATTATGGCGTGGCGGCGCTGCCAAACAGCCGGAAGACAATCGGGCTGAATGAACACTGAGTATGCCATGAGGCTTCTGTCGCTCGGGCGTGGAGGAAGGTTCAGAGGCGTCCTGCAGCTTACGGGGACTGCTATAATTGTAGCCGTCCTCGCCTATGCCCTTCTCCAGAACCGGGACCAGTTCCTTCAGACCAGCTTTTCTCTAGACTATCCCCTGATGGCGCTGGCCTTCGCTCTCTGGCTGGGGGGCTATTTTCTCTTTGCGTTGGGCTGGAGCCTGGTGCTGAGGGCCCTGGGTAATCCGATCGGCTGGTGGAAGGCTTCACGGGTCTTCTTTCTCTCCCAGGGACTGAAGTATATCCCTGGCTCCGTCGTTTACGCCTTCGGGCGCGTCTACCTGGCCCAGGAGGCCGGGGTGCGGGCGGTCCCTGCAGCTGTCGGCCTGGCGTTGGAATCCTTGCTAGCACTAGCCACGGCCCTTCTGGTTTTCCTGGCTCTTTTGCCTCTGGGACTCTGGCGGGATTTACCGGCTCCGCTGATCGCGGCCGCGTTGGTGGGGACGGTAGCAATAGTCGTTTCCTTACCAGTAGTGCTTCGGAAGCTGTCCATACTCTGGGCTAAGAAAGGCGCCGTTGACCTCAGCTACAGCGCGCTAGTCCTCCTGAGTGGATTCTACATATTTATTTGGCTGGTAGTAGGGCTTGCCTGCTACGTGTCACTGCTGTCTCTAGGGCAGGAGGCCAACATTGGCTTCTTCCAGGTGCTCGGCCTGTATGCCCTTAGCTGGGCGGCCGGACTCGTGGCGGTGTTTGCACCCGGAGGCGTCGGCGTACGTGATGGTCTTTTCATATTGCTATTGAGTGCCTTCATTCCTTTGCCGCTGGCTGCACTGGGGGCGGCAATAATCAGGATGCAGACACTGGCAGTCGAGGGCTTGCTGGCGGTCATCTCTATGAAAATTCGTTCAGATTTGTGAGTGTAACAATTCAGACCAAGATTGACTTTAGGTGCAAAGTACTATTGACAAGGCTAGACCACGTTGCTATGCTATACTCAATTTTTAGAATGATCTTCTAAGGCGAGGAGGAGGTATAAGTTATGAGACGAGTGATAACCTTATCCCTATTGGCGCTGTTGATCGGTTTGACCGGTTACCAGGCCAGCGCATCCAGCTATCGGGTGTCGTCACCTGCTGCAGTTGCGGTGAATCCGGTGGGCGCCAGTGCGTTCCCTGCGGGAACCTGGAACGCCGGTATTCAGGTGCAGAACCCGACAACTAGCGTAGCCACGGTGCAGGTAAAGTTCTATGACTCCGCCGGCGCACAGGCTGGCAGCACGGTGGGTCCGGATACCATCCCGGCCGGCCAGTCAAGGACGTACTACCTTCCCGATGCTGCTTTCTCGAGCCTTCCCAACGGGAAGTACTCGGGCGTAGTGGAGTCAGACCAGGCCGTCGTGGCTGTCGTAAACGAGACGAACTACTCAGGGAAGGGCCTGGCGGATTCTTACAATGGCGTGACCGCTGGATCCACTTCCGCAAACCTTCCTCTGGTGTACCGTGCTCGTAACAGCACCGACAGCATGATTGCGGTACAGAACACCGATTCCGCTACAACGGCCAACGTCACGCTGAAGTTCTATGCGACCGGATCGGCCGCAGAAGCCATGACCAAGACCGACACGATTCCTCCTCTGGCCTCCAAGACCTATGACATCTCGAGCGCAACCTTTGACACGCTAGGCGCTCCTTTCCTTGGATCGCTGACGATTACTTCGAATACCAATATCGCCGCTGTCGCTCATAGCGTCAAGAACACCAGCGATGGCGAGCTCAGCATCTACCGTGCGTTCAGCACCGGCGCCAAGAAGTTCCTTGCGCCACTGGTCTACAACCAGTGGACCGGCGGGACCTCGGGCGACGCCCTTTCCGGTATCCAGGTCCAGAACCTGGGCGCTACTGCTGACAGCGTCACCATGACCTATACCCCGTCTCCCGCATCCGGAGCTACGGGCACCTACGCCGTGACGCAACAGGTTGCCGCTAACTCCACCACCACGTTCTACCTGCCCGGCATCGCGAGCATTCCGGTGCGGAACTACGGGTCAGCAGTCATCGAGGCTGCCAACAACCAGATCGTGGTCGTCGTCAACAACGTTAAGTCAAACACCGGCGTCGCCTCGGCCTACAACGCTTTCATTGATGGCACCGGCACCACCAGGGTCATAGCTCCCCTGGTTTTCAACCAGTACAGCCCGGACTGGACCACAGGCATCCAGGTACAGAACGTTGGTACCGCTTCCGATACTGTTACGATGGTGTTCAGGCCAACCAACGCGACTTCGGTTGCCGGCGCTGCCTCCTCGTACACCAAGAGTCTGACCATTGCGGCCGGCTCCTCGGGTACGTTCTATCTGCCCAGCTACACGGACATCCCAGCGGGCTTGTACGGCTCGGCTGAGATTACTTCTACCACCCAGAAGATCATAGGGGTGATCAACACCACGAAGTACTCTGCCACCATATCAACTGCCTATACCGGTATCAACCAGTAGAAACCGGAGAGAACTAACAGGAGGGCCAGCCCATCGGGCTGGCCCTCCTTCGTTGTTTGCCTTTTGGTCGCCACCCGCTCGGAAGCTCGGCCCCTCCTTACTTGCAGGAGGCGAGGACCGGGTGCGCGGACGCCCCCTATCAGCTTATACCTGGTTGCCTACCTTGAAGCCCTCGAGGATGGCGTGCATGGCCTTGCGGGGGCTCACGCAGTCGCCGATGGCATAGACCTCCGGGAACTCGGCCTTAAGGGCCTGGTAGATATCTTGATTGGATGCAAGGCCAATGGAGAGCACCAGCGAGTCTGCCTGCAGGGGCTCTCTGGCCTCCGAGGTGACGGCCGTCATCTGCCCCCCGGCTATTTCCAGGGAGGCGTTGATGATTTGTCTGACTCCCAGCTTCTTCAACCGGGTCTTAAGCCCAACCCGATCGAAGGCGCTCATATCCTTGGCGAGGCGGGCCGTTTCTTCGACGAGAACCACGTCATGTCCCTGGGCCGCCAGAAGCTCGGCGGTCTGGGCGCCCGCTTCGTCGCCACCCCATATCACTACTCTTTGTCCAACAGTCGCCTCGCCGGCCAGCACCTGATGAGTGGTGGTGGCGGGGATGCGTCCCAGGTCCAGATCAGGCCAGATTGGACTGGCTCCTGACGCCACAATTATAGCCTCCGGGGATATCTGGCGAGCCAGGTCCGGTGTGACGGTAGTGTTCAGCCGTACCTCGACGCCCAGCCTCTCTATCTGCCGGGCCAGGTAGGGCCCTATTTCTCCCCATTCCTGCCGGTAAGGGGGGACCCCCGCCAGATTGGCCTGGCCTCCCAAGCGCGCCCCCTTCTCGCAGAGGGTGACGCGGTGCCCGCGCTGGGCCGCCACCATGGCCGCCTGCATTCCGGCAGGCCCGCCGCCTACGACAAGCACGTTCTTGGACCGGGGAGCCGGCAATATCTGGTACTCATCCAGTGACTCCCGTCCCGTGCGAGGATTCATCAGACATTGTACCCAGGCAGCATTGAAAAGGCGCTGGAAGCATCCCTGGTTGCAGGTTACGCAGGGGATAATTTCGTCCCGGCGTCCCTCAGCCAGCTTCTTCGCCATTTCCGGCTCCGCAATAAGAGGGCGGCACATGGCCACCAGGTCCACGGAGCCCTGCTGCAGGGCACGCTCGGCTACCTCAGGCGTTCGGATGCGGTAGGCCATGATGACCGGCACCCGCAGTACCTCTTTCCAGTGCGCGGCCAGGGGTAGCCAGTTCCCTACCGGGATCTCCGAGGTGATGGCGGGATCGCTTGACTCGTGCCAGCCGACAGTCAGGCTGATAGCATCAGCACCCGCCTCTTGAGCCAGCAAGGCCACCCTGCGGAGCTCCTCCCTTGGAGTTCCTCCCGGTATCTGGTCTTCCCCATTGAGGCGAACGATGAGGGGCAGCCCGGGCGCCTCCTGCCTGACCTCGCGAATGATCTCCATGAGGAAACGGGCTCGGTTGTCGGCGCTGCCCCCGTATTCGTCGGTGCGCCGGTTGGACCACGGCGAGATGAAGCTGGCGATCAGGTAGCCGGTGCATGCCAGGATCTCCATGGCATCGAACCCTGCCTCCTTCGTTCGCCGTGCCGCGGCGCCGTAAGTGCGTACCATCTCACGTATCTCTTCTATCGCCAGCTCCCGGCACTGGACGTAGCGGGGTATGCGGGGAGGCACGGCCGACGGGGCTACCGGCTGGATGCCCACAGAATGGTGGACGTAGCGCCCGGCGTGCATGAGCTGCACACAGCTCTTCACGCCATAGGAGCGAATGCCTTGCGCCATCTCACGCCAGCCTTCGACCTGCCCGTCCTCCCAGATTCCGGCGACCGTCGGGAAGCTACGTCCCCCCGGGTGCACGTAGCCGGGCACTATTACCAGCCCGGTGCCTCCCCTGGCCCGCTCTATCTGAAATGCCTTCTCGCGGTCCGTAACGTATCCGTCGCGGCCGGAGAGGTTAGTGCTGGTGGCCGGAAATACCAGCCGGTTGGGCAGTGTCATCCCGCCGATCTGTATCGGCTCAAGAAGCTTCATTGAGGTCATCAGGTGTTTCTCCAATTGGATAGTGCGACTAATGGGTTCCTGTGTGCCAGGGTGGGAGACCACTCCGTGTCACAACAGCCAGAGCGCCAGTCAGACTGTATTAACCATTATAAGCGTAATGCGGTGCCAGCGAAAGTCAGAGTATTGCCAGGAGTTGCGTGTCCCACCTTGGACAAGACCGCCGGCAGGCTCAAGCCACCTGAATGCGATACTTCCCGAATAGATAGCCAAAGCCGGCGGCCACCGTGGGGATAATCAAATATGTAGTGCCGATATCCATCATGTAGTCCGGAAGGGTCATCTTGATGGGTCCGATCACGAAGAAGAGCAGGTCCAAAACGATGCTGACCGCCAGCCAGGCTATCCCGACAACGACCCCCAGGGCCAAGGAAGCATTGCCGGTTCCATCAAAGTAGAGGAGGGAAAACACAACCGCGCAAAGGGTAACGACCACCGACATGACAGACTCGAACAAAGCCGGTTGGGAAAGCTTCAGCGGGAAAACCAGGAATGATACCAAGAAGGGCACGAGCCAGACGAGGAAGCCGAAGAGTAACGTCTTCCGAAGCGGGCCGACCATTTTACCTCCCGGTGGTTGTTGGTGGGGACAACTAGCGCGAGGGGCGCAGGCTCGTCTTGTCCTGCGCCCCTCGTTTAAGCTCTATATCTCGCGCGCTACGTTCGATGCCTCGTGGATGGCTTGGTAGGCCCTCCTCGGCTGCACGCAGTCGCCAACGGTGTAGACCTCTGCAACCTTGCCCTGGAGAGCGGACAGAAGGGCCTGATTGGGCTTGGCGCCGACAGCGATCACGACGGTGTCGGCAGCAAGCGTCTCCTGAGCGCCACCCTCTTTGCTGACGACCAGGGTGTTGCCTTCCATCTTCTCGGCGATGGTGCTGGGCAGCATGCGGACCTTGTGCTCGGCCAGGCGCTGCATCAGCCCCATGCGATCGAAGGGCGGTGCATCGGCGGCAATTCGCTTGAGCATCTCAACGATGGTAATGGTCTTGCCCCTCGCGGCCAGCCATTCCGCAACGCCGACACCGACCAGTCCTCCGCCGATGATTACCACGTTTTGCCCAACATCAGCCTTCTGGCGCAGTACATCCCATGCCAGGACGGCGTTCTTGTGTCCCTTGAAGATCGGTGGCGTGGCCGGCTGGGCGCCGGCGGCGAGGACAACCGCCTCAGGCTTCTCTTGCTGAATGAGAGCGGGAGTGACTTCCTTGCCGGTCACGATGGTTGCTCCAGCCTTCTTCGCCTGGTGAGCGAGGGACCGGTAGGTTTCTGCCAGTCGCTGCCGGAATGGCGGGATCGAGGCGAGGGCGAGCTGGCCTCCCAGGGAGTTATCCTGTTCGTAGAGCGTTACCTTGTGGCCACGAAGGGCCGCGACCCTCGCGGCTTCCAGGCCCGCCGGCCCGCCGCCGATTACCATGACCTTCTTCGATTTGGTTGCAGGACGTATCGCGTACTCTGCCTCCTGGGCGGCCTCGGTGTTCATGCTGCAGCGAACAGGCTCATGGCCGAAGATCTTCTCAAAGCACGTATTGCAGAGGACGCAGGGCACTATGTCCTCCGGACGTCCCTCCTGCAGCTTCTTGGGAAGCTCAGGGTCTGCAATGAGGGGTCGGGCCATGCCGACAAAGTCTACAGCGCCCACGCCCACGGCGTCTGCGGCTGCTTCCGGGGTTGTGAGCTGGTAAGCCATAATGACAGGCACCTTCAGGCCCTGCCGGAACTTTTTCGAAATCTCGATCCAGCTTCCAATGGCTACGTCCATGGTAACTGCAGGGATACGGGACTCATGCCACCCGATAGTCAGGCTGATAGCGTCCGCACCAGCCTCGACAGCCATCTGGCATAGCTGGAGGCACTCGTCCACCGAGTTACCCTCACCGGGCATGAGCTCGTCCGCATTCATGCGGCAGACCAGGGGATAATCAGAGCCGGTCTTCTGCTTGGTGGCTCGGATGATATCGAGCATGAAGCGGGCCCTGCCGGCGAGATCGCCTCCGTACTCGTCGGTGCGCTTGTTGGCAAAAGGAGAGAGGAACTCTGAAACCAGGTATCCGGTAGCTGCCTGCAGCTCTACCGCATCGAAGCCGGCGGCCTTGGCCCTGACAGCCGAACTGGCGTGAGCTTCCACCAACTGCCGGATCTCATCATTGGTCAACTCCCTGGGTGTTCCCCGTGGTATGCGGGGCGCAACGGCTGATGGAGCGACCTGCTGGCCTCCCAGTATCTCCTGGAAGGAGTAACGCCCGACATGCATGAGTTGGAGCATGGTCTTGGCGCCGGCTGCATGTATCTCGTCCACCAGGACCTTCCAGCCGGGGATGAACATGTCCTTGTCTGCGCCCATCTGCTTGAAGAACCCCTTGCCGCTGGGGTCCGGGTAAGCGCCACCCACTGTTATCAGGGCGGCCCCACCCCTGGCCCGGGTCACGAGGAAGTCCCGGTACGGCTGGGACATGGACCCGTCATCTTCTTCGAGACCCACGTGCATGGCTGTCTCGACGATCCGGTTCTTGAGCTCCATCTTGCCGATGCGTCCAGGCTCGAAGAGCTTTGCAAATTTATCCGTCATCGTGCCTCCTGCGGTCATTCGACTATTCTCCGTCGTTCCTAATGTTCGTGCTAACGGTAGGCTATCCTAAGCATAGGACTAGACGCGCCTATAGTAGCACCATCGGGCATATCTTGCCAAGCTTGCCTTGAAGCAATGTTGGAAATTGTCCGCCAAAAAGGAAGGGGGAGGTGGGAGTTAGGTCCCACCTCCCGCCTAGGAGGGAAGCAGTTGAGGTTATTAGCTTGTTCTGGTTAGGGCTCCGGCAATGTCCCGGCCGGGGCCGTCACATCAATTACCACTGACTATCTTATTGCTTTGCCCTTCGGCTGTACATGTACTTCCGGTGTAACTTTGGGTACATTTTTCTGGCTCGCTGATGTAACTTTCTTCATACAACTCCGCGGTTGGCTGCTCCGTCTCCTGAATGCGCCAGTCGGGGAGTTCCGGACGGCGATCGGGGGTCATCCTACTCTTCGAGGGGTTCGTCTTCTTGGCCGTAACCCTGCCCCGCCGGGGATCCAGTTGTTAGCTCCGCCCAGAGGCGCCGGGTGACTGTCGAAGTAACATCATAAGAGAAGCCTCGTCGCTGCAGGAATCCACCCAGTTTTGAGGCGAAGGTTCGGTAGTCTGTCTTCGGCAGGCCGTGGACCTTCTTGCGGGCTGCCCGCATGGCGCTGTCCTCTTCGTCCAGGCTCTCGAGCTGTGGCTCCAGGGTCTCCGGGCTGACGCCGCGCAGTCGCAGCTCCTGGACGAGGAGTCGCCGGCCGCGAGGCCGAAAGGACTCCCGGTTCTCGATCCAGAAGTTAGCGAAGGCCTCGTCATCCAGAAATCCGTGTTCCAGCAGCCACGCGACTACTCGCTCAATGAGCTCCGGGTCAAGTCCGCGACGGCGCAGGCGCTGCCGGACCTCCCATACGCTGCGTGGCCTGGTCCCCAGATATTGGAACGCTGCATCGAGGGCATCCTGGAAAACGGTATCTTCTATCACGAGACTTCTATAAACGAGGTGAGCGAGCACCTCCGTTGGCCCCCAGGCCTGCGGTGAGCAAGATCCCGGGGGCAGGGAGAGAACGAAGCAGGCATATGATTCTATGGCCCGGTGCAACCGGACAATAGGCTCGTTCATTCAGTCAGGGCGCCTCCTCAAAGGACGGGACCCCGAGGTGGGATTGTCTAGAAGGTGTGGCGAAGCACGCCCAGGTCAGGCAGCGGTCACTCGGCGCCGGCTCCGTCCCCAGAGGGTGCCTCGGGGACTGCGACGGCTACTGGCAACTGGGTGCCGTTGGTCCGGATCGCTGCCTCGATTTGAGCTGCCATCTCGGGATGCTGGCGCAGGAACTCCCGGGAGTTCTCACGTCCCTGGCCCAGACGGGTGTCCCCGTAGCTGAAGAAAGCGCCCAGCTTCTTGATGATGGCCATCTGCACGCCCAGGTCGATCAGCCCTCCCTCGTAAGAGATGCCCTCCGAGAAGAGCAGGTCCATCTCGGCAACCCTGAAGGGCGGGGCGATCTTGTTCTTGACCACCTTCACCTTGATACGGTTGCCAACGATCTCCGTGCCTTGCTTGATCGATTCTATCCGGCGCAGGTCCAGGCGAACCGAGCTGTAGAACTTCAGTGCCCTACCACCCGGAGTAACCTCCGGGTTGCCAAACATCACGCCAACTTTCTCACGTAGCTGGTTGATGAAGATCACGGCGGTATGGGACTTGCTGATGGCTGCAGTGAGCTTGCGGAGTGCCTGAGACATCAGCCGGGCCTGGAGACCTACGTGAGAGTCGCCCATCTCGCCTTCGAGCTCGGCCCGGGGCACCAGGGCCGCAACGCTGTCGACAACGACCACATCTACTGCACCGCTTCGCACCAGGGCTTCGGCGATCTCCAACGCCTGCTCGCCGGTGTCAGGCTGCGATATTAGCAGCTCATCAACGTTGACTCCACACTTGGCGGCGTAGCCGGGGTCCATAGCGTGCTCAGCGTCAATGTAGGCGGCGGTGCCACCCTTCTTCTGGGCCTGGGCGATTATATGCTGGGCCAGTGTCGATTTACCGGCTGCTTCCGGGCCGAAGATCTCGGTCACGCGTCCTCGGGGAATTCCTCCCACGCCGAGCGCCATATCGAGAGCTATCGAGCCGGTTGATATAGCTTCAACCGTGAGCTTGCTGCCGGTTTCTCCCAACTTCATAATGGCTCCGCGGCCGAACTGGCGTTCAATGCCGGCTATGGCCGCTTCTAGAGCCTTGTCTTTATCCACTTTTTCCTCCTCTTGCCCCTCTGGCCTGACTCAGTTCAGGATAACTGCCAGGACTCCCAGTACGGCAAACATAGCCACCGCTATTACGCCAACGCGCTTGAGGTCCTCTATGACGTAGTGGTAGTCTACCACCGGGGCGGCTGGAGCCCTAACCCTCCCAGAGTAGGACCGGGATGGGCTTTCCGCGCGGGGACGCTCAACGGACGCCTCGCGAATTGGGGCAGCGCTGGGTGCTTCGGCTTGTACCGGCACACGCCGCTTGGGTTTTCTCGGCTGCCGGTGGGGAGTGCCAGATACTTTCTTGGGCATTGTTTCTTCCTAATCCAAGTTATTTTGTCGGCCAATTAATTATAAACTGTGGCCAAAATTATTGCAACATTTGTTCCAGATGCTATACGCAGTGGAAATCCCACTCGTTTTTCGTGAAGTTGGGCCTTATTGGTTACTTGGATGGTTGACTTTGGGGTCGCTGCAGGTAGTACACTGGTGGTGAGGGCGTAGGATGGAGGTGAAACGCATGGCTTTGACCGCTTATCTTATGATCGGTACAGAGACTGAATAAAATGAATCGGTTAAGGGGAAATCCCTGGGCGGTCCTGGTGGTGCTGTGTACAGGGTTCTTCATGATCCTGTTGGACACAACTATCGTCAATATAGCAGTACCAAGCATTATCGATGCCCTCCAGGCTCCACTTGACCAGATCCTCTGGGTTCTCAACGCTTACGTCCTGGTTTATGCGGTCTTGCTCATTACTGCTGGCAGGCTGGGCGATATTTATGGGCAGCGGAACATGTTCGCCGCCGGGATGGTCATTTTCGTTCTCGCCTCGGCTGCATGCGGGCAGGCCAGAGACATCAATCAGCTAATCGCGGCACGGGTCGCCCAGGGACTCGGAGGAGCACTTCTTGCCCCGCAAACTCTGGCAATCATCACGTCCATCTTTCCCCCCAAGGGACGCGGTGTGGCGTTCGGGGTCTGGGGGGCCATTGCGGGGATTGCAGCCATTACGGGGCCAACTCTGGGCGGGCTGATCGTGACCAACTGGAGCTGGAGGTGGATCTTCTACGTTAACCTGCCAATCGGGGCAGTGGCCCTCGCACTGACCTTCTTGATCGTCCCTGACGTGAGGCCGGGCCGAGGGCATAGGCTGGATATTCCGGGAGTGGCGATGGCGACCGCCGGTCTCTTTGGTATTGTCTTCGGACTGGTAGAGGGCCAGCGTTTCAACTGGGGTGTTATCACCGGCTGGCTGACGATACCGGAGGTGATCGGATTCGGAGTCCTGCTTCTGTTTGCTTTCATAATCTGGGAGCGCTATCAGGATGAGCCTCTCATTCCCCTGTCTTTGTTTTCTGACCGTAACTATGCGGTAATGAACTGGGTGGGCTCAAACGTCTCATTCACCATCCTGGGCACCCTGATTCCTATCACGATCTTCTTCCAGTCCGTCCTGGGCATGAGCGCCCTTGCCGCGGGACTGGCGCTTGCTCCGGCATCGGTAGTATCGATGTTCCTGGCGCCTCTGGCCGGGCGCATGGCCGACAGAGTGGGGGGCAAGTACATTCTCATGTTGGGTCTCGTCTTCTTTGCTGCCGGGACCGGACTCGCCGCCCTGGTCGCCTCTCCGACCTCTACCTGGTCGACATTTGTGCTACCGTTTATTCTTCTGGGCATCGGCCAGGGATGTGTATGGGCCCCAATGGCGGCCGTCGCGATGCAGAACATCAGCCCCCAGATCGCCGGGGCAGCGTCCGGTGTCCTGAACACAACCAGGCAGATAGGAATGGTGATCGGGAGTGCTGTGACCGGGGCGGTGCTGCAGAACCGGCTCGAGAGTGCCCTGTACGAACAGGCACTGGCTGATTCAACACAACTGCCCCCGGACATGCGCCAGCGCTTTATCGATGGCGTCGCTGGGGCGGCGAGGAGCGGCCTCGAAGTGGGCCGGACCGAAGGTAGCGGAAGCATTCCGTTGCCGCCCGGCATCCCGCCTCAGTCCGTGGATCAGCTCAGGCAGCTCTTCCACGATGTCTTCGCCAGCGCTTTTACGAGCGCCATGCAGCCAACACTTCTGGTTTCCGCCATCGTGCTCCTCGTGGCAGCCGCTAGTTGCGCTGCCATCTCTCATGCCAGTTCCCGTGGAGAGCCCGCCAACGTCGGCGAATCCAAATCGATACTCGGCGAATAGGGACTTCAGACAGCGGGCGATTTGAGTGGCAGGAGTGGTTGTACTGGTCGGGGTGGCAGGATTTGAACCTGCGACCACCTGCGTTATCCTGGCGTTTCCTAATTACCCCTCAGCTCAGAGTCCGCCCGTACGCTTCGATTCGCGCGTGCTATAATTACGTATGCCCTAAGGGAGGGGTGAGACCGACGATGACGAAAGAGCAGCTTAAGTATCAGGACCGAATTATCCAGGACCCCAACATCATGGTGGGCAAGCCGGTGGTCAAGGGGACTAGGATCCCGGTGGAGAAGGTGCTAGACCAATTGGCGTATAAGCCGGACCTCAACGAGCTATTCGAGATCTACCCCGAGTTAACGGTGGAGGATGTGAAGGCGTGCCTGGCGTACGCTCAGGCAGCAGTTGCCAGTAAGCGGGGCCGTCCGCCTCGCCACACTGCGGGCCATCCCGCGGCGGTATGAGGGTCCTGTTCGATCAAAGCACCGATCGTCGCTTAGCACTCTATTTGAAGGAACTTGGTCACGATGTAACCGTCGTGGCCGCTGATTATCCCCCATCGCTGCCAGATGAGCAGGTCCTCACCATTGCCCAACAGGAGCAGCGCATCCTCGTTACCGAGGACCGTGATTTTGGCGAGCTCATCTTTCGCTGGCATCGCAGGCACGCCGGCGTGATCTACCTTCGATTGACACCTATGGAACTGGAAACCAAGACCGCTCGGGTCCAAGCTGTCTTGAATCGCTATGCTGAACACCTCGACAAGTTCGTAGTTGTCACCGAAAGGGCCGTACGGGTGAGGGAAACGACATGATGGAGCGAGGACGCGTGATGCTTTCTCTTGTGAATATTTCCAGCAGGTCCATACTGGGGGGCATTCTTGCATAAAAGTGGTGGCTGTAGAGTGGAGACCGGCTGACTCCGGAGGGGTAATTACCTAATCACGAATGACCCAACAACCAAACTGGTCGGGGTGGCAGGATTTGAACCTGCGACCACCTGCACCCCATACAGGTGCGCTACCAAGCTGCGCTACACCCCGACCTTGTTTATGGTATCACAGGAGAGCCTGCCAAGGCAACCAGTTGGGACGAGTGGTAGTGTCAAGAGTAGTGTGTAAATTGAGAAATGGGCTTGGCCTTCCAGGCGATGTTGAGCCGGTTAACGACACCAAATATGATGCGGTCTACGCTGGGCGGGTTCTGGAAGCAGCTCAT
>Ga0082335_1002905_pt1 | contig 29977 bp, 14 predicted proteins | sample Subgrocontami58m_FD_72375 | JGI IMG/M metagenome (GOLD analysis project Ga0082335, IMG submission 72375) | Subsurface groundwater microbial communities from S. Glens Falls, New York, USA - GMW37 contaminated, 5.8 m (SPADES assembly) (version 2) ...
GGAAAACCGGGAAGACAAAAACAATTGCCGGTTATCCGTGTGAACAGTTCATCATCAAACGGAACAGTGAAGAGACGCAGTTGTGGGGGACAAAGAAGTTGGCTCATCTTGTCAGCGCAATCTCGAAAGCGCTCGGACAAGAACAGACAACAGTTGCCGAGGGACCGACGAATGAAATGATGAAGATCGGAGTGTATCCCATGCTTTCAATGACGAAGGTGGATGGGAACGTTATCGAGTCGCAAGAAATAACAAAAGTGGAAACGAAGTCGCTCGATGCAAATCTGTTTTCGCTCCCGGCGAGCTACAAAAAGCAGAAGATTGTGGACATGATGCAGGGGGTACAGAAATGATTTGTCATTCTGAGGGAGGAGCGTTTTTTGCGACGACCGAAGAATCCATAACCATCGTATTGGTCGGGACGCAATTGATAACGGGCAGGCGTTTAGAATGACGTTGGATGTGAAGAACAAATTTGATATATTTTTCCAGTTACAAATCGCCAAAGTGGCGGAATTGGTAGACGCGCTGGACTCAAAATCCAGTCCGGCCTAAACCGGGTGAGGGTTCGAGTCCCTCCTTTGGTACAGAAGATGGCACTAAACCCTGAGCGTTTCTCAGCGAAGGGTCTGTGTTCGAGTCCTTCCTTTGGTACAGAAGATGGTCAACACAGGGTTGACCATTTTATTTTTCACGATCAGAATCATTGCGAGATGATTCACCGCGCCCAACAGCAGGCTCGCCTAAGCCGAAGGCGTCGGCGAGCAGGCGTGGATATTTGGGGAAGTGAACCGTAACAATTATCGCCCACGAATTCACACGAATCTTCACTAATAAAAATTAAGAAAAAGATTCCTGCCTGCGGCAGGCAGGCGTGTAGATTAGTGAAGATTCGCGGGCAAAAGAAACTTTGCGACCGTTTACTGACCTGGTTCATTAGCAGGAGCGCTTTCTGCGACGAAGCAATCTCACCGGGGTTTTAGATTGCGTCGCTCCCTTTGGTCGCTCGCAATGACCGGGTCTTTTTCCGGAAAGCTTTAGGAGATAACGCCTCGCTCATCTTTGATACGATTTTTCATTCTCGTATATTCTCAACAGATGAGCAGACGTTTCCCCATATCTTCCTCAGCTTTTCTCCTGCTTGCTGCTTGCGGTGTTTGGCTGAATGATTTGTCATCGGCTCAACAACGCTCCGCTGCTCGACTACCAAGTTCTTCCTTCACCATAATTCTCTCCAAAGGGAACAGAGACTCAACGTTCCAACTTCCAAATCAATTTGTCACTTCTGAAAGCGATAGTGTTGTGTTGGATTCATCTCGAACGTTGCGTAGGGATGTTGAGTATAAAATCAATTATCGCTTCGGGAAAATCTCTTTCGACTCGTCATTCGTTGCGGCCCTCGTTGCAGATACTTCTCACAAGCACTCTATTACGCTTTATTATCAGTACCTGCCCTTCAAGTTTCAAGATTCATACTTCAGAAGGAAGTTATTGGTGTTGAAGGATTCAACCGGAAAGGATACGCTTCGCATTTCAAAACCGCGAGCATCGTTCGGGCTTGATGATATTTTCGGGCAGAACTTGCAGAAGAGTGGGAGCATTGTCCGTGGCTTCACCGTCGGCTCAAACAGAGATTTCTCGCTCAATTCCGGGCTTCGACTTCAACTTGCAGGAAAGATAGCGAAGGACATAGAAGTTGTTGCTGCGCTGACTGATGAGAACACACCGATTCAGCCCGAAGGAACGACGCAGACTCTCCAAGAATTCGACAAAGTATTTGTCGAGTTGCGAAGCACAGACGTTACCGCAACGCTTGGTGACTTCAATCTTGATCTGACGGGAACAGAATTTGCTCGACTCAATCGAAAGCTGCAGGGAGCGAAGGCGGCTGCAAATTATCGTCTGGGATTTTCAAACGGCTCAGCAATATTTTCGGCAGCAACGACGCGAGGGAAGTTCAACACAAATCAATTTCTGGGAATCGAGGCAGTTCAAGGTCCCTACAGGCTGACAGGAAGAAACAACGAGCGGCAAATCATCGTCATTGCCGGAACAGAGCGGGTGTACATCAACGGAGAGCTTCAGACTCGCGGTGAGACGAATGACTACACAATTGATTATTCAAACGGGGAAGTGACCTTTACCCCAAGGCGGCTCATCACCTCTGCATCAAGAATCACCATTGACTTTGAATACACTGACCGACAGTTCTCCCGTTCATTGCTCGCAGGACAGAACTCGACTAATTTCTTTGACAACAAAGCAAAATTCACATTCTCATTCTTGCGTGAGGCTGACGACCCTGATGCACCAATTGATTTCTCTCTGACGGACAGCTCTCGCAAAGTCCTCCAAGCTGCGGGCGATGATCGCTCGAAAGCCGTGCTCAGCGGAGTGACGCAAGTTGATTCAAATGGTTATTACGTTCCCGACAGCATAGTTGTTGGCAGTACAAAGTATTACTATTACCGTTATGCGCCGGGGCGAGATGCAAGATTCATAGTTACGTTTTCAAGCGTTGGGTTTGGGCAAGGGGAGTACATTCGGAAAGCGATTGGCGTGTTTGAATGGAAAGGTCCGGGGCAGGGCGAGTATTTGCCTGTAAAGCTTCTGCCGCTTCCCACATCATCCCAAGTGTTGGATTTCAATCTCGACGTCGCCCCTACCAATGATTTGCGCCTGACAGGAGAATTCGGGACGAGTAGGTATGATGCGAACCGCCTTTCGTCGCTGAATGATGACGACAATGCGGCCCATGCGTTGAAGTTCGAGGCGGCTTATGCCCCGAAAAATGTGAAGGTTGGAGGGACAAACATCGGCTCGTTTGATGTGAGAGGGAAGGAACGTTTCGTCAACAAACGCTTCGTTCCTGTTGACCGGGCGAATGACATTGAATTCAATCGAAAGTGGGGAATAGAAGCACTCACGCAATCCGATGAGGAAATTCAGGAAGCATCGTTGCGCTATGCTCCGACGAATGCAATCTCAGTCGGTAGTGGCTACGGCAGGATATCTCGCGGCGATGAGCTTCGTTCGGTTCGCAATGATGCTTCGTTACTTATCAAAGGCGATTCTCTTCCGACGATCAACTACCGCATCGAAAGCATCCGCACGCGTGAGTTGCCGTCTGACAATTACAGTTCATGGCTACGACAAAACGGCTCAGTCGAATATCAACTCGGTAACTTCATCCCAAACTTCAGATATGAAAATGAAGATCGGCGGATCAGCTTCTTGTCGAAAGATTCTCTAAAGTCTGGAAGTTTCGCATTCAACGTCTTCTCGCCAGGTATTCGAGTGAGAGATATATGGAACATGTCGGTTTCCGCGCAACTTGAGTGGCGAACCGACGACAGGTTCAACAATGGCAGCGTGACTCGTGAATCGAAATCTTTCACGCAGTCATACGCTTGGAAGCTCTCAGAAGAGAACTCATTGTCCTCTACTCTCGATGTTACGCTGCGTGAGAAACAATTCTCACCAATATTTAAGTTGTTGGGGAATAATGATATAAAGACGGTACTGGTTCGGAATCAAACCCGATATTCGCCATTGAATAGAGGACTTGAGACCGATCTTTTCTATGAAGTTTCCACCGAGCGTTCTTCAAGGCTTGAGCGTGTGTTTGTTCGGGTTGCGATTGGGACCGGCAACTACAAATATCTGGGGGATCTCAATAACAACGGGGTCGCCGAGGAGAACGAGTTCGTGCTCACTCGATTCGATGGAGACTACATCGCCGTTACCGTTCCTTCCGACCAACTTTTTCCAGTGATTGATTTGAAGACCAGCGCCCGTCTGCGAATTACGCCAAGCCGTTTCATATCGCAGTCCGAATCGTCTCTTGGCGAAATCTTGAGCGCTCTTACAAGTGAAACGTATGTGCGGGTTGAAGAAAAAAGCAGCGAGCCGGATTTGAAGCAGGTTTATCTTTTGCACTTCAGAAAATTTCAGACTGATTCGACAATATCCGGCTCAACACTTTTTACGCAAGACGTTAATGTGCTGGAAGGAAGACCGGAATTCTCCGCACGACTCCGTTATTCTCAACGCAAAGGCTTAAACAAGTTTGCTTCAAGCATCTCAAGAGGAACACAAGAGCGTAGTTTTGCACGAGAGCGTTCGCTGCGCCTGCGATGGCAGCTTGTTGCCGAGATCGCAAATCAGATTGATTATGTGAATCGCAATGATAGAGTAAGCAGCACGGAAGTCTCGTCACGCTTGCGAGACATTGAAGCGAATACGCTCGCGTTTGATCTGTCCTATCGTCCATATCAAAACATCGAGACCGGTTTGAAATTTGAAGTCGGTAAGTCATCAGACAGGTATCAAACGCCGGAGTTGAACGCCGATTTGAACACACAAGCGTTACGCTTTGTGTACGCGTTTCAAGGAGCGGGACAAGCACGAGTTGAAGCAGCGCGTGAGGAAATTCTGTTAAGCAGAGCGCTCGACACATTTCCGTTTGAGCTGACCGGCGGCCGCGTTGCAGGGAAGACGTACATCTGGCGCGCTGCGTTTGATTATCGTGTCACACAGTTTATCCAAGCGACACTCAACTACGACGGTCGTACGGAAGGTGGTCGCTCGCCCGTGCATACTGCCCGCGCCGAGGTGCGTGCATTCTTCTGATTCAATTTTTTTTTTGAGATGAAAAAAGAATAAGAATTTTTCTTGCATTTCTTGAGCGCCTTCTTTATACTCCATTCGCATCTATTGAATCCAGCGTCCCCACGCGCGCCCAACAAATCGACACTGCTGCACCTCGATGGTTTACTGCACATCATTCGAGTCCAGAATAGGTCTCATCTACGTCGCCTCAACGGAGAAAGGTGCGTGCAAGGTCAGTGTGCCCAAGCAGAACAGAAAAGATTTCTTCATCTGGCTGCACGAGAACTTCGATAACAACGATGTCGTCGACAACAAATCGCGCAACAAAGAAGCCATTGACCAGCTCAATCGCTACTTCAACGGCAAGCTTGCGAAGTTCACTGTTCCCACGGATTTGATTGGAACGCCATTTCAGGTTCGTGTATGGAAAGAGCTGAACAGAATTCCGTACGGCACAACAATCAGCTATAAGCAACTTGCAAAACGGATTGGGACGAGCCGCGGCTTTCAAGCAGTCGGTCGTGCGAATGCGGCGAACCCGCTTCCCATCATTATTCCATGTCATCGTGTGCTCGGCACCGACGGTTCTCTTGTCGGTTACTCTGCGGGTGTTAAGACAAAAGAATTTTTGTTGAAGCTCGAAGGCGCATTGATGATCTAAATACGAATATCGAGTGTCTGAAATTGAGAGGGACTTGAGTTGTCAAGTTTTTTTTTCTTTCTCAACGACATTCAGATTCTTCGTCCCGCAAAAGTGGCGGGACTCAGAATTGATTATGGCATCCGATTTTGTTATCATCATTACAGCAAGCCTTCACGCTCTCGTCATTTGATAACAATAGTTTCCTGATGTCTTCATTTCTCAATCAGCTCAATCCTGTTCAACGCGAGGCCGTCACAACGATTGATGGACCCGTGATGATCGTTGCCGGAGCGGGTAGCGGAAAGACTCGCGTCCTCACGTATCGCACGGCGTACATTATCTCGCAAGGCAAACGTCCTGAGTCAATTCTTGCGCTGACGTTCACGAACAAAGCGGCGAACGAAATGAAGGAGCGCATCATCTCACTCGTTGGTCCTGAGAGCCGCTCGATTTGGATGGGAACGTTTCATTCCGTCTTCGCTCGCATACTGCGGTTCGAGGCAGAGCATCTCGGTTACGAGCGCAACTTCTCCATTTATGATACTGACGATTCGCAGCAGATGATCAAGAGCATCATGAATTCACTGAACATCTCACAGCAGCAATTTCCGCCGAACGGAATTCGCTCGCGCATCAGCAGCGCAAAGAACCAGATGATTTCTGCAAAGGCGTTCAAAGACTCTGCGATTGATCCGCTGATGGAAAAAACGGCGCTTGTTTACGAAGAGTACGAGAAGCGATTGAGGGCGAACAACGCGATGGACTTTGACGATTTGCTCCTAAAACCGCTGGAATTGTTCCAAAAACACAAAGAGATTCTCGAACGTTATCAATGGCGTTTCCGCTGCTTGATGGTGGACGAATACCAGGACACGAACCGCGTTCAATATAAATTGATAAAGGAGCTTGCAAGTCTCGGCAAAAACGTCTGCGTTGTCGGCGATGACGCACAAAGCATCTACGCATTTCGAGGCGCAGACATTCGGAACATTCTGGAGTTTGAGAAGGATTATCCCGAAGCGAAAGTGTTTCGGCTTGAACAAAACTATCGTTCGACGAAAACAATTCTTGCCGCCGCCGATTCCGTCATCAAGAATAATGTTGACCAGATTCAGAAAACGCTCTGGACGGACAATGCTGAAGGCGAGCATATCACATTGACTATTTGTGATGACGATAGGGAAGAAGGCTTCAAGATTGTCCAGAAGATCGAAGAGGAATCGCATAAGCGCAAGCTCGACTTGAAAGACTTTGCTGTTCTGTATCGAACGAACGCTCAGTCGCGCTCAATTGAAGATGCATTGCGCCGAAATGGAATTCCGTACATCATCGTTGGCGGCGTTGCGTTCTACAAGCGGAAAGAAATCAAAGACGTGCTCGCGTACCTGCGAGTAGTGGCGAACCCGAAGGACACAGAGAGCATTCTTCGTATCATCAATTATCCCACGCGAGGAATTGGTGAAACGACAATTGAGAAGATTCAGAAGTTCGCCCGTGAGCAGAACGTATCGTTGTTCGATGCGCTTGCTTCGGAGAAGTTGAGCGAAGCCATTCCCGAACGAATGTTGAAAGCTGTCCGTCGCTTCGCAATGCTTTTGAGAAAGTATATCAAGCTGAAGGATGAAGTGAGCGTAAGCGAGCTTGCACGTATGCTTGTTGATGAAATCGGAATCCTGCAAGACTACAAAGAAGAGAACACAATGGAGTCGCTCACACGACGCGAGAACGTGATGGAGCTGCTCTCAGCGTTAAGCGAGTTCAACGACTTGCGGCCCGATGCCGGGCTTGATGGCTTCTTGCAAGAGGTCTCGCTTGTTTCGGACGTTGACCAGGCAGAGTTCGGCCGCAACGCCGTTACAATTATGACGCTACACGCGGCAAAGGGTCTTGAGTTTCCAGTCGTCTTCATCACAGGGCTTGAAGAAGGATTGTTTCCACTTTCAAACTCGATGCTTGATAGAAAAGAACTGGAGGAAGAACGACGGCTCTTCTACGTCGGCATTACGCGTGCGATGAAGAAGTTATATCTATTGTATGCGTTGACGCGTTATCGGTTTGGAGAGTTTACTTATTCTGTGAAGTCACGATTTTTAGATGAAATTGATGAGTCGCTTGTAGTTACGGAAGGGAACACGCGGCTTGCGGCGGCTTCGTCGTCCCGCGGCGTCTCAACAGTCAGCCCGTATGAGGTGCCGAAGTCTCGTCCGGTGTATAAGAAGCAGCATGATGATGTGAAGAAATACTTTACCGACACAATGCCGGATTACGAGAACGAATCGCAAGCGCCAACAGCCAATCGGCACAAAGTTGGCTCACGTGTCATGCACGAGACATTCGGCAAAGGGCGCATCGTTGCGATTGATGGCTGCGGCGATAATGCGCGAGCTGTTGTCAATTTCGAGTCTGTCGGCAGAAAGAATTTGATGTTGAAGTTTGCCAATCTTAAAACCGTCTAACGAGTTTGTAGGGACAAAGCTTGCCTTGTCCTGTCTTTCATGACGTAGCAGCTCCATTTCATACGTTGTCCGAACTGAGGAGGGGCACCCGTCCCTACATGATTTGTGATAGGCATGATTGACTTCGTCATCAAATCGGTCAAGTTTTCTCTTCGCTACCTCGAAGCGATTTGGTTTTACTTCTATCGCATCGGCAAGAAACTTTTTGAAGAAGACATCCTGTTTCTCGCCTCTGGACTTGCGTTCAACGGCATGCTCACGATGATTCCGTTGCTGTTGCTCGGCGCGTCTGCGCTTGGCACATTCCTGAATTCATCACAAGCTGGCATTGCACAAATCAACGATGTGCTCGATGCAATTTTTCCTCCGCAGCCATTTGCAACCAGCATCAAAGAATCTCTTCTGTCCATCATCTCCGACATTATTGATTATCGTCGTTCCATCGGAATCTTCGGTGTCGTGATTTTGATGTGGACAGCAACGTCGTTGTTCGATGCTCTTCGCAGCGTATTGCATCGCATCTATCATCTCAAGAGAACGAGAGGAATCCTTGTCAGCCTGATGCATGATGTCTTGTTTATCTTCCTTGTTTTCGTGTTGTTCGTAGCGTCGAACATTTCCATCTGGGCATTTTCTCTTGTTGAAAACTTAGCGGACAAATTTCCGGCGCTGAAAGCTCTGAACATTACGCACGTGGGTGATACGATTCCAACGACGATCGTCATTCTTCTCACGGCAATCATGTTCTACATCGTCTATCGTTACATTCCAGATACGAAGCCGCCCAAAGTCGCCGGCATTATCTCGACAATCACAACAACTGTGTTGTGGGTGATTTCGGGAAAACTGTTTGCGCTATATCTGTCGCGTTTTTCCGCCATTGGAAAGATTTACGGACCGTACGCGTTCATTCTTGTGCTGTTGATCTGGATTTACTACTCAAGCATCATCTTCATCATTGGCGGGATTGTTGGTCAGGCATATTGGGAAAGATTCAAGCTCAAGCAAGCGGGGAAGTTAAGGCAGTGGGTGGACCTGGAGGAAAAAGCATGAAATAATAACTGATGTTACGCAAACGACAAAAAAGCTTTGCCACGAAGGCACTAAGGCACGAAGTTCTTTTTTGAAAAGAGCGATATGAAGGGTTTTCGCCAAACATCTATTGTTTTCTGGTTCTGCGTAACATGAGTTATTGACGGGTCTGCGACATATTTGTAGGCAACAGAGTGTAAAGCAATGCTGTCTCATAGAATCTGAATGCTCATGAAGATTCAGCCACAGTCAAGGTCTTGTCATTCTGAGGGAGCGGAGCGACCGAAGAATCCACTTCTTGTAGACAAAAGTCGTTTATGGATTCTTCACTCCGCTTCGCGGAGTTTACCCTGAGTCCTTCGACTACGCTCAGGGTAAACTTCGCCGAAGGGTTCAGAATGACATGGCGTTACAAATATGTCGCACACCCGTTATTGACATTCGGTGTGCGCTTCTGTATATTTCCCACGAGACATTGTAGATTGTTCCAGTTTGGTATCTGTCCGTGTTCACTGTTACCTCAATCAGTCCTCGATCCTTACAATGAAAACTGCTCGACGATGTTGGACACATGTAGTTTTCGCGTTTGCTCTTACTGCTTTTGTAGCGGGCAGCGCATCGGAGCAACGTAGCTCAATCGTAAATCTCAGTCTTGAAGGGTTGGACGGCTCAAGCTCCAAACTCTCACAGTATCTGAAGAATGGTCCCGTATATCTAAGACTGTGTTCGCCATCTCCCAAAATTATCCCAACCCCTTCAACCCCTCGACTGCAATTGACTACGCGGTCAGTCAGCAGTCATTTGTTTCTCTAAAAATCTATAATCTCCTTGGTCAGGAAGTGAAAACACTCGTATCTGATCAGAAGGCAGTTGGCGTATACAAAGCAGAGTGGGAAGGATAATTTCGATAGAGATGTTCCGAGCGGGATGTATTTGTACAAGATGACCGCCGGGAGTTTTAGTGACGCTAAGAAAATGGTATTGTTGAGGTAGCCGTTGGTGTGGGAAGGCCTGAGTCTCGGTATCAGGCCTCCCAATCTATCAATCACCGTGATATTCAGTTATTAATAGCTTCTCGCATTACCAATCATCTAAACCACTGTTATACTTACTTACACATAAAGGAGGTATCTATGATTCGCAAAGTTACTGCTGCGTTGTTCGCCGTCTGCTTGGTAACCGGAGTGATGTGGGGCGGGACAGATGGCAGGAAGTATCAGAATCCGGCGCCGATGCACCCCGACACGAGCGCTCCGGATGCATGGGGATATACCTGGGTAAAAAGCACGGAGCCCGGAGGACCGACATTCCGATGGGTTGATATCAGTACCAGAGGTACGCTCGTTACGGGTCTTACAGACGATAATGTCGTGGGTCCGTTCGACATGTTGTTTACCTTTCCGTACTATTGGTATACCGGAAATCGATTCAAGGTGGGATCGAACGGTTACATCACCTTTGATCCAACAACAACGGCGTTTGCCCCGAACTTTGGATACCCAACCTTTCCGAACACGGCAGCGCCAAACGATCTAATCGCAGCTCTCGTGGGCGACCTTGTTCTCAGCGGTCAGGCAGGGGCGGGTGGACAGTGCTACTATTGGACCAACGGCTTGGATTCGCTTGTAGTCAGCTACATCAATGTGACGGAATGGGAGCAGGTGATCATTCCGACAAATACGCACACTTTTCAGATTATTCTCAACAAAGCTGACAGCTCTATCACCTACCAATATGGTCTACAGCGTGGCCGGTACAACACGACGAACAATCTTCGCTTATGCATTGGTATTGAAAACGCTACTGGCCAGATAGGTCGTCTGTATACATTCACACAAATCACCGTTGGACAGCAGCACCCTCTCATGCCGGATAGTGGCCTTGCCATCAAGTTCAAGCGAACAGTTAACACCGGACTGCAGATTACCGATGCAGGTATTGTTGGTGGCTTGAACACTTCCAATCTTGCTAAGATGATCCCCGTTGGGAAGGCTGACACCATGAAGTGTGTGGTCAAGAACTTCGGTACAGCCAACCTAACAAACGTTCGCGTGACCTATCTAATTTCCCGGGCGCTGGAAACATACAGAGATACTGTGTTCATTGCTTCGCTAACAGCAAGCGAACAGGTGACTGTTACATTCCCACGTCTGTTCACTCCTACAGTAACCGGGTCTTACTCTGCTCGTTTCGAAGCATTCGTTCCGAACGATGTCGGACCCGGCAATAATGTCAAGGTCGCTGAGATTGTCTCTGCATCATTTGCCGCCGGTCAAAGCACGAGGCTGCAATTTGAAAGCGGTACTGTCGGCGGATCAATCAACTGGATTGGCGGCGGAGGTATGGGCGTAGCGTTCGATCCTCCTGTGTATCCCGTAAGGATTGAGACAGTGTTCGTCAATCTCTCGTCGATCACGACGCAGCCGATGCTTGTGGAGATTCTCGATGGCTCATCCGGATCGCCTGGAACGGTGTTGGCAACCCGGAGTGTGACTGCCGTTGTTGGAATGAACACAGTTCTCTTTACCAGCGACAGCGTAAGAATAACTGGCGGCAGATTCTTCGTCGGCGCTCGTGGGCAGATGGCGTTCTCATACGAAACGACTGCGCCAATTTCCTATCGAAGCTGGGAGTACACGGGCGGCTGGGCTCCGTATCGTTCCGGCGATTTACAGGATGTGATTATTCGCGCTACAGTAACGCAAGAGGCTCCGGTTAACTTCGCGTGGACAGCACAAACATCAGGAACTACTGTCTCACTTCGGACAGTGAAGGCACTGAGCTCAAATCTCGGATGGGTTGGTGGTGCAAGTGGTACCGTGTTGCGCACGACCAATGGTGGTACTGCGTGGTCAAGTGTCGGTGGAGGGGCAATCGGCACAAATACTGTCCACACGATTACCGCACTTGATCAGAACAATGCAATCGTTGGGTCTTCGCCTGCGGATGCTTTTATCTACCGTACAACGAATGGCGGTGGAACATGGACCCAAGTGTACACGCAGGTGGGAGGCTTTATTGATGTTGTACACATGTTCAATGCAACCAATGGCATCGCCTTAGGTGATCCGGTCGGAGGGAAGTGGACGATTCTGCGAACATCAGATGGCGGCGCGACCTGGGTTCGCGATACCGTCAACGCTCCTGTCCAGGTCGGTACCGAAGCGGGCTGGATCAATTCCTTCCATGCCATAGGCACTACACATTTTTGGTTTGGGACAAATAGCAGCAAGGTTTACAGATCAACAGATGGCGGGCTTACATGGTCATCGGCAACCACGGCTGGGGTTAATAGCTACGCCGTTTGGTTCAACGACACACAGAATGGAGTCGCAGCATTCACAGATGGCACTTCGGCTCGCTCTTCCGATGGCGGCGCAACATGGACGAGCGTTCCGTTACCCGGCACGGGCACATGTTATGGCGTTGCCGGTGTTGGTGGGAGCGACTTCTGGGTATCGAAGGGTGCCAATGTTTACAAGAGCACAGACTGGGGGACAACGTGGACTTCCAATTACACAAGTACAATCGGCAGCAGTCTACGCCACTTGAATTTTGTCCGCAGCGGTGGCTACCCCGTTGGATGGGTGGTAAGCTCAACAGGTGGGATAGCGCGCTACGCAACCACCACAGTGGGTGTTGAAGATGACATTACGGTGCTTCCGCAAGAGTTCACACTCATGCAGAACTATCCGAACCCATTCAACCCGACGACCAACATCCGGTACAGCCTGCCGAGAGCGTCGTTTGTCACGGTCGGTGTCTATAATATTCTTGGACAGGAAGTTGCAACCGTGAAGAACGAGATCCAGAACGTCGGGACGCACGAAGTAATATGGTACGGCAAGAACAACGCAGGCCAGACTGTTGCCAGCGGCGTGTACTTCTACCGCCTTAGAGCGAAACCGTTGGACGGCAGTAATACGTTCGATAGCTTCAGGAAAATGGTACTCTTGAAGTAACCCGCAAGAATATTCACTTGAGCGGAAGGCTAGAACTATTCGCAAAGCTCCGGCGTTATGGCCGGAGCTTTTTTTTGTGTTTTACAGCCGCGCTGTCCTAAATATTCATGAACTTCATTGAGACCCCGCTGATCTCAAAACAGATCTGAACTGTTACGGTCGTCGTAACAAATTAGCCGCCTTCGGAAACCGCTCAAGCGGTTAGGTGCTAACTTTGGAATAAAAGCGTACCCCAAAAACAATCGAACTCAAAACACACACATTCAGAAGACACCTAAGAATTGAACCAAACACGTGTCGCCCCCCTACGGGGTCGTAGACCGCTCGGGCTTTGAACGTGGTTGTTTTTCTTTGACTACAAACATATCGCTCCTACCGGAGCTTCGCAAGTATGCGCCAGCATTGAGCTTCTTAAGGTCAGTCCCGTAGGTCTACGACCTCGTAGAGGGACGAAATGTTTGTAGAATGAAATCATAGCTGCCTCAGGTGATTCTTCCCATGTGGAAAGAATTTATGCAATTGCTATAAGTCGGGTGTTAATGAAAACCATCGTTCACATGTCAAACCGTTTTTCCCAAAGGGAGTCCTTCTGCCGAAGGCATTCCTTCGGAAGGACAACGGTTTCCAAGGATCCTTCTCATGTGCGAAATTATTTTCCCGTTCCGAAGGAATGCCCTTGGCAAAGGGATGCCTTCGGCAAGGACAAGTCTGGTTTTACACTTCAACCGTGATTAGTCTCTTATCAATTCCTTGCCGTACGTACTGAGTTTGTTGATTCACCTCCCATTGTTTGATATATTTCGTTTGCATGATCTCACCCCGAAGAACTACAAACAATCATTTCACTCAAGAATCTCATGTCAAAAAATACAGTTGAATACCTCAAGCAGCTTGAAGCACAAGCGCTGCTCGGTGGTGGCGAGAAACGCATTGAAGACCAGCACAAGAAAGGAAAGCTCACTGCACGCGAGCGTATCAATATCTTGCTCGATGAAGGAAGCTTTCAAGAAATGGATATGCTTGTCGAGCATCGCTCACATGATTTCGGTTTGGACAAACAGAAGTTTCTCGGCGACGGCGTTGTAACGGGGACGGGAACGATAGATGGCCGCATGGTGTGTGTCTTCAGTCAGGACTTTACGGTTTTTGGCGGCTCGCTCTCCGAAGCGTACGGGCAAAAAATCTGTAAGGTCATGGACTTGGCGATGAAGATTGGCTGTCCGGTAATTGGCTTGAACGATTCGGGCGGCGCTCGCATACAAGAAGGTGTTGTCAGTCTTGGCGCGTACGCAGATATATTTCTTCGCAATACGCTTTCATCGGGAGTGATTCCACAAATCTCTGCAATCATGGGACCGTGCGCAGGCGGCGCTGTGTACTCGCCTGCGATTACAGACTTCACGCTGATGGTGAAGAATACGAGCTACATGTTCGTGACGGGACCAAACGTCGTGAAAACTGTGACACACGAGGAAGTCTCATCAGAAGAGTTGGGCGGAGCAATAACACATGCGTCGAAAAGCGGCGTCGCGCATTTCGCTTGTGAGAATGAAGTCGAATGTTTGCAGTACATCAGAAAACTTTTCAGCTTCATTCCATCGAACAATATGGACGACCCGCCGCGTGTTCAATCTCGCGATGATGTGAATAGGAGAGAGAAGGCGCTCGATTCCATCATTCCTGAAAATCCAAACAAGCCATACGACATGAAACAAGTCATCAAGCTTGTTGTTGATGATGGCAATTTTCTTGAAGTCCACGAGCTGTACGCCGAGAACATTATCGTCGGCTTTGCTCGACTTGGCGGAATGTCGGTCGGCATTGTTGCAAACCAGCCGAACGTCCTCGCCGGAGTTCTCGACATTGACTCATCGAAGAAAGGCGCACGCTTCGTCCGCTTCTGCGATGCGTTCAACATTCCGCTCGTGGTGTTCGAAGATGTTCCAGGCTTTTTGCCCGGCACCGACCAGGAGTGGCGAGGAATTATCGTCAATGGAGCGAAGCTCTTATATGCCTTCTGTGAAGCGACCGTTCCGAAGATTACCGTCATTACCCGCAAAGCGTATGGCGGCGCGTATGACGTTATGAATTCCAAACATATTCGCGGCGACTTCAATGTTGCATGGCCCAGCGCCGAGATTGCGGTGATGGGACCCAAAGGCGCGGCGGAAATAATATTCAAGAAGGAAATCGAAAAAGCCGACGACAGAGAGGGGGCGCTTGCTGAAAAAGAGAAGGAATATCGCGAGAAGTTTGCGAACCCGTATCTGGCTGCGAGCCGCGGCTACATTGACGCCGTCATCGTGCCGAGTGACACGCGACCACGTTTGATCGGGGCGATAAGGATGCTTGAAAGCAAAGTGGATTCGAATCCGAGGAAGAAGCATGGTAACATACCGTTGTAAGCAATGTGGCTCAGACATGGTATATACCCGATGACGTATTAAATTTTGTCAATAGCGACAAAAAATCTTGATTGTTCTCGCAGCATGGCGTATCTTATTCCCAACATTTCGGCAATTCTATCCCCGTGAAAACTTTTTTTGAGAGGAAGAATGAGAGAGAAAATTCTTGGTGCTGCAAGTGTACTGTTGTTTCTGATCGGTGGCTGTTCGTCTGAACAGTCCACGAAGGAATTTTCCCCGGATTCCACTGCCGCAGCCCTCGTTCCTACTCCTGTCCAACAAGCTCCTCTTTACTCGTCACAACCCAAACCCATTGCCGACGAAAATTTCGTCAGTAACGATTCGTTGATTGCGTTGCAGCTTGAACAAGCCCGCCAGCATTATCTTTCGGCAACGCGAGCGGAAGAGAACGGCGATTCGCTTCGCGCAGCGCAACAGTTCGAGCAATCAATTCAAATCTTGAACGACCTCAGCTACTATCCTGAAATAGAAAACAATCAAGACTTCAACGACCTAAGCAAAACTGTTATTGAGGATTACGAGAAGTACATCCGCAAGACGGGCATCCTCGAATCCACAAGCTCCGTGTTCGCACTGCGCGAGAAACTGAATATCCTTTCCGAGCAGCTCGATACCGCCACGGCGCTTCAGCAGAAGCGGGTTATTTCCGGAACAACAATTCCACTGGTCATCAACGGACTTGTGGAGCAGCATATTCAATTCTTTACGAACCGCGGCCGCGTGCACATGGAGCATTGGCTTGAGCGTTCTGGAAAATACTTTCCGATGATGAAGCGTATTATGCGTGAAGAAGAAGTGCCGGAAGAAATTGTGTATCTCGCGATGGTGGAGAGCGGATTGAATCCTGCAGCCCGTTCATGGGCGAGGGCGGTGGGGATGTGGCAATTCATGCGCGGCACAGGCTCGTTGTATGGCTTGAAAGGCAACTTCTGGTACGACGACCGAAGAGATGTTGAGAAAGCGACGCGTGCAGCGGCGCGTCATCTCAAAGATCTCTATGAAGACTTCGAAGATTGGTATTTGGTGATGGCGGCGTACAATTCCGGTCCGGGTAATGTGTATAGAGCAATGCGGCGCAGCGGCTCAAATGATTTTTGGGAGATGCGAAGACATTTGCCGCGAGAGACCCGGAGCTACGTTCCATCGTACATTGCTGTGGCGATCATTGGAATGAACCCGCAAGAATACGGCTTTGATATAAAGCCTGCTGACTCATTGGAATATGAGTACGTGACGGTTGATGATTGTGTTGACCTTGAAGTGTTAGCCGATTGCGCGGGAACCGATGTCGAGACACTGCATGAATTGAATCCGGGGCTGATTCATCGGTGCACGCCGCCTACATCCGGTGGCTTTCAGTTGCGCGTTCCAAAATCAACGGACAAGGAAATTTTCAACACTAAGTATGCGGCGCTTCCCGAGAGCAAGAAAATGTACTGGCTTACGCATGTTGTTCGCCGCGGAGAAACAATTCAGGGGGTTGCTCGTCACTACGGCGTTTCTCAACAGGTTCTTGCTGATGCGAATGGCGTTACCACCCGCAGTCGTTTGAAGCGGGGCAGCAGGCTTATGATACCGATTGCGAAAACAAGCGGCAATTACAATGCAAGGATTGCATCAACTCTTCCTTCCCCTGATGACAAAGAACAGCCAGCAGCCCGGACGCAATCACGAGTCGTTCGTGCAAGCACGCCGGTTTCCGGAGATCGAACGAAGCTGACGTATAAAGTAAAACGCGGCGACACAATCGGACATATTGCTGAGTGGTACGGTGTACGAGCCACCGATATTCGCAACTGGAACAATTTGCCGTTCGGACGTAAGATTGTTGTCGGACGAACATTGAATCTTTGGGTCAGCAAGAATGAAGCATCTGCGTTGAGCCGGATTGGCAACATGACGTTCGCGCAGAAGACGGCGCTCGTGAGGAAGTTCGAGAAGCGACCGACGCAAGAATCTGTGGCGGATGTTTCGATTCCGTACTTAGTGAAGTCGGGCGACTCGCTGGATAAGATCGCGCAAGAGCATGGCGTGACTGTTCGGCAGATTCAGCGTTGGAACAACCTGCGTTCATCACGCATTACACCCGGGAATAAGCTTGTTCTCTATCCAAGTGTAAGGAAGGTTTAATCAGCGCAAGCAAAGACTGTTGCAGATGCAAAAGCCAAATCACAAGGCAAGGCGAAGCACATCATCTACGTCGTACGCAAGGGGGACACCATCTCGCAGATTGCGCAAGCACACGACGTACATGAATCACAACTGCGTGCGTGGAATTCCCTGAAGCGCAAAAACAGAATCTACGCAGGACAAGAACTCATCATTCGTAAAGACGCCAACTAGAAAATAGTGGACAAGGCAAGCCTTGTCCCTACGTGATCTGTCGTGTGAAGCTGTGTAATCCTTCCTCAATTCCTTGACTTTCCAGCCGATTAGCAATAAATTGGTTTCAGAAAATCTCTTTGTTCTACCCTATAACGTTTTTCCCAATCAATGCGGCATCGAATTTTGTTCATACTCACCATCGTCTCCATGTGTTCATCCGGTTTTCTCTTCAACACCGGTGATGAGCGGAGTGATTCCATTCGTAAAGTTGCCGATGATTCCGACCGAAACTACACAACAGTTGGAAGCATCGGGCTGACTGTCACAAACTTTGGAACAATCGGAACGCGGAACGCGTATTGGGGAGAGGGGCAGCCCTCATGCGAATATCCTCGCGGCTCGCGTATTGAACACATCTATCAAGGTGGACTGTGGTTCGGGGCAATTTCGCGTCGCACCGGTCAGCAACTCGTCAGCACCGGTGCAACAGATCAGGCTTCCGCTTCACGTATCGGACAAGGTTATGAATTGACCTCGGAGCTTGGCGCTGCGATACTTCAGCGCTCTTCGCTTTCCGACTCGCGCTACTTCGACGAACGGGCAATCAGTCATCAAGATTTTATTGCGGAGTTTTCTGATAAGAATCGCCGCAATCCTGCCTCAGGAGATACGATTCCTGAGCATACGCCGATCGGCATCAGCGTCCATCAGGAAAGCTATGCGTGGAATTTTCCCTTCGCCGACTTCTTAGTGATCCTCAACTACAAAATCTACAATACAAGCACGGACACCCTTGATTCTGTGTATGTTGGATTTTGGAACAACGCCGTTGTTCGGAATACAAACAACGTGCGACCCGGGACGCCGGGGTACTTTGATCACGGTGGAAACGGTTTCGCAGATTCTCTTCGCATGATGTATACATTCGACTTTGACGGAATTCCCACACCGCCTGTCGCCAATAGCTATATTGGAGTAAAACTGCTTGGGACTTCTCCTTTTCCTCGAGAGGTAGATTCGGTGGGTAATCTAAAGAACAAAACGTACTACAATGCGTGGCGCTTTAGAAGTGCCAGCGGAGACGTAGCGTATTTTTCCCCGGCGGATGATGCAGGAAACATTGCCGGCGCACGAAGTCGATTTGATAGGCTCGCAGCGTCATTGCCGCCTGACAAAATCGCTCCACTGCGCACCCGTGCGGACAATATGACGACGTTGCTCTCAACGGGACCCTTCGAGACATTGCGTCCGGGAGATTCGTTGCAAGTTGTTTTCGGTGTTGGAGGTGCCAGAAAATTCGGGACGGCGCCGGCGAGTCAGGACACGCGTGAGCAACGAAAGACCCTTTACACCAATGCCGGTTTTGCTCAGCAGGCGTATGACGGCGAAGATGTCAACGGCAATAACATTCTCGATCCGGGTGAGGACCTGAACGGCAACGGCATACTCGATCACTTCCAGCTTCCACAGCCCCCGCGCTCACCGAAAGTAAAAGCTGTTGTCGAAAACCGGAAAGTGACCATCTATTGGGATAGGTCTTCTTCCGAAAACTCTATCGACCCTATCACGCGCCAACAAGATTTTGAAGGCTACAGAATTTATCGCTCTAATGCAGGCGCCGACTTTAGAAATCCGGAAGACTTGCTGCTTACTCTTTCGCTCGTTGGAGAGTTTGATAAGCCCGGTAACAACGTCGGCTACAATACGGGTTTTGGTCGAATTGCACTTCCTCTAGCCAAAAAATTTCCGGGCGATTCAATTGACTATTGGTACAGATTCCCGCCGGAAGGAGAAAACGTTTCGCATTTGAATGGCTGGCAGTACCTCTATGGCGTTGCTGCATTTGACATCGGCGATTCAGCAAACGGCATCGCATCGCTGCAAAGCAAGACCGAGATTCGTCGTGTCGTTCCGGGGACGGATACATCTTCAGCAAAGAACAAAGATGTCGGCGTCTATCCAAATCCATATTATGTGAACGCTGGATGGGATGGAGGTACGGAGCGGACACGGAAGATGTATTTCTACAACCTTCCTGCGCGCTGCGAAATCAAAATCTATACGCTTGCTGGCGATGTTGTAGCGAACCTTCATCACGATGGGGTGGCATACGACGGTTCAACTATCGAATGGTTCAGACGTTTCGGTAGTGTGCAAGGTGCAGCGCAATTTTCCGGCGGTGAGCACGCGTGGGATTTGATTACGAAGTTCGACCAGGCAATTGCCACGGGGTTGTATTTGTTCAGCGTTAAGGATGCAGATTCCGGTGATGTAAAAACAGGAAAATTCTTAGTTATCAAATAATAATCAATGGGAGGATATATTATGCAACGGTCGCTATTAATTACTGCGTTGGCAGTGTTGGGAGTGTTCGAGGCGTTCGGACAGTATCCCTTTAGGACGATTCGAGAGATTCAGGAAGTGTCCCTCGATTCGTTGAGAACACTTGACACGTTGCAGAGAACGAATCTTGCATTGTGGACGAAACAACGCTCCCCGTATTATCGTGACACGGTGAGAACAAAAGGAGTTTGTGTTGTTCCAGCGAGGGTCATCGGCTTTACTGCAAGCGGCTATAACTTGTTAATTGCCGATCCAAACAATACGACAAGTTGGGGCGGACTCTTTGTTCGTCCAAATTTGAGTACTGGTTCACCCGATACGCTGTTAGCGATCCAATGGGGCATTACCAATGTGACAGTAGGGGATACTGTTGAACTGACCGGTTACATTGATGAATTTCCGGCAGGTGACCCCGTGAGTGCAACCCAGATTGTACCACTCTACTCGCAGCCGTTGAGTATTTCCCCCGGGCCTGGACCGAGCGCAATTCCACCGCATGTTCCGAAGTTGGCTTCTGACTTTTATAAGAACGCTTGGCCAAGTGGCTTTCCCGATGGCATACAGTTTACTACCGGTGAGCCAATGGAGTTCATGAGAGTTCGAATGACAAACTTGACAGTTGTTGGCTATACAAATCAAACAAATGGCACGTTGAACTTGCTTGATCAGTTCAACAATTCAATCTCAACGATGGATGCGTCGAAGTGGTTCACGCTTCGGTTTCACAGAGAGCCGACATCGACTTACGTGCTTCCTTCCTTTGGTACGAGGATTGACACGATCTGGGGTTACATTATGACGAATAGCGGCCAGGAAGCTTCACGCGGGTATCGCATTGCGCCACTCTATCCTGGTGACATAAAGTACGGCGTCGCTCTTCCACAAATCACGACTCACAGGAGAAATCCCGTCGTAGTTCCTCCGGACTCAACTCCGACGATTAGCTGTAGAGTAACCAGAGGCGGCTCAGGAATCTCTGCAGTCCAGCTCCGCTACAGCGTCAATAACGCCTTATTCGTCAATGTGAACATGGCGCTGAACTCCGCCGATACAACATATCGCGCTCAGATTCCTCAGCAGACAAACAATTCGTTTGTGCGTTATTTTATCCAGGCAGTTGACTCTCTCGGCAATGCTGTGAAATACGCGAGCTCAGCACTTGACGGAACGGCATCTGACACCCTTCGAGGTTTCTTCTTCTACAACGTGTTGAACAGAGCCCTCACGATTCAAGACATTCAAACAACACCATACCTGAACGGCCGAACACCATATCTTGGCGCGACAGTCTCGGTTCGCGGCATCATCACCGCTGACACGGCAAATCTTGTTCTCCCTCCGACACGCTTCCGCGGAACAAACGCATGGTATTTGCAGAGCGGCAACCAGCCATGGTCTGGCATCTGGGTTCACAACGACTCACTATCGCCAGCACTTCTCTCGTTGCGCAATGGTGACAGTGTAACCGTAACAGGTGTTGTTGCAGAAGACTTTGATGTAACGCGCATTGAGCGACTGTCAACACCGCCCGTAGTTGTTCACACTACTGGCAATGCATTGCCCGCTCCAATAAGTATCAGCTCGGGTACGATCGGTCCGGCAGCGGGGAACGGTACACCAAGCGCTGAGCGGTTAGAAGGAATGTTGGTTCAGCTTAACAATGTTGTTCTTACTGACTCGGCGCCGACGTTTCAAGAAATCTATGAGTTTGCAGTTGATGATGGCTCTGGTCCTGTGTTGGTTCGTCGCGACGGAAAACACAATTATACAACAGTGTCGGCTGAAGTACCGTCCGGCAAAATCTTAATCCGGCAAGGCTCTCGCATATCGTTCCTCAGGGGTATCGTGTACTATTCCGGGAACCGTTACAAACTCGTTCCGCGAACGAACGCTGATTTTGGAACGATTACCAACAGCGTCGAGATCGAACACACGCAGGGTATTGCTGACCGCTTCTCGCTTGCACAAAACTATCCGAACCCGTTCAATCCAACTACAACCATCGAATACAACTTGCCGAAGAGTGAGTTCGTGACAGTGAAGATATTCAACTTGTTGGGTCAGGAACTTGAAACACTCGTGAACGAGCAACAAGGTGTCGGCAAATACACGCTTCGCTTTGACGCATCACGGCTGACAACGGGCGTGTACTTCTATCGTTTACAAGCCGGCAGCTTCACTGAAGTTCGGAAGATGTTGCTCGTGAAGTGACGCTGCTGGAGTATTGGATTGCTGGAATGATGGAGTTATGCCCTTTTCATTACTCCATCACTCCAGTGGATGTGCAAATCCAACCAAAGACATTTTTGTGCGAAGGCTTCTTCTACATATCGTCGTACTATCGGCTGTGGTCTGGTGGGCTGGATGCAGCGAGAAGATTACGGACAATCCGGTTACGAACAAGCCGCCGAAGACATACCTCTGGCTCTATCCTGATTCGACGATCGGCATTGGTGTAAGCCGACAACACTTGCGTTGGTGGGGCGAAGATCCTGATGGCGTGGTTAAGGGCTACCTGTTTGCATTCGTTGCGACGAAGGTCTCTCGAACGCCAAGCCCGGACACATTGCGCTACACGTGGGTGACGAAGAACGACACGGTAATGCAGTTTCCGCTGGATACATTATTCCGCAACTTCACAGTTTTTGTTCGAGCAGTTGATAACACGTTCAATGGATTGCCGAACCAGAGCATCGTTCGCCTCGCGCCCAGTCCGTATGTTGACAACAACAAAAATGGAGCATTTGATGCCGGAGATGAATCATTGCCTGGCTTGTTGGGCGCAATTGACCCTACGGGCGCTTTGCAAACATTCCCAATCCGCAACACGAAACCGACAATTTCATTCTTGCAGAATCCCAATGATCCATCTCTCGCATTACGTCAACCCGACTTCACATTTACCGTTGCTTCGTTCGGCTTCAAAGGATCGGATGCCGATGGCGACAACACTCTTGCAAGTTATCGGATCGCGGTGAATGACACGAGCAATCCGGCAAACTGGTTAAGCCTTCCCTTACGAGACACGGTAATTACGTTGGTTGTTCCGCGTGCGCGCAGCGATGCAGCGCCGCAAGGAAATGGAGTGCCAGTTACGGCAGATGTGTACGGCGGAAAGTTTCTTGGCAGGCACTTGCTCGGTCAGCTTCCGGGCTTACGTCTCGACGCCCCAAATGTATTCTATGTGCAGGCAAAGGATGTCGCCGGGGAATTCAGCCCTCCGATTCGGATGCCTTCCGGGACGCAGCAGTGGATTGTCAAGCGGCCGCGTGGTAAACTCCTGCTCGTGCAGGATTATACGCGCAATGATGCCGCTTCTGCAGTAGCAACGTACATAACGTCCCTACAGGCTGCAGACCCCTCACTGACTGCTATCGATACGCTCAATCTCGCATTAGACGTGAACGCCGTCCAAAAACAAGCCGGAACACTCAGCAGGATGGTTGCTCCGTACATTGACCCGGCTCTCATTCAGACGTTCCTGCTATATGATTACGTGTTCATGTACACAGATGAATATCCGAGCATCAAAGTCCTTCAGGTAGCACCGTTTACCTATATTCAGAATGGAGGAAAGATGCTCTTCTCGACATTCTTCTCTCCGGACTTTAGCAGGTTCAGCATTAGTACAATCCTCAGAGAGTTTGCGCCAATTGACAGTGTGTGCAGTGCGTTCCTGCCGGCAACCAGCCCTGTTCCCGGCGCACGACTCATTCGGGCCAACACGCTCGTGCTGCCAGATAGTACAGTACCAACAAATATCTATCCGTTGCTCGCATTCAATTCTTCACCCTCGACGCACGTGTTCTTCATGAGAGAAGTGTATAAGCGAACGGATGCGCGGGTGATTTATCGCTTGCCAAGAGATCGGTCAAGCTACACATCTGTCGATCCGGGGGGCGGTGCTGATACGCTGCAACCAAAAGTCGCTGTTGTTGATGGTGAGGGGAAAATCGTTTTCGTTGGTTTGCCTTTACATCTCCTGAACAACACAGTGCAAGGTAACCCGGACGGCCTAAAGGCATTCTTCAGGAAGATCTTCACCCAACACTTCAGACCCAGTCATAAAGTTGACAGGCGGAAATTCTGATGATGCGCCTTTTCACATATTGTTTGATAATGTTCGTTATGCAGTCGCATGCCTCTGCGCAGACAGCGGGCAAAGGCAGAGTCGAAGGTAAGGTAGTCGACGCGAAGGCAAACGAAGGACTGCCGGGGGCGAACGTTGTCATCAAAGGAACATATTACGGCGGCTCATCGAACATTGACGGCATCGTAAAGATCGAAAACGTGAATCCCGGCAGCTACACAATTGAAGTGACCTTGCTGGGCTACAGAGTCGTTCAGTTCACCAACATCAAAGTCGAAGCGGGGCAGACTGCGCGGATCACAGCGAAGATGGAAGAAACCGTTCTTGCGCTCGACAAAGAGATTGTCGTCGTTGGCGAGAAGCCGTTGTTCGATATTGAAGAGACTGCAAGCCGCAGAAGTGTCGGACAGCAAGACATCCAAGCAGCAGCACTGACGAAGCTGGAGAACATTGTTGCGTTGCAGCCGGGTGTTGTCTTCTCCGATAACGAGATTCACATTCGCGGCGGCAGGACGCACGAAGCTGCTCTCTTGCTCGACGGCGTTTCAATTCAAGACCCGCTGGCGGGAACAGGGTTCGGATTGCAGGTGAGTCCCAGCTCGATTCAGGAGGTCGAAGTCATCACCGGCGGATACAATGCAGAGTATGGACAAGCAACATCGGGTATTGTGAACATTACGACGCGTGAAGGCTCGGAAAAATACAGCGGCTCGATTTCCTACAAGCTCGATCATTATGGTTTGAACAAAGACTCACGCTCAAACTGGAACACTGATAATTTCGATCTCAGCTTGAGCGGTCCCGAACCCTTCACATCATTTTTCTTGCCTGCACTTGGCATCGAGGTTCCCGGAAAAATCAGTTTCTTCGGAACACTGTACGGCAAGCGGACCGATGATTTCACGCGTTGGGTTGAAGTAACGGATGGCAGCGGTCGTCCGGCTGGCTACGTGGTACAGGCGCCGAATGGATTGTATTCATCCATCTTTCCCGCAGGTGGTGGCTCAAGCTTCTCGCCTCGCCGTAACAACGACTATTCGATGCTTGCAAAACTCACATACAAACCAACCGGTACAATAAAGCTTTCGTACACGTTCAATCAATCTGTTGTCATCAACCAAAACACGCAAACCATTCAGGCAACTTTAGACAGAGTGGAGCCGAACCCCGGCTATCAATATCTCTTCCAATACATCCCTGACAGCGCAAACACGTTCACGCAGCGAAACTTGCAGCACTCGCTTGCGTGGGCGCACACGCTGAACAAGGAGATGTTTTACGAAGTGAAGCTAAGCAAATACACCGCTCACATTCGTGGCGATGCAAACGGCAAGGACTTTAGTGCGTACATCGAGCCGCAGGACATTGTCACGTATCCCATTCGCTACTACAACCAGAACACGGACACGGTCGGCGTTATTCCCGGTGATGGTTTCTATGATATCGGTGCGCCGACGTCGTATCGCGACCAGTTTGCGTCGGAGTATACATTCAAGTTTGATTTGACGAATTACTTTAGCGAAAAGAACAAATTCAAGACCGGCGTGGAGATGCGCTTCCAGGAGCTGCAAATGGTGGACATCTTCCGTCCATGGATTAAGCCGCAAGGGTTTGATAACGACATCTATAATGTGCACCCCGCGCTTGGTGCGTTCTACGTGCAGGACAACATCACGCTGAAGGGAATGATTCTCAACTTCGGCGTGCGTCTCGATTACTGGCTTCCCGGAAAATTCGTAGACGACATTGCGAAGGATACTTCAAGCACGCTCATCGTGTCGCCGGGACTTCGTAAACAGTATCTTGATAATACATTTGGCTTGTTCGGCAGAAGAGTGAAGGCGAGAATCAGTCCGCGGCTTGGCATCTCGCATCCGATTTCGGACAACCAGACGCTCTTCTTCTCGTATGGACATTTCTCAAAATTCCCTCGTCCGCAATATGTGTATTCGAAACTGAATAGGACGAGTGTCCGGTCGAACACTGCGGCGGTCGGCAATCCCGATCTCAATCCGGAGACAACAGTTGCGTACGAACTGGGAATTCGCAATCAACTCTCCGGTAACGACGTTCTCACAATCACGGCGTATTACAAAGACATTTTCGACTACATCACTGAGAAAACCGTTCGGCGCACCTCGGGAATTAGCGGCTCGCAATTCTATTCAACGAATCTCAACGCCGACTACGCTCGCACGAAAGGAATTGAAGTCGAGTACAAAAAACGCATCGGCAATTGGTTCCGCGGCTCGCTTTCCGGTTCCTATTCGACTGCAACCGGCAAAAGTTCAGCGCCAAACGAAACTGCCGTTCGCCTGCAAGCGGGCGAGCCTGAAAATATCAAAGAGAGATTCTTGATTTGGGATCGGCCGCTTCAGGTTTCTGCAAATCTGAACTTCACGGTCCCAAAAGATGAGCCGTTGTTCGATTTTGGAAAGGGAATCCTTGACGACTATAATCTGTACGTACGAGTGTTTTATCAATCGGGTAAGCGGTACACGCCGCAACGGCTCGTCGGTTACAATGCAACAACAGGACGTCCGGAATACATCAGCGACCTTGATCGCATCAATGATGAAGTCGCTGAGAATTGGTTCTATATTGATTTGAATTTTGAAAAGTATTTTGACTTGGGCTTTGGCAAACTGATAGCAGCAGTTGAAGTGCAGAACTTGTTGAACAACAAGAACTCGCAAATCATCAACCCCGTGACGGGGCGAGCATACGAATATGGCGATCCAACGCCATCGAGCTACAACGACCCATTGTATCCACAACTGACGGGTAACGTTTCTCCGTATCCGTACGATCCCGCTCGTTACAAAGAGCCTCGTACAATTCGAGTGAGTTTGGCATTGAGATTCTGACATGCTGCTGAAAAACTCTTGGCGACTGGTTATTGCCACGACCTTCAGGTCGTGGCGAGATGGCATAGAAAATTGTTTGGGGCTTTAGCCCATTAATATACGAGCATTTGGGCTAAAGCCCGAAGAAGTCTTGTTGTTTTGTTTTCCACGACCTAAAGGTCGTGGCAATAGTCTGAGTTTTCCGTGATGAAAAAAAATCACCTCTTCATAATGTTGGCAGTGATGGTCTGTCTTGATCAAAGTGTTGCTCAACTTGTCCCGAACCTCGGCGGACAGCGAGCGGGGATTTCTGCATTTCAATTCTTGAAGATTGGTGTTGGCGCACGTGGTGTTGCAATGGGCGAGTCATTTGTTGCAGTCGCAAATGATGCCTCTGCGTTATTCTGGAACCCTGCCGGACTTGTGCAGCTCAACGAAAACCAAGTTATCGCATCCCACACTGAATATGTTGTTGACATCAGCCATGAATACTTCGGGCTTGTGTATCGGTTAAGCGACGATGATGCTCTTGGCGCATCGTTCTCATCGCTGCACATGAAGGACATGGAGATTACGACTGAGACGCAGCCGTTTGGAACGGGGAGGTTCTTCTCATTCGGCGATATTGCAATTGGCTTGACGTATTCGAAGAAGATGACTGAGCAATTCAGTTTCGGAGCGACTGTTCGCTATGCAGAAGAAACGCTTGACGTGTTGAAGATGCGATCGGTGATGGTTGACCTTGGAACATTGTATTGGACAGGACTTGGCTCAACGCGGTTTGCCGTTACGATATCCAATTTCGGCTCAGACGTGCAGCCGAAAGGAACAGTACCGCAGTTCAACGGCACAACGACAAATTCATTTCAGTCCTTCTCACTTCCGACAGTCTTCAAGTTAGGCGTTGCGATGGAAGCGATTGAGAATGAAGATTCAAAGCTGACGACTTCGATCCAGCTCAATCATCCTAACGATAATTCTGAGAATTTCAGACTCGGACTGGAGTATGCGTACAGAAACACATTGTTCTTGCGTGGCGGAGTTAAGCGAACTATCGGACAAAAACTCTTCGGTGAAGATGAAACATCACCGGAGGATTTCAGTTTGGGTGCCGGATTCTCCGTTGAGCTTGAAGGCATCAGCCGCGTGAACGCGGATTACGCGTTTGCCCGCTACAGCGAGCTTGGCTCGGTTCATCGTTTCTCAGTTGCGTTCACATACTAACTCACGTTACGCAGGGATTTGATTTCTCTTAAAGCCCTCATCCCCTCTACGAGGTCGTAGACCCGGCCCCTTCTCCCAAAGGGAGAAGGGGAGGTTTGAGCTTAGGATTCAACAAAGTCCCTCTCCCTCTGGGAGAGGGATTTAGGGTGAGGGGCGGTCAGTAACCAAGAAAACTCTCTCTTGCGTAACATCAGATACTAATTGTAGAGCGGATTGCCTGCCCGCCGACGGAGGGGGCAATCCGCTCTCCATGCGATCATTTGACTCAATGAAACGATTCGTAAACATAAGTCTCACATTCATCGTTGCTGTCGTTGTTGTCCTTTCTGGCTGCGAGGAAAAGCCACCATTGCTTCAGCCGATTCCGGAAACTGCCTACGATACGGCATACGTCCAGGTTACGCCCCCGTTTACCGGATTCACTAAGCCTGAGGACGTTATTATTGGTAATGATCAGTTATTGTATGTCGCTGATACATACGGTGAGGGCACCGGCAGAATCGTGATGATGAACAGAGCCGGGCAGGTCTTGAGTGCCAAAAAAATGCTCCGACCAATCTCAGTTGTACAGGATAGCCGGCTCGACCTTCTGGTTGGAGGATTAGTCGTTGCTGCGAACGGCGACAGTGTTGGTGCTTTGTTCAGAATTCATTTGGTCGCGGCAGCACACCATTTGGAGCAGGCACAAGTAGAAACGGTTTGGCGAGAGCTGGCAAAACCGGTCAGACGTTTTCCCGGGATAACCGTGTTCGGTGATAACGATTATCTCGTTGTTCGTACTGGTCCCGATAACACAAGCTTCGTCGATCCCGATGCGCGAGTTCTGGAATTTGATAAGGACGACAACTTCATCACTCCGGTTGCGGCGCTCACCACAAGAGCAGGCACGGGAATAACCGACATATATAGTCCCACGGCGATTGCGTCATTTCCGGGTGTAAGGGACTTCGTTCTTACACAAACTGCCGACCAAGTTGCGTATGGCGCGCTGTGGATGACATACCAAAGCAATCCGGAGTTTGAAGGTTGGCTGCCAAAATTCGATCCTGCACGAACAGAAGATCGTGGCAAAGATTTTATCAGGCCAAATCGGTATGTCCGACCTGAGGGAGTTGCTATTGACAAATCGAGGAGAGACGTTTTCATTGCTGATGCAAGGCTTGACAGTGTTTTCAAGTTCAATAGCAGAGGAACATTTAAGACTGAGTCATTCGGAAAAGTCAAATCTGATGGAGCAATGCTACGCCCAACCGGACTCGCCTTCTTCGAGCGTGTGTTGTACGTGCTCGATGGCGATAGAGGACAAGTTCTGCGCTTCCGTCTCACAACGGATGTGCCCCGATAAACCACGTGTTTACCCATAACAGAAAGCACGTCAGGCTGAGCGTAGCGGAACGAAGTGGAGCGAAGTCGAAGCCTCTTTCTGTGCTAACATGCTTCGACTTCGTCTCGACAAAAAGCGTCGAGACTGCGCTCAGCATGACGATGGTGCAATTATTTTCAGATTAGGGCATAATGGGTAAACTGGTGGACAAACTGCTTGCATCGCTCCCGATATTTGCCTAAATTTTGTCGGCAAAATTTTCGCGCACCAAATGGAGAGGTGGGTGAGTGGCCGAAACCAGCGGTTTGCTAAACCGCCGTAGGAGGTAGACTTCTACCGAGAGTTCGAATCTCTCCCTCTCCGCACCAATTGACAATTGTCCATTGATCGTTGACCATTGACAGTTCAGCATAGGTCTTCATCGCTGACTAGAGTTGTGGTTTATCCAGGTGGGTGAGTGGCGATTCCCGACAGAGTCGGGATTGCTAAACCGGCGTAGGCCGTAGAGGTCTACCGAGAGTTCTGCCGAAGGCATTCCGTCGGGAGAATCTCTCCCTCTCCGCACCAATTGACAATTGATCGTTGACCATTGACAGTTCAGCATAGGTCTTCATCGCTGACTAGAGTTGTGGTTTATCCAGGTGGGTGAGTGGCGATTCCCGACAGAGTCGGGATTGCTAAACCGGCGTAGGCCG
>Ga0082335_1002907_pt1 | contig 29967 bp, 22 predicted proteins | sample Subgrocontami58m_FD_72375 | JGI IMG/M metagenome (GOLD analysis project Ga0082335, IMG submission 72375) | Subsurface groundwater microbial communities from S. Glens Falls, New York, USA - GMW37 contaminated, 5.8 m (SPADES assembly) (version 2) ...
AAAATTGTCAAGATAAATTTATACAATCATATAAAAATATCTAAAATTCCTTAGACATGATTTCCCCGGCAATTTCTAACGCGATATTTTCACTGAACTGTCCCTGACAAATCTTCTCTGCAAGCACTGATGCAAGTTGTTTTCTAACAATCATTGATTTCGCATACATCCATTCCATACAGTAAGCATCTGAAAAAAATCCAATTTGTTTGTTCACCGGGAGCATATCAATTCTATCTCTTATTATCTTTCGTATTATCCCGGGGAAGAAATTATGCCACCAGTATCCAGCAAGAGATAAATTGGGAAGTTCACGAGCAAGCGTACACATTGCCTGGTTCTGATGTTCACTTGACAGGAACACCTGAAATTTAAGTCCTTGATGCCGGGATAAAATCTCAGCAAGGCCTGAAATTGTTTCGGGAGTAAGTTTACTCTGGGTTTCAAACGGCAGAGGCTCGGCACCTATTGAGAACTGATATATTATTTCGTGGCAATGTCTTTCCAACTTTGAAAGAAATTTCTCTAAAATATAATTAGCATAAATATCTCTTTCTTTAATACCAGCGGTATTTCGCTTTGTAAGTGCTCTTGCCATTTCGTCATCTGTAACCAAACGATAACGTATGTCTGTAGAAATGTGCTGGGCTGTACTTACAACCTTACCATAGGGTATCTTATCGCAGTAGTGTTCAATGGCTTTTTCAACATCATCAAGCGTTTTAATTCTTCTCTTGATTTTTATTCTGGCTCTATCAATATTAACAGGTAAAGGAGCCCCGGGCACATCTTGCTGCCATGCATATTCCAATTCCAATAACGCAGTATCAAACTGTCCCCATTGAGTTCTCGTGAAAAAAGCCCATTCTAAACTGTAATAAAACATGTCATTTTCTTTACCGTGACTGCGCCATAGTTCAGTTGAAATTTTTCGGACAGATGATTTCTTAGCAATATAATCAGCCCTGCCGGGTTTTGTTGAATATTTCTTTATCAATGAATCGAGTTTTCTCCAATTTTCAGCAGTAACATCTTCGTCAAAACCATACAGGTCTGAAAGTATCATCCTGATACCCCATGATGAACTTGTATTCTTCGTGTATTTCAGATAAGGTAAGGCTTGTTTAATTCTGTGATAAGCCTCTTCTTCTGTTGGTTCTTCCGGTAATCTTGAACCATCCTGCATACCTGCTGAGTATAGGTCTGATACTGCCATATGGTATAAAATTATATCATGTAAACCTCTGGCACACAGATGTGATAAATCAATGTGCGTATGAACATCTATTGCAGGAATTCCCTTTATATTTTTAAAAATTCTCTGTTCTAATAAATCTGATTTTCTCATACAACCTCCTTTTAACTGATTTCTCTTCATCCATATCCCTGCCTACTTCTATACTGAAATTCCATACATTTAAATATATATTAGAAAGGATAGAATGTCAATTATTTTTTTATTATACAGGCAAATTTGTCAGTTATCTTTTCCCATATTTGTTGACTAAATCAAAATAGTGGAGGGCATTGTCAATTGGCACATTGGCAGGGATATGGTTTCCTACAGCCATGATGAAACCTGGGCAGGATTTGGCGGCATTGAGGCATCTTTTTACCTCTGTTTCAATACCCTCTTTAGTCCCAAATGTCAAGACACGACAATCAGCATTGCCTACAATGACATGCGTCTTGCCATATTTTTCTACGATAAGTTCTAAATTCGTTAGAGGTTCAAATATGAATCCGTCTGCACCTGCATTTGCTATATCATCCACAAATTCAGTAAAGTTTCCATCCGAGCAGAAAATGACCTTTATTCCCTTCTCTTTTAAAGGCTGCCAGAGTTTTCGGTACCGAGGGAATATATACTTACGGTACCATTCAGGATAAAATATAGCCCCATTTGTCCAGACTATATCGTCATGGCAGATAAAGACTTTTATATCTGTCTTTGACCAGGCTCTAATGTTGGCTAAGGTAAGTTGGAAGAACCCTTCTAAGACATATTCCCCAAATCTTACAGGGTCAGTCCCGGCTGCAAGAAGAAACATATCCCAACCAAAAGAATGAATGCAACCGGAAACTAAGGTTTTATAGTAGCCTCCTGGAAATATCAGATTGGAATAAGTTTTTTGGCCATCCTGATAAATTTTCTGGAAATATTTTGCCCGTTCCTCAATATCCGGCAGGCCGTATTCTTCAGCCGCATCAAAAGAAAGCACATCATCCGGACTCTTGAAGGGACAAATCAAGGTATCCCGAAAATCGGTCCCGCCTTCTGCATAAGTGGCGTGCCCCATATCAGTAACACGGCCTAACTTCTCCCATGGGATAGGGCCATCGTTATCATTCCATAAAAAATCATAATCTGCCCACTGGTAAAATTCCTGCCATGCCTTTTTCTGCTCTTCTTCATCATTGCTCATTGGGTCAATGCCAGTGACATGCCGTACCATAACAGGATGGTCACAGTATTCAGTGCGTCCAACCCTCTCGGTCATTTCCAGATTAATTATCCGCATCCCAATCTCGTAAGACATATTGCTTATCCCTATTGCTTATTACTTCTCTAAATTCTTAATGTTTGTGTTTATTGTCAGCCACGGGATACCTTTTCTTTTCCAGTCTGCTGATGTAAAAAGTGGTATTCTAAGCGGTGTACTTACAGGATGTAATGAGAATATCTTTTTCCCTTTATCTATCCTTATTCCGGCCATGGCATAAAAATAACCGAGTATTGCTACCCCTCTGGGATAATAGGCAAGCCAGTTGTTTCCATGCGTGTCAATAAAACAACCTCCTCTTCCTGATGTATTCTCAAACACTTCAAATGCCCAGTATCTATCAGCCATTTCAAAATTGTCAACCCCTAAATACCCGCCTATTATATCCCGCCATATATTCTGAGAAATCCATAGATTACTCTTATCACTGCTTGAATGTGTGCATCCATATTCTACAAGTGAATGTTTTATAGAATTAATTAAGTCAATCCTGAATTTATCTAAATCTACATGGGTTCTGGCGCCTGCCATTAATGGAAATAATAAACCATTGGAAATATAAAGTGTATATGCATCCCAGCCTTTTAAATATTTTCCTCCTATTGGCTTCCTGGTCCATGAATCTACTAATCCTTTTGTGCTCTTGTCTAAACATACGGGGAAGTGGTCTCCTAACCATGCATTATCCACCGTCTTGCTTATAAGCCGAATATACCGGCGACAAGAAGAGTCTATCTTAACATCTCCGAGTCCTTTTGCTATCTCCTCTCCTGCAATATATGAGCCAAGTGCCTTTACTGCTAAATAAACCTGTTTCTTGGAATATTGAACCGCGGGTGAGGCATCATCTATTGTATTGGCTGTTCCTTTATTCGGTATACCATCGCCTGTGGTATCACTGTCCATATTAAACTGTAATAGTTCTTTAATGACAGAATAATGTTTTCTTATATGATTGAATTTCCCTGTGAATTTCCATAAGGCATAGTTTAAAAGGATAAAGTTACAATTTTCTTCTATCTCCATCTCATGCGGATAATATGGTTCATTTGCCTGTAGAAATGCCCCCATATCATGGGACATAAAGCCATCCTTCTTATAATGCACATGCTGGTCTAATATTTTTTCCATGAGTTCCGGCCAGAACATCAAAAGAAACGGACTACAGTTATACTCCACATCTAACGTAGAATGCATAAAACAGCTGCCTTCCCATACACTAAACCAATCTTCGTTTCCTTTAACTGATTTGGCCCACCATGTATTCTGGATGTAGCTGTGAATTGTATAAGCCATCAAGTCTAATTTCGTCTTCCCTAATGATGAACCAGTAAAGAGAGAATCAAAGAATTCACTCTTTTCCATAATTCTTTCTCTATCTTTAATTGCATAATCCTTTACCTCTTTTATATCCTTAAAATAGTCCAAGTATTTAAAACGGTAAGGTTTCTCTCTTACCTCCATCACTTTATCCTTTATAAAACCTGACCATACAAAATACGTCTGAAAATATTCGCCACGTTCTATCTTAAAAGGTATGGCATAGCCATGTTCGGAGACTATTGCTTTACTATTTTCAGGTGTAATTAGATACCCTGCAGGAATCTTTGCCTTTATAGAGAAATTATACCCTGCCTTTTCTGCGATTGGTTCACTTCTTTCATTATATTCCTGAGCAAGTTTTATTTTGCGTTCATATGGGTAGGGTAGATAGAAGTCTTTAACCATGGTACATAACTCTTCCCACAATAAACCATTCTTATCTTTCCATAATTCTATTTTCGGGAAAAGGAACAGGATTTCACCCTTCAAAGGACTGTAATCCCTATCATAATGAGAAGGGATACATTTGGATATTTTAACGTCTATGTAGAAAAATGGAGCAGTAGAAAGTTTCGCATCTTGTGGATAGAAAGGTGCGATAAATTTAAACTCTGCAACTGTTTTAATCTTTAATGACCTGCAACGGAAGGTTATAGTATTGGGAGTAATCTCCTGTTCTACTGATTCAAATACAGGGGATAATTTTGTAAATGGCAGTGCCCTTCTCTCCCTGCCTATTCTAACCCCCAATAACAAATCAAGTGGTTTGTTATACCCCATACCTAATCCTGAGAAATGGACACATCTTTTCCTCGGTATGAAATTTATACCCATTCTTGAGCCAAACTTAGCTAAAATATCTTCAAAAATATGCATTTTATTTCTTTCCCACTATATCACAGGTCAAACAATACTCGTCTTTTTCCCATCAATCAAGACTTGCTGAGACTTATCTCCAATGGCTCGGATAAAATCACCTTTGCTGAATTCTAAACCTACAAGAGTAACTTCCTTCAAATCAATTGTATGTCCCTGCCACCGCACGGTTCCGAAAAACGTTTCATTTTCCAAACTAGAAAGGAGAAGAAACTCCTGGACTCCTTTAGCACAAACGCTGCTTATGATTTTTTCTCCCGAAACATCAATTTGCTGCGTTATTCCCATGTTGGAATAAAATGAACTTACGAAACCATAAAAAAGAGGATACTCAAAACTCAGGTATGTTATATTGTCTTTTTGAACCCCTGCGACCTCATCCCCAATCTTTACAATCGCTTTTGAACTCAAAGTCTTGATTGGATAAAATCTCGGCTGTGGATAATAGCGTTCTGGCTGCCAATAATAATTGGGCTCTCCTTTTTCAGGAGCAAATCCAAAACTTTGACCTTTGAATTGCGCCTTTCTCTTTCCTATTAGTTTGAAGGAAGATAATGAGATTTGTTCAATGCCAACTAACTTAGAAAAAGCCAGTGCCAAATCCTTCCCATTTGTATCCTGATGAGCAGGTGGACCCGAGAAGACTATCCTGCCCCCTGTAGCAGCAAATTCTTTTATCTTCTTCCATACACTTGGCTGTAGCATAACAGGCCATGGGACAAGAAGGATTTTAAATTCCTGACCATTAATTAATAAGGCCTTCCCTTGTATCTTTCCTTCAACGAGGTCTTGTGCACCTATTATTTCAATTCCAACGTTATCAAGAACCAGCCGCTTTATCAGTATTGTATCTGATTCCCTATGGATGTGCATGTAGTCATAATCACCTAAGTCAGCCGTCCCTTCCCATGTGTATAACATCGCCACATCCGCCTTGACCATAGCCCCATCAAGAAAATCTGAGAATTTTTTTAGCCTGGTTACGTACCTACCCATATTTCCCCATGTTGAGTGTTCAGGATACCCTGGTCCGAAACAACCCGTATGTCCATATAGATGAGCCAACCAACTTACGTTGTTAATTGACATGAGGCGGGTATAAAAATCAATCTGGGATTCTTTTGGGTGAAAACCCCAGGAATTGTTCCATGCCTGTCCGGATTCGGTTTTACGTGATAGTGACCTTGCCAGAACAATACTGTGAAACATAACAGCATCCATTTCAAAGAATGAATCAGTAAATCCGCCTGTAAGTGCCTGCCTGAGTCTGAAGACGTCAATACTTCCGTGAAAAAGGTCATCACCACAGGTTTCGTGCAATGTCTGATGTACACCCATATCCATGTTAGTTCCGAAAGTCTCTTTCGCACGTTTCTTTAGGTATCCTTCTATGTCAAGCAACATATCACCAAGCATCTTGAAATGGTGGTACCTGATAAGCCCGCAATTAGTCTCCGGGAAATCCCCTTCAATCGCATACATATAATCCCTTAGGTCATAGCCATAAGTTTTTTTAAATCGCTTGAAATAGGATTCACTCACACCTCCAAAACTCTTGCGAAAAGACCATGTGCAGGAAACGCCAGGCTCATCCCACCCTATTCCATCCAGTGGGATATTGGAATACATGGTTAGCAGTTCTTCCGCGTATTTATACGGAGCTTTTGATGAATAATCAAATATCCGTGGGAAATAGTTGATAGCAGGGTCCCATTGTGTGTAGAGTAGAAGAGTTCCATCTTTCATACCCTTAACCTTCCCGGTAACATATCCCTGCACAAAAGGAGGCATGGCGTTGTGAACACTACTCGTTCCTGTAAAACTTGGCTCGCATTCGTACGAAAAAGATATTTTATCAGATACATCCTTAGGCTTTTGTCCCTCAGATATCATAAATGCCCTTATGATATCGTCAAACCGATATCCAAACCTGTCTGTCATATCCAATGGGCATCGGAATGAACCGTTAACCACAGCAACCCGAAAACTATTAATGATTTTCTGAAGGGACGTAGGGTATTTTTTTACATAATACACCGGACCTGCTACAGAATCAGGAACAATCCCTGCCCATGCCTTTATTCCATACCTATGACATTCTTTCACTGCAACACGCAGTGCTTCAACCATTTCAGCATCCATTGGTTCATATACAGAATCTCTGGGCTGAAAGTAAATCACATTAAATCCTTTTGATGCAACATCTCTAATACCTTTCCTGAGCCAGTCATGGTCATGGACGCACCTGTCGCTCAGGTTAAAGTATATAGCGGTGCAATACCTATGATTTCCTGTAGAATTCATATAGCATATCCTTTAAATATGATTACCACTATGTTGTATCCGGTAAGTGTGGTATTTCTCTGTCCGGAATTTACCATTGCTAACAGAAACTGTCTTACCGACTGTAACATCGTATACATCGTCCCGGGCTGGGAATGTAAAAACCTTAAAAGCAAAAAGTACTACGGCATCATCTTTACTATTCGTCCATTCAACACCGCGGTCCGATTCCAAAAGCCTACGTTTTTGCATATACTCATGAACCTGATTGTATTCCTGATTGACAGCACCGAGACGGCCAGTGTAAGCATAATCGGGGAATTCTATTGGAGCAGGATATTGAAAATCTATCTCAATTCTGATAGGTGACCCGCATGCTGTTGTGCGATAAATAAAATCGTCCGTTATTATTCCATCACGTATCCATTCTGCCTTGATGCATGGCAACATATTTTTTAAAGTGTATTCCTGCCCAAAAAAATCCTCAAAGGCTCCTTTGCGCTTGAATTTCTCCTTGCCCGGATGAAACCAGTTAAGGCTTACACCGAAAATACCCTGGGATTCTATCAACATCTGCGCACCTGCCTTTTGAAGCCTGACCTGATAATCTATAACAGCATCGACCTGCGGCGCCTTATCAAGAACACCATAATTTATTGGGGAGAAAACCAGATTGTGATAGGAATCCAGAAAGAATCCGTCCAGGCCGGTTCGTTTCTTGAAACCCAGGTATTGTTTCAGGACATACTTCCTGAAATCAGTATTCATACTCATCACCGAGTTCATAGGGGGACCACCGGTAAAAGGAGAACCATCGTTGTTATATACCTTCCATTCAGGATGCCCTATAGCCAGAGGCGAATCAATATCCAGCCAGTGGCCTATCCAGATGAGACCTTTCATACCATTTTTGTGTAAATGGTCACAGATTTCGCGGATTAATTTTTCGCCTCCTAGTTCCGGAGCAGCCTCATACCGCCATGGGATACATAAATTGCCCCGGCCACCAGTCATGGGAATATTAATCTTTTTCAACAACAAGGATGTATCGCATACCCAGAGCGGCACCATAAAGAGTGTTTTCACACCGTATTGCTTGAGCTTGGGGATCCAGTTCAGTATCTCCCGCAACTTTGAAGGATCCTTATCCAGCCACGAATCCCAGATAGTACCTGAGAAAGTTGGTTCTACAGGATCCTGCTTGTAGCCGTAGTATGCCCGCATCTTTTCTACTACAAAATCAAAAGCAGCGGTCCAGCGATTCCGCCCCTCTGTAAGACTCACCCTGCCAGGCTGGTGGTCAACCAATATAAATTTCCTGGGATGCGTTGGTGATTTTGTAAGTGCGAATTGATGACGGTCAATGTGTGTAATAAAATCGTCACCTTTCTTTTTATGCTGTAAAGCACCAATATATCCTGGCCGTTCGTAATACATCAGTAACAAGGCATCGGTATTAAACTGGAAATCAAATGCAGGCGAACCGGCAAATCTCGGCATCATCTGCCAGCATAATTGTTCGACGCCTTTGTTGACGAATACCTCGCTTGTGTCATAGACTGTGGCTTTGGTAACCTGAATTTCATAAGGTGTGCTTCCAGAACGCTGTGCTACAGAATAAATTTTTTTCTGCATCTTACCTAATTCCCATGACCCTCGTTCCATCAGCCAGATAAAATGCTGGGTCTTGCTAAAAAGTTTAAACTGGTAAGCCATGCCTGAATACTCTATGCCGTCAATCTCCTGGACCACGGATTCAAATATCCATTGCATGGTGTCAACGACATGTTCTCCATCAGGATGCGAAGTAACTGCCAGAGCAAACTTAAAAGAATCCTGCCGGTTCAGAAAATCAGCGGGATGTCCAATAGCATTTATATGTAAGATAGTCTTCCCTTCCTTATTTTCAATGCGCCGAAGCAGGAATTCCTTATAGGCAATTCCATCCTCAGATTGTAATATGGGAACAAGCATTATATCCGTCCGGCGCAGCTCCAAATCACCGAGACGAACTCTGCCTATCCCAAATACCCGTTTTCCAGTGCACCTGATATGTATAATCATACCAGATTCAAGAGATATTACGATTTCATTTTTTGTCTTGCTTACTTTGTTCATTTCTCCCCCTCTTTACTTATTTTTTCCGTCTGCTTTATTTATTTGAAAATGGCATATCCCCAGATATCAGTATTAAGTTTTAACTCAATGCTGATATCAGTAACCATGGTCCCGCCGCCACTCCACCATGCCTTTGCCATGTTATTCCTACCAGAACTGTCACTGAAATTTATCGCAAAATTAAATGGCAATTTCAGTCCTGATGCAGGCCTAAACCCATCAAAATAACTCCATGGAATAGATGCCTCAGCGCCGTAACCGCTATTGTCTTCACGTCGCTTAATAGAAAAAGAGGCATGCTTAATTTCACCTGATTCGTCCATCCGTGTCTTCCATGCACCTGTGGGATGGCTAATGTATCTGGGAGTTCCTTTGCTGATGGGATGATATCCATAGACAACCGGTTTTGTATTTTTTAAATAGGTCATCAGGATGCGGTAATCTGATATAATAGGTTCATGACGATCTGGGTCCGCTTTTGGGTCTGTACAAATAAAGACTTCTACTGTATCTCCACTTTTAAACGCAAGGAAAGGGTCGTCTCCCCCATTCTGCATTGGAGTGTCATCTTCTACCTCAAAAGCCACGTATACAAATCTTTTATCCCACATTGCGTATGCCTTTGCGTGAAAAAGGTCTTCATCAGGGTCAATAGCAATTTCTGCAGGTGACACACCTTTCCACTCATCTAATACCCCGTCTATTTTTATTTTTCCAGAAGTGTGCACAACAGGATATTCTCTACGGCCCTCTTCTTGTTGAGAATATGCCAAAGATTGCGAAAACAATAAAAATAAAAAAAGAGAGAATATGTATTTTTTTGTCATCGTTTTCTCTCCGACACTTTTTACTTTTTTCCCAATATATTATTTATCTTTTGGGCAGTTTTACTGGCTACCTCTGTCAGGTCCCCCTTGGTTACACCCCGCACTACAAATTCCAATTCCTCTAATGAAGAAAACACCTCTGAACTTCGCTTGATTTGAAAATCATAATTAGGATAAGTTGCGGCATATACATAGGAACCAATATGTTTATCTCGCATAAGGGCGATAAACTCTGGAATTACTGAGTCTCGTGTAGGCATATCCATCGGATAATTCTTCAGCATATTACTCTGAATCTCTTTAGAGGTAAGATATTTTATCAATTCCCAGCCACCTTTTGGATTCTTTGCCCCGGTTGGTATGGCATAACCCCAGCATCCACCATGGAATACCCTTCTACCACCTTTCCTCTCAGGTGGAGCAACCATATCCCAGTCAATGTCAGGAAATCCCATATAACCTCCAAAGCCGGCTGTGGTCATGGCAACCTTGCCGTTGGTCATCATAGCTGCACCACCCATTTGTTTCAGTGCAGGAGATACCTGTTCGCTCACAATCACCTTATCTTTTACGAACAAATCTTGAATAAACTTCATAGCCTCAATAGACTCGGGACTGTTGATTAAACAACTTTTCTTATCCGGGCTTATTATATATCCTCCGTTCTGCAGAATCATCGGATACCAGTTAAGCAATCCCCATCCATCAATGGCATACTGGTCTATCTTACCATCTCCGTCTTTATCCATGGTGAGCCGCCTGCATACCTCTCTGAACTCATCCCAGTTCCACCCGTCTCTTGGGAATGCAATCCCTGCCTCTCTGAAAATATTCTTATTGTAGAATATAACTATACTCCCTGTGAACATAGGTATAACATAAATGGTATTGTCGAATGTGCAATACTTCAGGGCAGAAGGTTTGAAATCTCCCAAAGAGAATTTATCTTTCTGTATAAACTTATCCAGCGGCATAAAAGCATTTCTATATATGAGGTCTGGATAGACTGTATCATTTATGTTTATAACATCAGGGGGGGTTCCTCCTGCTAACTGAACAAGAAACTTATTATATGTCCCCCCGGAAACATATTCTGCTTTGACCTTAAACTCCGGGTGTTTTTCTTCAAAGTTTTTTATCGCACCGGACATCCATTTCATATATTCTGGAATCCCCAGATCCATAAGGTAAATTTCCTGCTTAATAGATTCTCTTTTCTTGCATCCCGGCAATAACACCAGTCCTACTGATAATCCTATAATTATAATAAATACTACCAAGTTCTTCATCTTCATAAAATTTGTCCTCTAAATTTACTATTTAAATTCAGCAATACCCCATGGGTTAGGGTCTGAAAATGCCCGGGCCCCGCCGCCATTGCCAAATATCTGAAAGGCACGCTTTGGCTCTGAAGGATTCATATTGGCTATAGATACTTCCCATGTAAGTGCTATCCTGTCTCCCTGTTTGGGCTGAAATTTTGGATTAATTATTTTCCACGGAATCTTTGCCTCAAGCGTATACCCATTATTCTCTGTATGAATTAATGTTTTTACCTCTGAACCAGTGTAATCTGTAACTTTATAACTTGCTTCTATGCTATAGTATCCTTCCCAGTAATCCTTCTTATCAAGATGGTTATGCCACAGAGACGCGGTAAACAAGGCATCACATTTTTTCTGACCAATGCCTAATCCCTGCAATGGCAAAGAAAAAGTTGGGTCACTTGACATTCTAAAACAGACTGCATCTCCACCCCATGAACCTACGCCTTTGAGTGGATTTGTATTATACGGTGGATGAGGTTCCACAATTACAGCGGCAACGTATAGGTTTTCTTTATCATACATAGCATAAAATGTTGTATTATATTCTTCTATTGATTCTTCATCAAAAGTTACAGGTCCTACCTTCCCGCTCTTGTTCCAGTCTTTAAGGTCGCCGTCTACCGTTATTTTACCGGCTGCTGGAACAATGTATTCCACCCCTGCTTGTTTTATCTCTGAAGCAAAAATATTTGAATAATTTATTATTGACATTGATAAAATTGAAAAGATAAAAAAGTAATTAATGTTTTTTTTATTCTCTATCATCACTGCCTCCTTCTCTTCAATCCTCAATACACCTCACAACCATTACCTTGGGTTCACTCGCTGAACCTCCCTTCCCTCCTACAGCCCAGGCATGTTTTGCATCCAGAACAGAAAGCCCACGTAATGACGCCGTAGTAGGATTGACATTTTTCCATGTCTTCCCGCCATCTTCCGTATACAATAAAACCCCATAACGGTCAGCTGAGGCACCGGCACTATAGATAGCCGGCCCTACTGCATAGCCGATTTTATCGTTAATAAACTGAACCCTTTCCAGACTGTTAGGGACACCGCTACTTTGTTTCTCCCATGTCTTGCCACCATCGGCAGTGTGCAGAATCACTCCTTTCTGCCCGACAGCCCAGCCATTCTTTTCATCACTGAAGAACAAGTCTTTTAACCCTTCTTCAGTTAAATCTGTAAGTCCAGTATCAATCGCCGTCCAGGTTTTCCCTTCATCTTTGGTTTCAATTATAATGCCATATTGCCCGCAGATAATCAGATGCTTGGAATCAAAGACATGCCAACCCGTATGTATCCATCCGGCATTATTCTTAATAGTCGGATGCACTTCTCTAAAAATAATTTGCTGCCATGTCTTCCCTTCATCAGACGTACGAAAAATAGCGTGACCGCCATAAGTCAATATCCAGCCATTACCCTTATTATCAAACCATACCCGGAATGGATTACTATACACAACATCTTCAGGAAGAGGCTGATTAACCCATGTGGCACCTGTATCTGTTGTTTTCAAAAGATTAGCCAGACGTTTCCCAGCACCTGTATCGTAGGAACCCACTGCCCAGCCAGTCTTAGTATCAGAGAATATAACGTCAAACATATTATGCCTGGATAAATCAACGTCAACCTTAGCTGGTTTCCACGTCATGCCTCCGTCATTGCTAAACATAATCCTGTTACCATTCTCACTCACCACAGCACCGTTTTCCTGTGTAGCGAATGCCACTCCAAGAAGATTGGTAGTATCACCGCAATCCTCAGCCACCTCCCATCCTGCAAAAGACGGAACCATACCAACAATCAAACAAGTTATACCAAATACCATAGATAAAAATGTTTTCCCCATAACCTCCTCCTCTATCTCCAACGCTCTACCCTTTTCAGAAGCCTACGGGCATCCTTTTCACTACCAGTAGTAGTCATTATAAAGAGCCCTTTATGCCCCACTGCCTCTATAAGCGGCTCTACCTCTTCTATTGTAACTCCTGTAGCCTGGACACCCTTGCCTGCAGAGAGAATCTTCCTGTACAGGTTGTACCATTCCTTTGAACCACCGCCAGGAAGACCGGCACATGTTTGTGGTGTCCACTGAATGGCATCAAGTTCCTTGATAGCCATAAGATGCGGAAGATGGCAAATACAATTCGTTCCGTCAAGATGGAATAGAGAATAGTCAAGCCAGCGACATTGTTCAGCAAGGCTCGGCACCACAAATTCTACAAAATGTTCAGGTGAAATCATGGCAGAAATATCACATTGAACCTTAGCAGTCTTACCAGGACCCCATATCTTGAAAGCACTAAAGGCATTTCCAGAATAATTGTCCTTTATTCGTTCGTATATAGCATTGAATGCCTCAAAAAACACCCGATTGATTTCCCCGATACGTTCTTTAACAAAACCCGGTCTTTCTATTAGGTCCGTTAAGACAGTCTGTGTTCCACGCAGCGATGCCAAAATATCCAGGTTCTCAACAAGGTCAGGCATACCGACTAAGAAACGGCCTTTCGCTACCCTTAAGCCTTCCTCTATTATCGCTAATTGATTTTCCCACCACCTGTTGGATTCTTCTAATTTGAGGGGCGGGTGGCTCTCATGATTAGTGGTACATTCCTCAAACCAGACCGTCCCTTCGGAAAATTTAGGCGTGGAACCAATAAACGTTGCTAAATTGCCAGGGCCCATCCATGTGTCAAAATACGGAAATGCCTCACCCCCAAAGAATGTCCTTGAAATATGAAACTCGTCATTCCTCGCCCGCCAGACAGGGTCTGTCCAGCATGCCTCTAAATCATCCGGCCGTTTGGGTTCAGGCATGTCTTCCCACGGTATTTCCTTAGGAGCGGTTATGCAAATCGCCAAGCCCTTACGTTCCCACCATTTAGTCAAACGGTCTCTTGCTATATCCCAGTCTTCTTTCCAAAACAAAGCGTATTCTCCTATCTATTCATCCAAGCACATTTTACTTTAATATTTGTTTTGTGCCCAATGGCATCGCAGTATACCTTGTTCCTAACAGATTTTGTTTTTACATTTGCTTTTATAACCTTGCATCCAGAAACGTTATTCAACCATATCTCTATGCTACCTTCATATTCTGAAATGCTTACATCTATACTATCTTTTGCTCTAACGTAGGAAACCTCAATGGATTTTTTGTCTTCATCATAAACTATAAATGTCCCTTTATCTTTAGGATATATATCTAAGATTAATTTATTATTTTCCTTTTCCCCTATATAATTCATCTCTTTACCCATAGGTAGTATAGAACCATTCTTTACAAAAAGCGGAAGTATATCCAATTTTGCATAATATTTTATATTCTGTTTGCCAGTGTATATCCTTTTGGTCCAGTAATCCACCCATTCACCCTCAGGTAAATAGATATTTATCTCTCCTTCCTCTTTGAACACTGGCGATACAAGGAAACTCTCGCCAAATAGATACTCAAGGTCAAGATTTGCACAATTAGGGTCATCCTGATATTCAAGAATCAATGGCCTCATTACAGGTAAACCCGTTATTGTTGAGAGTTTTGCACATGAGTAAATATAAGGTAATAATCTATATCTCAATTTAACATATTTCTTGAAAATGTCCTCTGCCCTCTTTCCAAATTCCCATGGTTCTCTCGGGGTTACGCCATGGCATCTGGAATGTGATGAAAATAGTCCCCACTGTGCCCACCTGACATAAATAACAGGGTCACTTGGTCTTGAGTAACCCCCTATATCATGGCTCGAGAAAGGTACCCCTGACATTCCAAAACTTAAGACACCCCTTAGCTGGCATGCCATCTGTTCAAACGTTGGGGCACAATCTCCACCCCAGTGCACAGGGTATCTCTGGGAACCTGCATAGGCAGAACGTGCCCACACAATACCCTTCCCGTTCGTATGTTCATCTACGGTTTCAAAAACTGCCTTGTTATAAATAAGTGGATAAAGGTTGTGCATCTCATTTCCTGATTTACCATTGTGATATTTTCCTTCCCGTGGTGCCCATTCACCAAAATCTGTCTTAAAAACATCAACCCCCATATTCAGGAGTTTCCTGTGCTTCTCTTTATACCATTCCGATGCCTCTGGATTAGTAAAATCAACAAATGCGCACCCTGTCTTTTCCGCAGCCCAGCTCCCCAAGAGACATATTGCACCTTTACCATCCTTTACAAAATATCCGTTTTTAACCCCTTCATTAAACATCTCTGTCCCTACCGGCACGTATGAGTTTTCCCACAGAGAAAGCTTAAAACCCATACCATGAAGTTTTTTAATCATCTCCTCAGGATTTGGGAAATATTCTGAAGAGGTATCCCATTCCAAGTTACACCAGTTCTCAGGCCTTCCCATCCAGAAAGGGTCTATGTGTATTACATCACACGGAATATCATGTCCCCTCAATCTTTTTGCTATCTCTTCTACCTCTTTTCTGCTTTTATAACTCGCCCTTGACATCCATAAACCAAATGACCACTTTGGGGGCATGGGTGCATAGCCTGTTAAATCAGAATATCTCTTCAAAATGTCTTTGAACCTCGGTCCACAAATTAGAAAATAATCAAGTTTCTTGCCTTCAGTTAGGATTGAATATGATATGAGAGATTTAGTGCCCATTTCATATACAATTTTATTGGTAGAATTGACAAATATTCCATAGCCGTTAGAACTCATAAAAAACGGGATGTTTTTATAACTCCTGTGATTAGAAACACCACCCGCATCTTGTGTCCATGATTCAATGAGAATACCTTTTTTATTTATCGGGGCAAATTTTTCACCAAATCCATAAAACCCTTCCTCAGGATCTATGCAAATACTCTCTCTTGTTATCCATTCCTTTTTTTTCTTATTATAAAGATAACCGATTGGAAAAACTTCATGCTCAGAACAAACATGTAAATCATTAACGCTTTCTTGAAATATAACTTTCCCTCTTAAATCATAAACCTTTAATCCCCATGGATTCTTGTTTACCTCAACTTTTATCTTTGAGGTAACTATTGTAACCCTGCTATTGAGTTCTACTATCTTATAAGAGGTTTTCTTAGAAAAATCATATACTAACACTGGATTATCAGCATCTCTTCCAAAATTATCACCCATTTTTATCCTTATGGTATCATCAAATACAACATCTATATAAAGCCTTATTTTATCTTTATTGTTAGTAAGACAGTTAAATACAACCCCTTCTGCAGTCTTTGAAAAGGATTCCCATTCCTTTATGTATGTAATATCAATATCTTTATCTTTTCTTCTGAATTCAATCACCTCATCTAAAGGGATGGTGATGTATCGTTCCGATTTACCTGCTCTGTTCATATTTTCTCCTTACCGCACAATTCTACTCTAACTTCACAGGTATTCCTATATATTCAGCTTCATCAAGCCCCTTCAATCTCCAGAAGTGTAACCCTGTTTCATCACCTGCCATGTAATAATCTATGCCACTCTTCGGTTCTGTAAATACCCGTGCCCCGCACAGTTCTACAGTCAGGGCTTCCGAACCAAAGGCAATTCCGCGATATGGGTCACTTGCCGGTACACTGCCTGCATAAAGTCCTTCTTTTGAATATATACGGCTCTGTCCATTTTCATCTGTGAAAAAGACAAACCCTTTGATAACTCCATCAACACCTGACCCTGCATAAAACTCACCTGGCTTGGAAAATCCCTTGGCTTTTTCCCCGGTCTTCCATAACAGTCTCCCAAAGGAATTCCATTTGCCTGCTTTAACATCTATCCTGGAAGATGCCCACCCAATCCCTTTGTCCTGGCCTGGAACCTCAACTATACCGTAGATATTTTTTTCTTTATCCAGGTGAATCCTCTGAATATAGAATGGACGCATCTGCCCTGCCCTGTTGGGCTCCTCTACCCTTGCATAGTCAACCCTTGTAAGAACGGCATCTTCGGTTTTGATAACAATCTCTGAGTTTGCCCAGGAATATATAGGATTCCCTTTCTCATCAATTCCCAGGCATGGTATTTTATATACATTTCCGGTTCCCGTATCATCAGGCAGATAGACATTCATCTCATAGTCAATGTATCCTCCCCAGCAGCCATGCCCCACCATCCCTTTAGGCTCGTCAAAAAACTCTACCTCATCTGAACTGGCTAACCCATCTCCATCTTTATCTCGCCAGATAAAAGGTCTGGAACTATTACGAATAGCAGGATTGCCATTCGCATCTAATGTATAACCCTTGTCTAAATCAACTGGTAACCACCTGTCTGTCTGACCAACACAGGCACTGGGAATAATATCATATCCTTGCACCCGTAAGATTGGGTGATTAAAATTCTGCCCATTAAATAAATAGGTATGCCCTTTGAAGTGGCGAATATAAGTATCCGCATTACCCCATACTATGTTACGTGGATTGGATATATTCATATCATAGGCTTCTGGGCCTCCACCATGCCCGACAATGCCCATCCAGTAACCGTCAACTTCCCATGTCTTCTTATTGTAATCTATCCTGTAACGAACAAGCGGCATATGCATAACGCCGCAATAAGTAAAACTGGTATAAAAAGCATACACAAGTGATGGGTCTTCTTCATCAACAGCAATCCCTAATCCAGCACCAACACCCATAGAGCCAATCCATTCTTTGGTTATTTTTCCCTCTTGATTTAATATAGTCACCCGAACCGGGGCATAATCCTCACCCACATATACATTACCCATTTCATCTGTGGTTATTCCTGCTGGAAAGAGGAAACTGTTATGCTCCATCTTTCCATGGAATGGCCTTCCACCGATTTTTCCTGCTGTCCAGATGAGTTCACCAGAATTGGAAAATTTCTTGACCTGCTGAGACGTTCCTAAATCAGTAACATAAATATTGCCATTCTTGTCCACTGCTACCCCGTAAGGCGCGGCAATGTCCTTAATGATTTTTGATATTTTTGTGGCACTTTTCCCATCAGAACCTGTTGTAATTTTTAGAATATCCTTTTCACTTGCTACATACAGGCTACCATTCTTATCAATAGTTATCCCCTGAGGCTTCGGGATGTTATTAATCATGCCCGCTTTTTCCCCTTTTTCAGTATTCCAGACCTCTATTGCATTTTCTCTATAGAGAGAGATATAGAGTAGTCCATTACGAACTGCAATGCCCCTGCAATTAGCACCGTCACCAATGCCATCAACAGCAGGCGGAGTTTGTTTATCACCATTAATTATCTCCCAGAAAGGGATGGGCCCTGTTTGAAAAGGTTTGCCTGGCATTAGCCCATGGCCCTCCCATAGGTCAAATTCTCCAGTCTCAGCCTTGACTCGCCAGATAACTATCTTTCGATTTCTATCACGCATATCACCAGAAACACCAACATCAGAAGCAATATACACATGTTTGCCGTCTGTGGCTATAGCTAACTGAAACCCAGAACCATCTTTCTGATACATGTGAGCCTTCCACAATATGTTGCCGGACGAATCAACCTTGAGTAAACTCCCATCGCCTTCTTCCATATGATAGAGGATGTAGATGCCACTATCGTCAGATGTTAATCCTAAAGGATTACCCCAGAAACCATTCCATGCCCCTTTACCGTCTGCTGTCTTATAGGGGATTTTGTTAGGATTGCCCGCCACAAAGGCATAATCCGTCTTGATATTACTTACAATGCCTTTAAGTTTATAATCTCCTGATGAAACTTCCTTTCCATCCTGATTCTTTCCATCCCATACGATTGTATACTCTCCTGGCTCTTGTTTCTTACCGTTTTGCAATGTCCGAATCAACCGTCCATCTTTATCAAATATTCCCAGGCTGACCCTGCCTTGGGTCTTCGTCTCGTAGCCGATATTTAATTCTGCAGCCACAGTGCTTCCTGCGGCTAATACCAATAAGCCTGCCGTTATTCCCTTGAAAAAAAGAGTCATTTTCATAACACCTCCTGCACTATTATAAAATCTGTTCCCCATATACCCTGCCCGGATTCTCCCAGAAGATAACATCAGCAATAGACCCTGCGAATCTCTTATCCCACCAACCCTCTTTCACCTTTTCTTCAATAACTTTCTCAAGACACCGTTCTGTCAATGCAAGTTTACCATATACCCACTCTGCATTGTATGCATCAGAAAAGAAGGCTATTATCTTTTCAGCCGGCAGGAATTCAAACCTGTCAGAGAATATTCTGCTTATCTGGTTCGGAAACATCGTATGAAGCCAGTTTCCTGAAACTGTTACCTGCGGACAGAATCTTGCAAGCATGTCTATCTCACGCGAGCGGGCACTATTAGAAACTATTATGTTTATCTTTATACCCGGATATCTATCAAAAAGTTTCTGGTAGGTACAAAATATATCGGAACTCACCATGTCAAATATCCTTGCGGGCCAGTTTTTATAACTGCCCCCTGTGGAATGTGCTCCGATGAGAAATCTCAAAACAGGCGGATTTTTCATATCCTTTACATATTCCAAAATTTCTTTTAATTGAAATAAAGAAACCTTCCACCGTATTTCCTCGCCTGAATCGCCATCTTTAAGGGTATTATTTAAATCATCCTCACTGATATCTTCATACCTGAATCTGCCCATCCATAAGCCAAATGCAATCACCCCTTTTTTTATGCAATCATCCATCCGTCTTCTTATAAAATTTCGTATATCTTCTGCATATATATCTCTCTTTTTGAGGGCAGGCTTGATAAATCTCAAAACATCCACATCTTCACATCCCCCAAAATCAGAAAGAGATTCCTCTTCACGCCTGAATATGTCACTTCCTGGAGTCTTTTTAATGTTAGACGGGTAATCAATGGCTGTCATAAGTTTCTCAATCTTACAGTATTCCTTAATTATCTTGATGGACCAGAGAGGGTCTTTGTATCTTGACTTAATTTTACCATTAAACTTAGTCCAATTTGAATTATTCAACTTATCTATTTCTAATCCATATAAATCCTCCAATATCAACTTTAGCATTGTCCAACTTGAGGTATTTTTTATCCTCGGCAGATAATTTATGGCAACCCTCAACCATTCTGCATCTGAAATCTTCTCACCAAAAAATCCAGGCGGGGCACCTATGGCATACATCTCAGTTGTAATAAAGTGGTATCCTATAATATTTCTCAATGACTCTGCCCCAATCTTCTGCGGATTGATATGCGAATGAATATCATAGACCTTCTCTGGATTTACATAAATCAACTTTTCCATATTTTTTCATGTCCTTTCTACATATAATTATATATCATAAATAGTTATTTGTCAAAGTAGATGTCGTTGCGCATTTTAATCAAATAGACGGGATAGATACTGGTATAGCCTTATCAATAAAGTACATATTCACTACCACCATTAGGTAACAATGGATGAGAATAAAATATGAGTGTAGATCTCCAGCCTACGCTGCCATCCATATAGAGTGCGTTACTACCCTCAAGGTTACTACGCGTGTGACATTGGAATTGTTCTAAACCCCAAGTACCTGCTGCCAGGCTTGGGTCAAAAGCCATGCACTCCATAAGGACGAGCGATTGATTGTTAATATTTATATTTCTCGCCCATCCTCCATCAGACGTAAAGCGCAGGTCTTCTCCATTACGGGCAAGTGGGGCATACTGAGGGTTAGTATTACTCACGTTTACATAATAACCGTAGCTAATACCCGTTTCATTTCCACCCGCATTATAATCCCAACTTTGAAGATAAAGGGGTCTATTTGGACAATAGAATACCTTATATGTATCTAAATAACCATAGCGACGAAGCCTTCCTACGCCCTTAGGTCGTCTCGCTTGATTGGAATCATTAGGACTAAAGAGATTACCCTGGAGATTATAATAGCGGTTCATCTCAGCGAGTGAGGCAGGGGTCTCCCATACACCTGGTGGGAACCAGCCATTGTTGTCCTGAGCATACATTAATAAAGCCATACCCAGTTGCCTGAGATTACCTATACAAACAGCCCGTCTCCCAAGTTCCCTGGACCTCTGTAAACCCGGCAAAAGCATCGCGGCCAGTAGAGAAATGATGGCTATGACTACAAGCAATTCTATAAGGGTAAACCCGAACTTATTTTTAATCCTAAACTTTGCCATTGCCTTATATCCCAAAGGGGGTGATGTATAAGTTTACTACCACCCCCTTTTTACAATTAATTAACGTTTCTAAGTTTATCTAACTAATAGCCAATCCACTATTCGTGTCCCTGTTGTAGCAGACCTGTTTATAGTAAAACCTGTCGCAGTCTTATTTGTCACCCAGAGCGTATCATTCCCATCTCCTGTTAGTTGAATATAATAAGAGGCATCAGGCTCTGCAGTAGGGAATGTTACCGCAAGAGAACCTGTCCCGGCAGATAATGTTGCCTGGCCACGCAGGTTCTTAGCACCTGTCGTGGTATTAGATAGGGATTTAACAACTGTGAGCTGACTGGGTATCTCTGTATTCAGAATTGGATTTCCTGCACCATCTACCAGCCCGTAGAGAAATGTCTTGCCGATAGAGTTCCCGAGAATCTCTACGTTCTCATTAGCATAACCAAAGACGCAATTCCTGATAGAAGACCCGCCGAGACCCGTATTTATACTAATTGCCTTTCCACTCATTGCCTGGCTTGTTATATACACTCCTGATATCTGAATTATACCACCATCTGCTCGGATATAGTATCTGGGTCTTCCTCCAACATTTCCACCGAGCATACTATTTTGAATAAATACATTGCTGTCCTTTATATAAATATCATCATATAGACCTTCACCAGCCAATGATGTGCTTTCGGTGCCTACCATATCTAAAGATATCATGGTTGAATGTGAAATATAAAATCCTCCCCTATGGTTGTCTTCAAGTACAATGTGTGTCCACTTCATACCCCCCGATGTCTGTTGGCTTCCACCGAAGACACCAGCGTCTATTTTTATGGCTGCTCCTCCAGAGGGGTTACCATTAGCTGTTCCTGCCACTCGTATTTTATTCCACATGCATTTTTGCATCTCTGGATAATCAATTACTGGCCAGCCTGAACCACCATTGAGGTTCCCAACACTTATTCCATTTATTCTTGCACCAGCCACTAAAATCTCATTAAACGTATGGCTCTCGTTTGTCCCCTCTGCATAGATACCATACTCAGGTCCTCCTATTATATCTATCCGTTCAAACCGGCACCCAAAGGTATTATTCAGACGTAAGGCCTTAGCACCGCCATACAGCGTGAGGTCTGAAATGTCTATATCATAAGCGACATCGGCACCAGTTTTTCCAATAACAAAAATATCCGTTGAACTATTCGGAGCCTTGAGAATAGTCGCCCGCCGGCTTGCGCCCCTTATGGCAACATGAAATGTATTGGATTTATCTATTCTAATAGGGGCTGTCAGGTTATATGTCCCGGCTGGAATAAATACCATCCCCCCTGTAGCAGGCAAATCATCTATCGCCGCCTGGATACTCGGGAAATCGGCAGCGTTACGGACCCCGGTCATATTTGTCCCAGTTATGCTCAGATTATCAACTGCGGCTGAATATGTATGTATGCCCCCACCAAGCCCATTGGAGTCTTCTAACAAATGAACACTTGCATAGCCCCCGTTGGAATTATCATAGTTAGAATTATTGACAACGGTAGTACCATTAAATATAATATCAACAGTTTTAGTATCTAAATTGAGTATAACCTTAAAGTGATAAGGGGTATTTTGGGTGTAGGTAGGATAAGCAGTTGACGAAAGAGAGCTACTCCAGCCAATGTAACCATTACCCTGATAGCTAATCACAAATAGCGCTCCACTAATTCCATAAAATCTATAACTTGCCCCTTTTTCATTACCGGTAAATCCAGGGTCAGTGCTTGAAAAGGTGGCATCCCATTCAAAAATCAAAGTCCCGCTGGTAGCCATATTAATATCAGCCGCTGCGTTTAGATAGGGCCCATCACCAGCCACTGTGCTGGTATTTACCACTTTAACAGGTTTGTTGTTTAAACCGCCGAACGAATTCTCCACAGTGATAGTATCAGGTGAAGTTACTGAAAGTTCCTGTACTTTAACATTTGTCTGTGGGAATGGTAAATATGTGGCTGTAGGAGGCGGGTTACCAACAGTATCACTATCAAAATTAACGTTCCATAGTTGGCTCGCCATCGCTGTATGACAAAAAATAAATCCTAATAATATTATTATAACAATAGCCCATGATGAACCAATCAATCCTAATAACATTTTCCCTTTTTCAACTGATTTAGTTCCCATTTCTGCTCTACTCCTCTTTGGACGATTTGTATTCCCTCTGGAAAAGAGAGGAGGGAAGAAGAGGATTATCCTCTTCTTCCCAACCGAAATTCATCTCTCTTTATACTTTACCCTATTGCTTTACACCTTTAACCACGACTGCATTTGGATTTCTGCTCAAAGTCGGCTGATTCTTATCAATGCCTGGAGGCAGATACCATGTTCCAACTGAATCAGCAGGACAACCAGTGGTACCGAGTTTCTCATTGGTTTCAGATATACATGCTTGAGCTGCTGCAAGGGCAGCCTGAGTCGTTGCAAGTTCTGTCTGGCATGCATCCAAATCATCTAACGCTGTTTCAAGGTCTGCCATTGGGTTATCTGCCGAGTCTGCAGGGTCCCAACCGCCTGCCGTTTCCACACTATCTATTACACCATCACCATCTGCATCAGGACAAGATGGTGCTTCTGCTTCCACTGCAGGTTCAGAATAGAAACTGTTAGTGCCAGTGGAATCAACTGAAGTAATTGCATATAAATCGGCAGCAAATCCCTGCCATGCTAATGGGAGTGCATAACTACTTGTCCCTGTTATCATACCATCGTTCAATATACTTGGACCTGACAACTGATTGACGCAGAAGTAATCAGAACTCAAACTGCCTACCCCAGCACGGCTTATCCATACGTTGTAACCTACTGCCCCAATCACGCCATCCCACGTTAAGATTTCCCCATCTGCCGACAGTATTACACCTGCAGGAGTTGCTGGTCTGGTATATGTTGGACCAGCATCACGATTGTATGCAACTATCTCATCTAAAGAAGGATGTACGTGCGGCCTGGGACCATTATCAACGTCACTGGTATTGAACTCAGTAACTCTGATTGTGTCTACTGCCATTACCTGCACCAGAGCATTGTTCCCACCTGTTTTTGTGTTATTAGTGTACCCGTAATAGGATGGGCCATACCATAGATTGCTTTGTGAACCGAAATCATAATCTCTCATACTAATCACGGGACTGAAGTCTCCATTTAATCCCCATTCAACTACATAGTCATCTATGTTCCTACCCAAATCACCATGTGACCATGATACTACACCTCCCGTATCTATCCCGAATACACCTGGCAATGTTACCTGCCACGTGGGGGTTGCTTGATACGGATAATTGGACCAGTCTACGTTAACCCCGTAAGCGTCGGTTCCATCATTGATATTATCCCAGAGTCCCATGTAGCTCTGGTCACCTGGGTCAAGAAATGTAGCCACTCCACCATTTCCTGAATATGCAACGTTGTCACGGGCATATGCCTGTCCCGCTGCTACAAAGACAATCATACTTACCGATAGAAACGCTAATACTATCTTTTTACTTAACATTTTGTACCTCCTTTTTTTATTTTATACACCTTCCGGGATAATCTTTTATGAGGCATCCCCTAATCCTCACTCTTTACCCTTATCCCCTGTCTAACTCACAGGAGATATATTTCCTAGGAGCATGCTTCCCACATTCACCTCCTTTTTCAGCAGATTTGCTCCACTGCGAATCACTTATACCCTGAGATGATATATTACATAAGATGCCAATATTAAAAATCATATTACCTCGTCGTTACGCTTCTCGCAATGACAGTCTAAAACGTTCTGTCTCCTGCCCAAATATGCACCACAGGATTTTCTGATAATTAATTCCGTCTTCAAAGCAATCCTCTTTGGCTCATCTATTCCGTTTTCAATCTCATCTAATAGTATCCTTGCTGCCTGTCTGCCAATCTCACGTGCTGGTTGTCTCACAGTCGTAAGCGGTACACTCAGAGTTGCAGCACCTTTGTTATCACAAAATCCAATCAGGGCTATATCTTCGGGTACCCTTAATCCTGACTCCGTAATAGCCTGTAATGCCCCAACCGCTGCCATGTCTGTAATTGCAAAGATTGCCGTGGGTTTTCTATTCAATGTCAGTAGTTCCTTGGCAGCCTTATAGCCATATTCCTCTATAAATCCATCCCCGCCCACAATCAACTCCGGGTCACATATAATATTGTTTTCTATAAGTGCATCCTGGTAGCCTTTCAATCTATCCCGGGTACTTGAGGCGTTCTTCTCACCCATTATATATGCAATTCGTTTATGACCTAACTTTATAAGATGTGTTACTGCCTCATACGCACCTTGTCTATCATCAGTCCCGACAAAGTTACACTCAAGACCCTCTAGATATTTATCAACCAGGACAAATGGTATTCTGTCTTTTTGTAATCCCAGAAAGATGTCTATATTATCCCTGTCATGTGCCGGGGTAATAATAAGCCCTGCTACCCTATGTTCTCTTAAGAGTTCTATCTCTTCTGCTTCTCTATCCACACTGTCATCTGAATGGCAAAGTAGCACTTTATAACCATATTCACGGGCCGTATCCTCAATACCCCTTGCTATCTCAGGGAAGAACGAATAAGTCACGCATTGAGTAATCAATCCTAACACCTTCGTCTGTCTGGTTACTAAACTTCTAGCTATAATATTACTACGGTAATTTAATCTCTTTGCTGCTACAAGAATCCTTCCCTTAGTCTCTTCACTAACTCCCCTTTCTTGCCATTTATCATTGAGGACATCTGAGACCGTAGAATGGGAGATGCCAAGTTTATCTGCTATATCTTCTATTGTAATTGCCATTTTTCACCTTTATTTTTATTTTAACCACACGTGTGTTTAAAATGCTAAATTTTTATCTTTAACTCCCTTTCCTTATCTGATTATATAGCAAGAATCGTGCCACGATTGAAAATTTTTTCTAATTATTACTGATATTTTTTTATAACTTATTTATTTTCTAAGAGAAAAAATTTTAAAAAATTTTCAAAATCAATTTTTTCCCTTCATTTTTCAGACACTCATCCACCCGCATTGTGACAATTAATTAACAGTTGGAAGTTATATCTTATTGAAAATATTAAAGTTATGTAAGTGACAACTTTTCCGTCAGGATTTATTATTGTAACTCGTTTTGTATAAATATATTACGTCTTTTGACTGGCAAGATGTTGCCTTTTTTCGTCTTATTTCTCTCTCGCCAGAATTTTTAATTTTTCCAGAGGTTTGACATTCAGGGGTTCTTTAGGTACTGAGATATTTCCTGCAAATTTAGCCCAGCGGATAGCGTTGCATAATACTTTTATAATCTCTTTATTATAAAAAGTAGGATAACTCTCATGGCCTGGGCGGAAGTAAAAGATTTTACCAAATCCGCGTGTCCAAGTCACCCCGCTTCTGAAAACCTCCCCACCTTCAAACCAGCTGATAAATATCACTTTATCAGGCTCTGGAATATCAAATCTTTCTCCATACATCTCTTCCTGAGCCAATTCTATATATGGGCTGATACCTTGAGTAATCGGATGAAAAGGTTCTACCACCCAGAGGCGTTCTTTCTCATCTGCCTCTCTCCAGATAAGGTTGCAAGTGGTGCCCATGAGCCGCTTAAATATCTTTGAATAATGGCCCGAATGCAAGACTATAATGCCCATACCTTCCAGAACCCTCTTTTGAACCCTATCCACAATTCTGTCCTCAACCTCAGAATGCGCCATATGTCCCCACCATATAAGAACATCTGTATCATTCAAAACCTCTTCTGATAATCCATGCTCTGGCTCATCTAATGTTGCAATTCTTACCTCAAAATCAGTTTGCGATTTGAATTCTTCCGCAAGTTTTTTATGTATGCCTCCAGGGTATATATCAGCAATCTTTTTCTCTTTTTTCTCATGCCTGAATTCATTCCAGATTGTAACTTTTATCATATTATCTCCCTTTTAACCTTACCTTTTTATTGGAAAGTTATCCTCATATCCGCCTGGCAGCGGCTATGACCTTGTCTTTATCAGGAAGGACTGCCTTTTCTAAATTTGATGCATAAGGCATGGGCACCTCAACAGATGCTACGCGCTCTATAGGGCTGTCAAGATAATCAAATGCTTCAGAGTAAATCGTCTCGGCTATCTGTGCGCCGAACCCTCCGAATCTCCATCCCTCTTCAACTATAACCACGCGGCCGGTCTTTTTAACGGAATTAATTATCAACTCTTTATCCAATGGCTTTAAAGTGCGAAGGTTAATCAGTTCAACCGAGACTCCTTCCCCACGCAATGCTCTTGTTGCCTCTTCTGCTATTAATAGCATTTTAGAATACGATATAATAGTAATGTCATTACCCTCCATCAGAATCTCAGCCTTACCTAAAGGTATGAGATATTCGCCATCAGGTACTTCTCCTTTTGTATTATATAAAGTCTCACTCTCAATGAATATAACAGGGTTATCATCCCTTATAGCACTCTTAAGCAAACCCTTGGCATCCTTTGGGGTTGCTGGCATAACGACTTTCAACCCGGGGCAGTAACAAAAATATGACTCAAATGCCTGAGAATGCTGGGCTGCGAGTTGATATGCAGCACCTCCAGGCCCGCGTATTACCATAGGCACCTTAAATTGCCCCCCTGACATATACCTTATCTTGGCAGCGTGATTGACAATCTGGTCTAATGCCAGGATGGAAAAATTAAATGTCATCATCTCAATCACAGGCCTAAGTCCCACCATTGCAGCCCCGATGCCCACGCCTGTAAACCCCTCTTCAGTAATCGGTGTATCTATAACCCTCTTCTCCCCAAATTCTTCTAACAACCCCTGGCTTACCTTGTATGCACCGTGATAAAAACCTACTTCCTCACCCATAAGAAATACCTTATCGTCTCTTGCCATTTCTTCTTTCAATGCCTGATTCAATGCCTCACGATATGTAATAATAGCCATGTATTAAATATATAAATCCTCTGAGAGAATGTCTATAGACGGAGCAGGACTCTTCATTGCAAAATCCACTGCCTCATCTATCTCTTTTTTAATACCCTCTTCCATTGACTGGACTGTACTATCTGAAAGTATACCTTCCTTCAACAACTTGTCCTTAAACGTAATAATAGGGTCTCCCTTTAACTGCTCTTCTAATTCCTCTTTAGTCCGATAATGTGCAGGGTCTAACATTGAATGGCCCCGAAACCTGTAGGTCCTTGCTTCTATCAAAGTAGGGATACTATCCTCTCTTGCACGTTTAACAGCCTTCTCTACGGACTTCCTCACAGCAAGGACATCCATCCCATCTATATGGTCACGCTCCATGCTATATGCACATGCCTTCTGGCATATATCATAAAGTGAGGTTGCCCTTTCTATCGGCGTCCCCATACCATATCGGTTATTCTCACAGATATAGACAACAGGGAGTTTCCATGTAGCAGATATATTCAGTGCCTCATGAAACGCACCTATATTGACTGCACCTTCTCCAAAGAAACATAATACACATGAGTCCTTTTTCTGATATTTGTTAGCAAACGCTACGCCTGTAGCAATGGGTATGTGCCCGCCGACTATGGCAAACCCCCCGAGAAAATTCTTCTCTGCATTAAATAGATGCATAGAGCCACCTTTACCTTTACAAAGACCCGTCGCCTTCCCGAAGAGCTCAGCCATTACCTTCTTAGGGTCAGAACCTCTTGCTATACAATGGCCATGGTCCCTGTATGCTGATAAGACATAGTCATCCTCTCTCAAGGATGAGATAGCACCGACACAGACAGCCTCCTGCCCAATATAAAGGTGGCAAAAACCCCCTATATACCCAAGGGTAAACATCTCTGCCACCTTCTCTTCAAATCTTCTTATGAAGAGCATTTGGTAGTATAATGCTTTCAGGTCCATCTATTTTCTGAGCAATTTTGTAAATTCATCCCAGTGCTTCTGTTCTTCTAATAGGATATTTTGCAATAGGTAGGATGTCCCCCACTCTCCGATCTCTTCTGCCTGTTTGATACGTTCGGCATAATCATCCATAGCCTTCTTCTCTGCTGCCACGTCTAATTGAATCATCTTCTCTATAGTGTCAGCCTGTTTTATCTCTGCTGGTTTGACTATAGGGACACCACCCATAGCCACGATACGCTCAGACAATTCCTCAGCGTGCTCCATCTCCTCCTTGGCAATACTCTGAAGTTTGTCAATGATAGGCTGACGGCCCAGTCCTAATGTGAGATAGGAATGCTGGAGATATTGAACAATCGCAGCTATCTCTGCTGCGAGGTCCTGATTCAAACCTTCAAGCAACTTATTCTTATCCATACCTTTCACCCCTTTCTATAACAAATACTACCACCTTTTTAAAAAAAGTCAAGCAAAATCACCTCAGGCAGAAGCTTCTGGCGATTTTGCGCAGACCCCGACGAGTATGCAGAAATTATCGTACCCTCTGGAATTTCACTTCGTGAAATTCCGAGGACTAAAGTCCCGGGAATTCTACGAATTCCTCGGGGGAGAATTTCTGCATATCTTACGAGTCGGGGTAAATATAATTTTACAAAATTTTATTGACAATGGTTTTAAAGTATAGTAAAGTATAAAATGGTTGTGGGGCAGTA
>Ga0082335_1002908_pt1 | contig 29954 bp, 23 predicted proteins | sample Subgrocontami58m_FD_72375 | JGI IMG/M metagenome (GOLD analysis project Ga0082335, IMG submission 72375) | Subsurface groundwater microbial communities from S. Glens Falls, New York, USA - GMW37 contaminated, 5.8 m (SPADES assembly) (version 2) ...
TACGGCTGAGGAGATGCCGTGGGAAGACATTGAACGCAAGAAGATCCCTGCGGTCCGGTATGTCACGAACCCGAAACCAATGGCTCAACAGCTTGGGATTGCTCTTGAGTGCCTAAAACATCAGCGAAAGACTGTTCCTCCTGGTGCCGATGGTAAACCTCTTTATAAACCTCTCCTTTTTGTTGTAGCTCTTTCCATCAAGGACGCCGAGAATATTAAGGCAACCCTGGAGAGCTACCAGCTTAATGGCGCGCCGCTAAAGGCTCTCCTTATAACCTCTGAAGAGGACGAATTGGCGCGAAAGGAGGCCGGGATCAGCCAAATTGAACCTGAGGAGGAAAAGGAAGTCCAAGCAATCAACAAGGACTATCGTAATTGTAAATATGACGCCATCGTCTCAGTCATGATGCTGCGGGAAGGTTGGGACATAAAGAATATCAGTGTCACCCTGCTCTTCCGAAAATTTAGCTACACAAAGATCGGTGATCAGATTTACTCGGTTTATGGGCCCCAGATTATCGGAAGGGGGCTGCGCCGTATAAACCCCTCATCCGACGATTGGGAACAGTGCCACGTCGTGGATCACCCAATCTTTAAGCACAACTGGCTCTGGGACATGATTGAGGCTTACGAATATCCGGAGAGCCTGAACCCCGGCGATGCCATCGACGAAGCAAAGATACCAGAGCCGCGTGTTGAGGAGACTCTCGAAGAAGCAGAAAAAAGAAAGCTTGACGAGGAACCTATCTTCGATGTTTCGGACCTACCGGATGTCCCTGAGCCGCCGCAGGAACTTGAGCCAATCACGGAATGGCAGAAGTACCTGGACGAGTACCAATATGATCTTCGGGGAATGAGCATTGAGCAAACAATCCGCCAAATCCAATCGAAGAACTTGGACTCGGGCTTTGACACCCTAGAAAAGGGGGATCTACCAAAGATTGATGTAAAGGATGTAGACAGCGTCTCAGAGCCAACTATTGAGCAGCTCCGCTACAGGCTCATCTCGCAAGTTAGAAACCTAGCGTACCACGCCATTATGGAATACGACAGGAATCCAGACGCGAGACAGGAAATCATTCTCTACGTCATTCACGAACACCTAAAGAAGCGATTCTTACTTGGTCATTCCCTGCACGAATGCGAAAACCAAGTCTTATTAGAGATGGTGTGGGCCGTTTTCGATCAGATTCGCGAAGTCTTTCTAAATCCTGCGCTGATTGGAGGAATCCTGGCCTCATCCCCAAAAATGCATGGCTATACGGGCACAGAAAGGTACTCTGAGTAATCTAAGAAGATCTCCAGCGGGGTCCGAGGATTACGACTCGCTGTTGGAAAGAGATTACATGATTGAGTTGGAGCACGATCCTGCGGTCAAAGAATGGACCAAAAAGCATAATGTTGTCATTCCATACCGCTTGTTCGGATTCTCTAGACGATACCTCCCGGACTTTCTCGTAACATATAAGGATGGGACTCAAGAGCTACACGAAACAAAAGGGATACCCTTACTGTTTTGGCTTTCGACAAAGTTAAAGCGACAATCGGCGGAGGACTACTGTGTTTCTAAAGGTTGGAGATACAAGCTCGTAACTAAGGGACTGCGTTGGCTGAGCTAAAAGAATAACCATGCCCAAGCGAACTGACATAAAATCGATCCTCCTCATCGGCTCCGGCCCGATCGTTATCGGCCAGGCCTGCGAGTTCGACTACTCCGGCACTCAGGCGCTCAAGGCGCTCAAAGAAGAGGGGTTTCGCGTCATTCTTGTCAACTCCAATCCTGCCACGATCATGACTGATCCCGATTTTGCCGATCGCACCTACATCGAGCCGATTACCGTGGATACTGTTGAGAAGATCATCCGCAAGGAGCGTCCCGATGCCCTGCTCCCGACGCTGGGCGGGCAGACCGCGTTGAATATTTCCATCGATCTGGCGGAACAGGGCATTCTGGAGCGTTACGGCGTGGAGATGATCGGGGCCAAGCTGGAAGCGATCAAGAAGGCCGAGGACCGCGATCTCTTCAAGGAAGCGATGAAGAACGCCGGGTTGGACCTTCCCCGCAGCGGCTATGCCCGCAGCCTGCGGGAGGCCCAGAAAATCCAGCGCCGGCTCCATTTTCCCCTGATCATACGCCCCTCGCGCACGCTGGGCGGCAGCGGTGGAAACATCGCTTACGGTCACGAGGAATTCAAGGAAGTCGTGCAGCGCGGCTTGAATATCTCCCCGGTCCACGAGGTGCTGATCGAGGAGTCGGTAATCGGCTGGAAAGAGTTCGAGCTCGAAGTCATGCGCGACCACAAGGACAACGTGGTGATCGTCTGCCCGATCGAAAACTTCGATCCCATGGGAATCCATACCGGGGACTCGATCACCGTCGCGCCGGCGCAAACCCTTACGGACAAGGAATATCAAATCATGCGCGACGCCGCCCTCAGGGTCATTCGCGAGATCGGGGTCGATACCGGCGGATCCAACATCCAGTTTGCGGTCAATCCCAGGGACGGGCGCCTGGTGGTGATCGAGATGAACCCACGGGTCTCGCGCAGTTCCGCCCTGGCGAGCAAGGCCACGGGTTTCCCCATCGCCAAGATCGCCGCCAAGCTGGCGGTGGGCTACACCCTGGACGAGATCCCCAACGACATCACCCGGGAGACCCCCGCCTGCTTCGAGCCGACCATTGATTACGTCGTGGTGAAGATCCCGCGCTTCACCTTCGAAAAGTTTCCCCAGGCTCAAGATATTCTTACCCCGCAGATGAAGTCGGTCGGCGAGGTCATGGCGATAGGGCGCACCTTCAAGGAATCGCTCCAGAAAGCGATGCGCTCTCTGGAGATCGGCTCGTATGGTTTTGAAGAGAAGATAAAGATCAGCGCGGATCGCGACGAGAACCTTAAGGTTTTGCGCCAGAAGCTGGAAACCCCCAACGCCCAACGCTTGTGGTACCTGGCGGACGCCTTTCGATTGGGAATGGGCACTGATGAAATCCATGGCCTTACCAGGATCGACCCGTGGTTTTTGGAGCAGGTAAAGGAGATCATTGCATCTGAGGGAAGGATTAAGGAACGGCGCGGGAAAACAGCGGAGTTGACCGCCGGCTTTTTTAATCCGCTCAAACAAATGGGCTTCTCGGATCGTCGTCTGGCGGATCTTTTGGAGCTGCCGGACGCAGAGATCCGCGCGCTCAGAACTCAGGTCGGAGTCCGCGCGGTCTTCCGCGCGGTGGATACCTGCGGCGCGGAGTTTGCGGCTTATACCCCTTATCTCTATTCCACCTACGAAGGAGAGGACGAATCCAATCCCACGGCAAGGAAGAAGATCATGATCCTGGGAGGGGGACCGAACCGGATCGGGCAGGGGATCGAGTTCGACTATTGCTGTGTCCATGCCGCGTTTGCTCTCAAAGAGGACGGTTATGAAACCATCATGGTGAACTGCAATCCCGAGACCGTCAGCACCGATTATGACACTTCCGATAAATTATATTTCGAGCCGCTGACGCTCGAGGATGTCCTGAATATCGTCGAGCGCGAAAAACCCGACGGGGTGATCGTTCAATTTGGCGGTCAAACGCCTTTAAAACTGGCCCTGCCGCTCGAACGCGCGGGGGTGAAAATCATCGGCACTTCTCCGGACAACATCGACCTGGCAGAGGACCGTGAGAGATTCAAGCAACTGCTGGAACAGCTGGGGATAAACCAGCCCGAGAGCGGCACCGCCCGTTCCTACGAAGAGGCGCAGCATATCGCGGAGCGGATCGGCTATCCCGTTCTGGTCCGCCCTTCTTATGTTTTAGGCGGTAGGGCCATGGAGATCGTCTACGATCAGGAGTCGCTCAGGCACTATATGACGCATGCGGTGGCGGCCTCCCCTGAGCATCCGGTCCTTATTGATAAGTTTCTGGATGACGCGGTCGAACTGGACGTGGACGCCCTGGCAGACGGAGAAAGGGTGGTTATCGGGGGAATCATGGAGCACATCGAAAGGGCCGGGGTTCACTCCGGCGATAGCGCCTGCGTCCTGCCGCCAAAGTCTATCGGAAAAGATATCCAGGATGAGATCCGGCGTCAGACCGTCTCTCTGGCAAAGGCGCTCAATGTCCGCGGGCTGATGAATGCTCAATTCGCCGTCAAGGGGCATGATATCTATGTCCTGGAGGTGAACCCGCGGGCCTCGCGCACCGTCCCGTTTGTGAGCAAGGCTATCGGAGTGCCGCTGGCAAAACTGGCGGCGCGGATAATGGTGGGAAAAAAACTGGCGGATCTCGGCCTGACCTCGGAGATCCTTCCCCGGCACGTCTCCGTCAAGGAATCCGTTTTTCCCTTCAGCAAGTTCCCCGGCGTGGACACCCTCCTGGGACCGGAGATGAAGTCTACCGGCGAGGTGATGGGGATGGGCAGCTCGTTCGGCCTCGCCTTTGCAAAGGCGCAGCTGGGCAGCGGAATGCGTTTGCCATTTCAGGGCAAGGTCTTTGTCAGCGTGCGGGATGAAGACAAGGAAAGCGTCTGTGCCATCACCCAACGTCTGCACCGGTTAGGGTTCGAGATCGTTGCGACGCGGGGCACGGCGGCATACTTTAAAAGTCGCGGGCTGCCGGCAGAGATGGTCAAAAAGGTTCAGGAGGGGAGCCCGAACATCGCCGAAGCGATCAAGAACGGTGAGATCGCTATGGTCATCAACACGCCAACCGACGCCCATTCGCATGCCGATTCCTATTATCTCAGGCGCAACGCCCTCGACTATCAAGTCCCATATTTTACCACTATAGCCGGCGCAGATGCGGCCGTGGAGGGGATCGAGCTCCTGAAAGGGGGCGAACTCGACGTGCAGGCGCTGCAGGAATATCAGGCAGCCGGCGGTAGGTTAGGATGAAGGATGAGCTATTCTCCAATTATCAGCCAACCGCTGTTCCACCCAAAGATTGTTTTCGGGCGCTTAGGACTCCACTCCGGTTCCTTAAAGGGGTTGGCCCCAAGCGGGCGGCTCAACTGGAGGGACTTGGGCTCAACACCGTAGAGGATCTTCTTTACCACCTGCCCTTCCGCTATGAGGATCGCCGCCACATAAAAAAAATCCGCCAGGCGACTGTCGGGAAAGAAGAGAGCTTCATCGGCAGGCTGGTTGCCCTGGAGAAAAAGTTTATCCCCAGAACGAGGAGAAGCATCCTTACAGGGACTCTGGCAGATGAAACCGGAACGCTTGGGTTAGTGTGGTATCGCGTCCGGCCGTATATCGCGAAAAGCCTTGTGAAGGGTCAAGAGCTCCTGATCCACGGCAAGGTGGAGGGAGGAATGGGGGCCCAGAAGAGGATGGTCCATCCGGAGTTCGAATCCATGGAGTCCGGAAACGAAGAGGAGAGGGAAAGAATCCTCCCGATCTATCTCAAGCCGGGAGGGATGTCCCTGAGCTCGATTCGAAGATGGGTGGCGCAGGCGCTTGACGAGTATTGCGGTTTTTTGCCCAGCTTCCTGCCAGACATTATCGCTCGAAGAGAGGGGATGACGGATCTCGCGCGCGCGATGGCCGAAGTTCACCGTCCGGAGAAAATCGCCGATATCGTTTCACTTAACGAGTTTGCCTCGCGCGCCCATCGCTCGATCATTTTTGATGAGTTTTTCTATCTCCAACTGGGGCTCGGACTCAGAAGAAAACACCGAACCACACTGAAGGGTATCTCCTTTACCGGCGACGAGAGAAGCCTCACACAAAAAATGTCAGCGCTGCTCCCTTTTTCCCTGACCGGCGCGCAAGAGCGGGTCCTGGGCGAGATCCACCAGGACATGGAATCGCCGCGCCCTATGCAGCGACTGGTCCAGGGGGATGTCGGTTCCGGCAAGACCATCGTGGCCTGGCTGGCGGCGCTCAGGACCATTGAAAACGGCTTTCAGGCGGTATGGATGGCGCCGACGGAGCTTTTGGCCGAGCAACATTACCGCAACCTCAAAGGTTTTGCCGAGAAGTTGGCGGTTCCCATCGCTTTGCTTACAGGCTCTCTTTCGTCAGGGGAAAAGAGGGATACGGTTCAAAGGATCGAGAGAGGGGAGACTGCCTTTATGATCGGGACCCATGCGTTGATTCAGGAAGGAGTCCATGTCCCTCGCATGGGCCTTGGCATTATTGATGAGCAGCACCGGTTCGGAGTGATCCAGAGAATGGCGCTGCAACATCTCTCCGGTGGGCGCGGCGCATCCGCCCCATCGCTACCGCAGCCCGACATGCTCCTTATGAGCGCCACCCCGATCCCCCGCAGCCTTGCTATGGTCCTTTACGGAGATATGGAGGTCTCCTCGGTGGACGAGATGCCGCCCGGCAGGACCCCGGTGCTGACAAGGCTCTTTAACGAGGGGGCCCGTCAGGAACTCTACGAACTGGTTCGGGAGGAACTCCGCAAAGGACATCAAGCCTATATAGTCTATCCATTGGTGGAGGCATCGGAGAAACTCCAGCTCCGCGACGCAACCCGGATGGCGCGGGAACTCTCCGAGTCGGTCTTCAGGGAGTTTCGCCTGGGGCTGGTTCATGGGAGAATGAATTCTGAAGAACGCGACCAAACCATGCGCCGCTTCAAAGATGGGGACGTGCAGGTCCTGGTGGCGACGACCGTGATCGAAGTAGGAATCGACATCGCCAACGCGACGGTGATGGTAGTGGAACACGCGGAACGCTTCGGCCTATCCCAGTTGCACCAGCTGCGCGGAAGAGTGGGAAGAGGAAAAGATCCTTCCCGGTGCTTTTTAGTCACCTACGACGGCAATAACCCGGACGGTTTAAGGCGGCTTAAGGTCATGGAAAAAGAGCATGACGGCTTTAAAATCGCCGAGGCGGATCTCGCGCTCAGAGGTCCCGGCGAACTGTTGGGTACCCGCCAATCAGGTCTGGCGGACTTCCGTCTGGCGAATCTCGTCCGGGATTCCCGTCTTCTCCTCGAAGCGAGAAAGGAAGCGCTCGCCTGGCTGGCACAGGATCCGAGGCTAACGGGAAAGGAGTCCCGGCCCTTGAAAGAGATCCTAAAACAGCGCTGGGGCGGTAGGCTGGAGCTTGGGGGGATCGGGTAGGGTCTCGAACATTGCAAAATGTAAAGTGCAAATTGAAAAATATAAAATGGAAGAGAAATTAGGCGAACTCAAAAAATATCGCGATGATTTTGCAGTTTGCATTTTTCAATTTTCATTTGCTCTAATCCATCGTTTGCACGTAACGGGTAGATAGCTTATAAAATAGCTAACTAGCTGTCAGTAATCAGCGATCAGCAAAAGAGTATTTGCTGACGGCTGACAGCTGATCGCTGAATGCTGCTTCGGAGAAAAGAGTGGAATTCCAACGCATCAAGAGGCTCCCGCCGTATGTCTTCAACATCATCAATGACTTGAAGCAGGAGGCGCGAAGGCGCGGAGAAGACGTTGTAGATTTCGGCATGGGCAACCCGGATCTACCGACTCCGCCGCACATTGTCGCCAAGCTCGTCGAGGCGGCTAAGAAGCCCCACAACCATCGCTACTCTGCTTCCCGGGGCATCTATAAGCTTAGACTTGCGATTGCGGACTGGTATCGGAGACGCTTTCAGGTCGAGATCGATCCCGACACGGAGGCGATCGTCACGATCGGGGCAAAAGAGGGATTGAGTCATCTGGTCTGGGCCATCGTGGACCCCGGCGACGTGGTCTTTTGTCCAAGCCCAACCTATCCGATCCATCAGTACTCCGTGGTTCTTGCGGGCGGAGACCTCCGCAGCATCCCCATGCGTTCGAGTGAAGAATTCCTCCTTCATCTAGAGGAGGCGATCAAGCAGACCTGGCCCAAGCCGAAGCTCCTGATCATCAGCTTTCCCCATAACCCGACGACAGAGGTTGTGGAATTGGAATTCTTTGAGCGCGTTGTTCGCTTCGCGCAGGAACACGATCTCCTGGTCATCCACGATTTGGCCTATGCGGACATCACCTTCGACGGCTACCAGCCGCCGAGCTTCCTTCAGGTTCCCGGCGCCAAGGAAATCGGCATTGAATTCTTCTCTCTTTCCAAAAGCTATAACATGCCGGGATGGCGGGTAGGCTTTGCCGTTGGCAACAGAGAAATGATCCATGCCTTAGCCAGGATCAAGAGCTACCTGGATTACGGGATTTTTCAGCCTATCCAGATCGCCGCCATTCACGCCTTGAACGGTCCTCAGGACTGCGTAGTAACGATCCGTGAAACTTACCGCAGCCGCCGGGACGCCCTCATAGAGGGCCTGGACCGGGTTGGCTGGAAGATCAATAAACCCAAAGGCACCATGTTCGTCTGGGCGGAGATCCCCGAGCCGTGCAAGGCGATGGGTTCCGTCGAGTTTTCGAAATTTCTCCTGAAGGAAGCAAAAGTGGCGGTCTCTCCTGGAATCGGGTTTGGGCAGTACGGGGATGAATTTGTCCGCTTTGCCCTGATCGAGAACGAGCACCGCACACGCCAGGCGGTGCGGACCATTCGCAGGGCGCTGGGAAAATCGCTCGACTAAAATGAAGCGCGGAATCAATATAGCCATCCTTGGCCGAGGAACCGTAGCCCAGGGCGTAATAAAATTACTCAAGAGAAATCGGAGGCTTATAGAGAAAAAAGTAGGCGCTACTTTATCTCTAGCCGGGGTTCTCGCGAGAAGTACGCGCAAGCAAAAGGATATCCAACTACCCGCACGCTTGCTTACGGATGTGCCTGATGAGATTCTCAGCAACCCCGATATTGATATTATTGTGGAGCTGATTGGCGGCTACGAACCGGCGCGCAGCTATATCCTCAAAGCCATGAAGGCGGGGAAGGATATTGTAACTGCCAATAAGGCGCTGCTTGCGGTTCATGGCGAGGAGATTTTTGCCCGGGCACAGAAGCATGGGATCGATATCGGATTTGAGGCGAGCGTCGGGGGTGGAATCCCGATCATCAGGACCTTGAAAGAAGGGCTGGCCGGCGACCGAAACCGGGCCCTTTATGCGATCCTTAACGGCACCTGCAACTATATCCTCACGACCATGGAAGAGAGCGGGGAGGATTTCCACAAGGCGCTGGCATCTGCGCAACAGCTAGGCTATGCCGAGGCCGACCCGAGCTTTGACATCAACGGCATAGACGCGGCCCATAAGCTGGCCATTTTGGTCCTGTTGGCGTTTGGAACACGGGTAAGGCTCAAGGATATTTACACCGAAGGGATTCGCCACATCAGTCGTATGGATATAACCTATGCCGGGGAGTTAGGTTATAAAATCAAACTTTTAGCCATCGCCAGGCATGACAATGGCAAGATTGAAGCGCGTGTCCATCCGGCGCTGGTCTCTCTGCACCATCCCCTGGCCTCCGTGCGCGGCCCTTATAATGCCGTCTTCATCGATGGCGAGGCATTGGGATCTACCATGTATCTGGGGCAGGGAGCGGGGATGATGCCTACAGCAACCGCGGTTCTGGCAGACATCATCGAAATCGCCCGAAACCGCCTCCATGGAAAAAGCTTGCGCATTCCCCCTCTCGGATACCCGATAGACAGCCTGGGCCGCCTTCCGGTAAGGAGCATCGATGATTTGAAGAGCGATTATTATCTCCGTTTTATGGTCCTGGATAGACCTGGGGTGCTGGCTCAAATTGCCGGCATCCTTGGCTCCTCCGGAATCAGCATCGCCTCGGTTATCCAAAAAGAGGATCGGGATGGTAATACCGTTCCTGTTGTCATGCATACCAACGCGGCTCGGGAAAAGGACCTCAAGCAGGCCCTTGCCCGGATCAACCGTCTTAAGGTAGTAAAGGCGAAGAGCGTATACATACGCGTCGTCGATTTCGCCACGCCGTGATGAAAATAAAAACCCGAAAATTCACCAGGCCTAAAATGCCCTCAACCAATATCCCCATCTGGCCGGGGGTGATCCGATACTACTGGGATCTCCTTCCGGTTAAAAAACAGGAAAGCATCGTTACCCTGCATGAGGGCAATACGCCTCTGCTGCGCTGCCGCAATCTGGAGCGAAAAATCAATCCGGCTATCCGCCTCTACCTGAAACTGGAGGGATTGAACCCGACCTGCTCATTCAAGGACAGAGGGATGACTGTAGCTATCAGCAAGGCCGTAGAAGAAGGGAGCCGGGCGGTCATCTGCGCATCGACCGGGAACACATCCGCCTCTGCCGCTGCCTACGCCGCCAGGGCCGGGCTCCGGGCATACGTCGTGGTGCCGCAGGGGAATATCTCTTTGGGGAAGTTGAGCCAGGCCATGATTCACGGCGCCAAGGTTATCGAGGTTGAGGGGAACTTCGACACCGCCCTTCAACTGGTGATGGAAGTGACGAGACGTTTCGCCATAACCCTGGTTAATTCCCTTAACCCATTCCGGATAGAAGGGCAAAAGACTGCCGCCTTTGAGATCTGCGACCTCTTGGGCGACGCGCCGGACTACCATTTTCTCCCTGTCGGGAATGCCGGGAACATCACGGCCTACTGGAAAGGATACAAGGAATACGTGGAGATCGGCCGGCTATCGTCTCTGCCAAAGATGATGGGTTTTCAGGCTGCCGGCGCCGCTCCTATTGTTCTTGGAAGAGTGGTGGAGCATCCCGAAACCATCGCCTCGGCTATCAGGATCGGCAATCCAGCCAGTTGGCAGGGGGCGCTGGCGGCGCGGGACGAATCCAAAGGGGTCATCGAAGCGGTCAGCGACGATGAAATCCTTACCGCTTATAAACTCCTGGCGGACTGCGAAGGAGTGCTCTCTGAGCCGGCCTCTGCCGCCTCAGTCGCCGGGGTCATCAGGAAGCAGCAGGAGGGACTCTTCCGCAAGGGAGATGTCGTGGTCTGCACGTTGACCGGTCATGGGCTCAAGGATCCCGACATAGCCATTCGCCACTCGCCTAAACCGCTCCGTATCGCCCCCGACTTGAAGCTGCTCGAGGATTTCTTCAAGAGCGAAGAAGGGCGATGAAATACGTTATCCTGCAGGGGGACGGAATGGCAGACTATCCCCTGGATAGCCTGGGCGGCAAGACGCCGTTGGAGGCGGCGGCAACGCCGCATATGGATTGGCTCGCCGCGCGCGGGATCTTCGGCCTTGCCTATACCATTCCCGAGGGTTTCCCTCCCGGAAGCGACGTGGGGAACATGAGCATAATGGGCTACGACCCGGCTCGCTATCATACCGGCCGCTCCCCCCTTGAGGCCGCGAGCATGGGAGTATCCCTGGGACCTGAAGACATCGCTTTTCGCTGTAATCTGGTCACGCTGAAGCAGGAAGAGAACGGCGCCGTGATGGAAGATTTTACTGCCGGCCATATTACCAGCGAAGAGGGGTCCGAGATCATCCGGGACTTAAACCGCCAACTGGGAGGAAACGGAGTGGAGTTTTATCCCGGGGTGAGCTATCGCCACCTGATGGTTTGGCGCGGCGGAGAGGAAGAGATGGCAACCACCCCGCCCCATGACATCACGGATCAAAAAATCGATTCTTACCTTCCGTACGGGAAGGGCTCGGAGAAGCTCCGTGCCTTGATGGGCGCTTCGGAAACTCTTCTTACACGCCATCCGGTTAACCGGCTGAGAAAGGCGGCGGGAAAGAAAAGCGCGACCTCGATCTGGCTCTGGGGTCAGGGTAGGGCGCCGACGCTGCCTTCGCTCAAGGAGCGCTTCGGCATCGAGGGTGGAGTCATCTCGGCGGTGGACATCATCAACGGCCTCGGCGTTTATGCCGGCCTCGATCGGATCCGTGTTCCCGGGATTACCGGCTTCTTCGACACCAACTATCGGGGCAAAGGGGAATATGGGCTGCGCGCCCTGGAGGAAAAAGATTTCGTTTTTATCCACGTGGAGGCCCCGGATGAGGCAGGCCATATGGGAGACGTGGAAGAAAAGATCAGGGCCATCGAGAACTTCGATGAGAAGGTGGTTGGGACACTGCTTCAGGGGATGGGGCGATGGGATGAGTGGCGGCTTCTCCTGCTCCCCGATCACCCCACGCCGATCGCATTAAAGACCCACTCTCCCGATCCCGTGCCCTTCGTTCTTTATTTCTCGAGCGACAGAGGAGAAAAAAAGGGAGTCGCTTACAACGAGAGGGACGCAAAAGCATCAGGGGTCGTTGTAAAAAAGGCTTTTAAACTGATTGAGGCGCTTATAGAAGGGAGAAAACCGTGGACCGAAACCTAGCTTTGGAAGTTGTCCGTGTTACCGAGGCGGCCGCTCTATCTTGCGCCCGCCTGATGGGCAGAGGGGACGAAAAGGCCGCCGATCAGGCCGCTGTGGATGCGATGCGCCAGGCATTCAACGGGCTTGCGATCGACGGCACCGTGGTCATAGGAGAAGGGGAGAGGGACGAGGCGCCCATGCTCTATATCGGCGAAAAAGTAGGCACCGGTCATGGTCCTCAAGTTGATATCGCCCTCGACCCGCTGGAGGGAACCACGATCTGCGCTAATGGGGGCGCCAACGCCTTGGCTGTCATCGCCATAGCGGAACGGGGGAATTTCCTCCATTGTCCGGACACATATATGGAGAAGATTGCGGTGGGACCGGCGGGCAAGGGAGCGGTTGATCTCGATAAAAGCCCTACGGAGAATCTCAAGGCCCTTGCGGAAGCGAAGGGACAGCGGGTGGAAGATTTAACCGTAATTATTCTCTATCGCCCGCGGCACGAGGCCTTGATCCAGGAGGTCCGGCGCGCGGGGGCGCGCATCAGACTGATCAGCGACGGCGATGTCTCGGCCGCTATCGCCACGACCAAACCTGAGACCGGCATCGACCTTCTTATCGGCATCGGCGGCGCGCCCGAAGGTGTCCTGGCGGCGGCGGCGTTGCGCTGCGTGGGCGGCGATATGCAGGGGCGCCTCAAGCCGAGAAACCAGGAAGAGATCGACAGGGCGCAGGCAATGGGCATTAAAGACATCGCGAAAAAATACTCGCTCGAAGAACTCGCCGGAGGAGAGGTCATGTTCGCCGCCACCGGCGTTACCGACGGCGACTACCTCAAAGGGGTTCATTTTTTCAGCGGCGGCGCAACCACTCAGTCCGTTGTCATGCGCTCGAAGACCCGGACCATACGCGTGGTTGATACTACGCACCACTTCGCGTATAAGCCCAAGTATTGACGCCTGTTTTCTTCGGAGACGCCCGTGAAAAAAAAGAGAAAAAGCCGGGTTGCTCTCTTTGCGCTTTCCATCATCGCCCTGTTTCTAGTCGGCGCTTTCGCCGTTACGGTCTGGCTTTACCGCGGCGACTTCCAGGGTATTTTCAAGACGGGGGATGGAAAAGTCTCATCTGAGGAGAAAGTTGAACCCCAACAGGAGATTCTGGAAGAGGAGAGAAAACAACTCGAGGAGATACTGAAGCGGCGCAAATAATGGCTTTTGACTATAGCAACCGGATTCGGAGGACGATCGAGCGCCCTCCGAATCCGCCAGCACCGGCTGTTTTTCGACTAAGGCTTTATTGACGAACGCATGCCTCCCATTTTTCTTTGAGCTTCGGATCTCGGAGGGTTTGCATCACGTAATCCGTGAAAGCCTTTCCCGTTGCGCCGGTCGGCCGCCCCGTGATGGCCACCTTTTTCTCGTACTGGCCGCAGACGTCGAGCGCCATCTCCAGGTTCTTGGATTTCACGGGATAACCGATATGGCCGATCATCATGGCGGCGGCCCGGATCATGGAAGCGGGGTCGGCATACTGGGCGCGGCCCTCCTGAACCATGCGGGGGGCCGATCCGTGGATAGCTTCAAACATGGCGTACTGCTTGCCGATATTAGCGCTGCCGGCTGTGCCGACACCGCCCTGAAACTCTGCGGCTTCGTCCGTGAGGATGTCGCCGTAGAGGTTGGGGAGGACCAGGACCTGAAAGTCGCGGCGGCGTTTCTCGTCGACGAGCTTGGCCGTCATGATGTCGATGTACCAGTCGTCCACCTCGATGCCAGGATACTCCTTGGCGATGCGGTAGAAGTTATCCAGGAAGATACCATCGGTCGTCTTGACGACGTTGGCCTTTGTGACGCAGGTCACGCGCGTCCGGCCGTTTTTCTTGGCGTGCTCGAAAGCCAGCCGGCAGATGCGGTCGGTGCCCGGCACGGTGATCAGGCGGAAGTCGATGGCGATGTTCTCGTCGACTTCGATACCGTCGGAGCCGAGGGCGTACACGTCCTCGGTATTCTCCCGGAAAAAGATCCAGTTGATGCCCTGCTTGGGGATCCGCACCGGTCGCACGTTGGCGAAAAGGTCTAGTTCCTTGCGCACGGCCACGTTGCAGCTCTCGATGTTCGGCCACGGATCGCCTTTCCGCGGCGTCGTCGTGGGACCCTTGAGGGTGACGGGATATTTTTTAATCTCGGCCAGGACATCGTCCGGGATGGCCTTATTGTGCTTGACCCGGTTTTCGATGGTAAGCCCTTCGATGTCACGGATCTCCACTTTTCCACTCTTGACTTCATCCGCGAGAACGAACTCCAAGACCCGTTTGGAGTCCTCGGCGATGATGGGACCGATCCCGTCTCCGGCTAAGATGCCGATCTTGACGGGCTTGATCTTGCTGTAATCGATCCAGTCGGGCTGGGATTTCATTCGCTCCATGCGCTTCATCTGGTTTTCAAGAAGCTTGCCGAAATGCTCCTTGGCCCTCTCAATAGCGGCTTTATCCATGTTGATCCTCCATTCAGACGATTAAAATCAGGTAAGAATTATATAGAGTGTCTATATCCCTCTTATGGTAAGAAATCAACAGCGGTACGAGGCGGAGAATGGGGAATTTTTTTGCCGGGCGAATCCGAGGTTGACTTTTACTAAAATCTCATCCAAATAGGGTTATCTAATTTTGATTCTTTGATTTATCGAGGAGGTGATAATGGGGCTAACCACAATTCGCCGCAGGTTGAAGTTTTGCGCCGGTTTTGTCCGGCTCAGAATCGGGATTTCCCTGCTGATAATCGGCAGTCTGTTGCGACCGGTTTCCATCGCTGCCAACCCTTACCTCGCCAAACCCGGCGAGCCGGTGGTGACCGTGCGCGCGGCGACGTGCGCGGTTTCCGGCGGCTTTGTGCACATGTATTCCGCTATCGACCACGGAATTTTCGATAAATACGGGATCAAGGTCAATCATATCTATATCCGTGGCAGCGGCATCTCGCTTACTGCCCTGGCCTCAGATGAGATCCAGTTTCTTTACTGCGCCGCCGACGCCACGATTCCGGGAATGGCGACAGGCATTGATGGAAAGCTAATTGGGGCGCCGCTCGTGGGGTTCCCTTACGTGATGCTGGCGCGAAAAGACATCAAGAGGCCGGAGGATCTCAAGGGTAAGAGTATCGGGGTGACTCGTCCCGGCGACTTGAGTTTTCGTCTGACCAGGGTGTTGCTGAAAAAATTTAACCTGTCGGAGGAGGAGGTAAGGATCCGGCCCATCGGGGGAAGCCAATCGGAACGCTACAACGCCATGCTGCAGGACATCGTTCAGGCCCTGGTTATCACGCCGCCGCTCGATGTCCGGGGCAAGAAGGATGGTTTTAATCTGATTTACAACCTGAACGACCTGAATCTCCCTTTCATTTACAGCTCCCTGCATACCAACTCCAAGATGCTGAGGGAAAGGCCGTGGCTGGCGCAACGGTTTATCGCGGCGATGGCGGAGTCCATCTATTTCGTGGAAAAGAACCCGGACAAGGCCAAGGGCTCCGTCGCCAAGGCGCTGAAACTCAAGGATCCGGAGGCGCTGCAATCCTCTTATGACGCCTACGCGAAGTCTATCATCAACCGCCGGATGATCGTGCCGGCGAACGCAGTCGCCGAGGCCGTGGAGCTGGCGAAGACCGAAACTAACGTGAGGCGCAAAGCCTCGGAGATCTTCGATAATACCTTCGCAGAGGATCTGGAGAAAAGCGGTTTTCTCAAAGAGCTCTGGGGCGGCAAGGTCCCGTAGATTTTCTTGTTTTTTCCACTGCTTCCCGACCGCAACTGGCCTTTCCCCGACACCAAACAGGCGCCAAAAAAGTGCTTGTAAGGTGATATTCCATTGAATAAGATCTCAATACGTGAACGACAACCAACCCATTCGTGAAGGCCAGATCTTAACAGGAGCACTCTTCAACGAGCCGATGCGCGTTCAGGAGAGACCCGAGCCGTATGGCAAGCTGACAACATGATGACGCTCCAACAATTCTCTTCGAAGCCGGAGAGTATCCCCACAACAACCTTAAAAAGTCGGGCGAGGTTTCATGCCGTGGAAAAGGTCCGGCAGCCAGATGGCACTATAAAGGGAGAAAGCGTAGTACCCTTAAGTGAGGGTATTAGTGAGGGTATGATCCTACGAGGATGTCAAAACGCATGAGCACTGGTGAAAAAGGCCAGAGCCGGCCCAAGGTTGGAAAGCGGTGACCGTGTGCTTGTTTTTTATTCGTTATCCTTCTAATAGATGGAACTTTCATGGCTCGGGCTTTCCCACACCCGGAAATCGTGTAGAATTAGGGCAGAATACTTGGTTTTAGGAGGAAGGTTTCATGAAGATTCATGCGAGTTTTGTAAAAGACGGCAAATGGTGGGTGGCTTGGACCGATGACGTGCCGGGTGCCCTTACGCAGGGAGCCACACTGGAGGAGGCTCGGGAAAACCTCGCTGATGCCGTTCGCATGATCCGAGAGCCAGTCGATCTCTCTAAGCTTCCGAAGGGCAAGGTCGTGATCGAAGAGCTCGAGGTGTGAGTGAAACGGAGGGAGCTGATCCGGCACCTGGAGCGATTCGGATGCGTTCTTGTCGACGAAGGGGCCAAACACAGCAAGTATGTGAATCTAGCCGACCCTCGCCGGGTCAGCACAGTGCCCCGCCACACGGAGATTGCTGATCTGCTGGCACGAAAAATCTGCCGGCAACTGGGAATACCCGATCCAAAATAAACCGGCTGGGAAGCATCAACTCAAGTCTCATTTCGACACTTCGACAATTGTCGAAACGTGGAAGCGTCCAATTTTTAAATTCCCTCACGCCTAAATAAAGCCCTTGTCAGAGCACGGACAAATCGCCTAAGATCGTAAAAATTGTTGACTTTTAGGCAGACGCCTCGAGTGAGGAAGAATAACCAATCGTGCGCTCGGAGGGCCCGCTAAATCTAAGGAACCATTGCCGAGAAATCACAGCAGTGTCGAAGGATAAATCGGGATGAAAAGGATTAAGATCCAAGACCCACCCCCGATTCCCCTGATGGAGTTCATTTGAGACTATACTGCGACATGAATGTCTATAATCGATGCTTCGATGACCAGAACCAGCTTAGGATCAGGCTGGAAACCGCTGCCATTGAGGGCATCTTTGCCTTAGCCGAGGCTAGAAGGCTGGCGTTATTATGGTCTTTCATGTTGGATTATGAGAACAGTCTAAACCCTCACGAGGACAGAAAAGAAGGAGTGGAGTTGTTATCGCGTCTGTGTACGGATACAATCGTCCCATCGCCAAAAATAATGAGCCTAGCCAGAAGCTTGCAGAAAACCGGCAAGGTGAAGGCCAGAGATGCCGTGCACCTGGCCTGCGCTGAAACTGCAGAATGCAATTATTTCGTCACATGTGATGATGCCCTGATTACGGCCTTTGAAAGGCATAGACGGCGGCGCAAGATGAAGCTGAAGGCTATCAATCCTGTGGAGTTCATAAGAAGCGAGGGTGAGAAATATGGCCAAGGTTAAGAGCGATCGTGATCTGTTGGATAGCGGGATTAAGGCGCTAATCAGCGCTCTGGGGTATAGCGGGGCGGTCAGATTCCTGCGCCATTTTTCTAAGGGAGAAGGCGACTACCTCGTCATCCAGGAGAAGATTTTCAAAGGTATGGACGTGGAGCAGATTTACAAGAAAGCGAAAGAGCACCACGAGAGCGCCAAGCGCTAGCCCCCAAAATCACCTCATTTCGACATTTCGACAATTGTCGAAACGTGGAAGCGTCCGCAAACTCAAAACTAAAAACTACCCCCAAAGTGGCCGTTCCCTCCGAAGCGAAATTGGCTCTTGCCATCCTGCCGCGTGATCGCGTAAAATCCGTGGAAAATTGGCTTACTCCGGGTCAGAGCGGCTTGAGTTCACGCACCTTTGATTCTTTCCATTGAACCCTGTTACTCTCCTTATGCGACCTAAAGACGCGTCAACCGACAGGTAGGATTTTTTTAATGAGCAAACCGCCCTCAAAGCGACCGGTCTGCATCGTTATCGCCGGTCCCAACGGCGCGGGCAAGACCACCTTTGCCCGAGAGTTCCTGCCCAAAGATGCCGGGGTAGTGCATTTCGTGAACGCCGACCTGATTGCCAGCGGTCTCTCCCCATTGCGGCCCGAACTGGCGGCGCTTGCAGCCGGCCGCCTTGTTCTAAAGGAACTCGACCGCCTCGCCAAAGCCCGCGTGGACTTCGCCTTCGAGAGCACGTTGAGCGGTTTTGGCTATCTTGCCCGCTTGAAGCGTTGGAAGGACTACGGTTACCGCGTCGAAATCGTCTATCTCCGTTTGTCTTCGCCCCAACTCGCGCTCCGCCGCATCGCGGCCCGCGTCAAACAGGGTGGTCACAACGTCCCGCGCGCCGACGTGCTGCGCCGTTTCACACGCAGCTGGATCAATTTCCGAAAACCCTACCGCCTTTTAGCCGACGCCTGGACAGTGTATGATAACTCCGGAGTCAAACCCCGATTGCTGGAGCGAGGACCATGAAACGAATCAACCGAAAAAGAACACCCGAGAACTTCGCGAAATCCGTCGGCCGTGCCCTGCGCCGCGCCGCAAAAGCCGCCCGTAAGACCGCCCGCGCCTACGGGACACCCATCTACATCTGGCAGGACGGTAAAGTCGTTGCGCAAAAGCCTTGAGCGCTTGAAAAACTCCTCCGTGCTTCGAGCACACTCCCTAATGTCATCATTTCGACACTTCGACAATTGTCGAAACGTGGAAGTGTCCGCTTTTTGTATTCCCACGCGCCTAACCTCCTCCGTTTTCCGCTTTCATAATTCATCCTTTCTCCCTTGTCCTTCAAAAAGACCCTTGTCACGGCAAGGTTAAATGGCGTAAGATCGCTGCAATTTCAGAGAGTTCGAGCTCGCCCGGCTGAGAGCGGCTTGAGTCGGCGCACCTTTGATTTCTCCCGCGCCGCTCCCCACCCCTGCGAGGAGATTTCGTGGATCGGGTGAAAAAACAAGTAGAAGAAGGCCAACAGCAATCTGTGCTCGAAGGTATGCCCCGACAAACCCCCAACTCAGGCATCAGGGACAACTACCTCAGGGGAAAAGTCGCTGACTTTTTGAAGGGAAAGATGACGGACGGCTCGAAATTGTCCGTCGTGTCGGCCTACTTCACCATCTACGCATTCGATGCTTTAAAAGATCACCTCAGACAAATTGAAGGGTTGGATTTCCTTTTTGGCGAACCCCGCTTTGTCCAATCTCTCGATCCGGATAAGACCGACAAGAAGTCATTCAAGATCGAAGATGAGGGGCTAGAGCTTGTTAACCGGCTTGTACAAAAACGCGTCGCAAAAGAATGCGGTGATTGGATTCGTGAAAAAGTCGCCATTAAATCGGTGAAGCAGTCCACTCTCCTCCACGGCAAGATGTATCACATCGCGAACGCTGGCGTGGAAGAGGCAATCTTGGGCAGTTCCAATTTCACGGTTCGCGGCCTCGGACTTGGGGCGAGCAATAACAACATCGAACTCAATCTCGAAGTGGACAGCACCCGCGACCGCCGCGACCTCAAGGCTTGGTTCGATGAACTTTGGAACGACCCGGAACTGGTTGAAGACGTAAAACAGGAAGTCCTGCAATACCTTGAACAGTTGTATCAAAATCACGCGCCCGAATTCATTTACTACAAGACGCTATTTCATATCTTTGAGGAGTTCTTGGCCGAGCAGGACAAAGGCGGGCTGCTCGATCAGAACGTCAAAGTGGTTGACACCGATATTTGGAAAGCCCTTTTCGAATTTCAACAAGACGGCGTGAAGGGCGCTATTAACAAGATCCTCAAGCATAACGGCTGCATCATTGCCGACAGCGTGGGCTTGGGAAAGACCTTCGAGGCGCTCGCTATTATTAAGTATTTCGAATTGAAGAACGACAAGGTTCTCGTTCTGTGTCCCAAGAAGCTCCGTGAAAACTGGACTGTTTATCAGGCGTACAATAACAGCCCGCTCAATCCCTTTATCGAGGATCGCTTCGGCTACACCGTTCTCTCGCACACGGATTTGAGCCGCGACGACGGCAAGTCGGGCGACATTGATTTGGCGACGATCAACTGGGGTAACTTTGACCTCGTGGTAATCGACGAATCGCACCACTTCCGCAACAACACTAAAGGCAAGCGCGACGAAGAGGACAACATCATCCGCATGAGCCGTTACGAGCGCTTCATGGACGACATCATTAAATCGGGTGTGAAGACTAAAGTGCTCCTCCTCTCGGCCACGCCTGTGAACAACAACCTCAAGGACCTGCGCAATCAACTCTACTTTCTCACCGAGGGACGAGACGACGCCTTCAAAGACTCTATCGGCGTAGAGAACCTTCAAGACACTATCCGCACAGCCCAGTTGGAATTTACGCGTTGGGCGACAAAACAGACGGCGCAGCGAAGGACCAGCGACCTACTCGAAAAACTGAGTTCCGTATTCTTCAAACTTCTCGATGAGCTAACCATCGCGCGATCGCGTAAACACATTCAGAAATACTATAAGGACTCAATCGCCCGATTGGGCGGATTCCCCGAACGCCACAAGCCGGTCAGTGTGTTTCCCGAAATAGACTTGAAGAAGAAATTCATGTCCTACGACAAACTCAACGAGGAAATTTCCGGGTACAAGCTTTCCTTGTTCAACCCTTCCGAATACCTCAAGGACGATTGCCGACAATTCTACCCTGAAGAAAAGATTGCAGCGTTCACTCAGAAGAAGCGTGAGTTTTACCTCATCGGGATGATGAAGGTTGGTTTCCTCAAACGCCTTGAAAGTTCCATTAAATCTTTCGAAATCACGATGGAGCGCACCATCGGCAAGATCGAAGGCTTGGAGGAGAAAATTGCCCGCTTCAAGCAAATGCCGGCTGCCGATACAGAAATAGACGTGGACGACCTTGCCTCCGACGGAATCGAAGACGAAGAATTAAGGGAGGCTTTGGAAGTCGGCTCTAAGTTCAAATACAATCTGGCACATCTTGACGTTGATCGGTGGCTTAACCATCTCAAACGGGATAAGGACGCGCTCACCATCCTTTACCTCGCGGCCAAAGACGTGTCGGTTGACCGAGACGCCAAACTCAAAGAGCTACAAAAACTCATCGAAGCCAAAGTCAAAAATCCGACGACGAACAAACTCGGTCAGCCCAACCGCAAAGTCCTCGTCTTCACCGCCTTTGCCGATACCGCCGTTTATCTTCACGACGCGCTTAAAGACTGGGCGACCAAACAACTCGGCATCCACATCGCGCTAGTCACGGGCGGAGGAGACAACAAGACAACGCTCGGCAAAAGCGACTTCAATCAAATCCTCACCAACTTTTCTCCCATATCCAAGAACCGCGACAAAATTAAATCCATGCCGCAGCAAGGCGAGATTGATCTTCTCATCGCCACGGATTGCATTTCCGAGGGCCAGAATCTTCAAGACTGCGATTATCTCGTTAACTACGATATCCACTGGAATCCCGTGCGCATCATCCAGCGCTTCGGGCGCATTGACCGCATCGGCAGCGTCAACCGCGCCGTGCAACTGGTGAACTTCTGGCCGACGCCCCACCTCGACAAATATATCACTCTCAAAAATCGCGTCGAAGCGCGCATGGCGCTGGTGGACATCGCCGCCACGTTGGAGGACAACATCCTCAAGACCGACGAAATCGAAGACCTCATCAAGGACGATCTCAAATACCGCGACAAGCAATTACTGCGCTTGAAAGACGAAGTCCTCGACTTGGAAGATTTCAATGAGACCGTCGCGCTCAACGAATTTACCCTTGACGATTTTCGCATCGAACTCAGCAAATACATCGAGAGCAACCGCAAGCTGCTGAAGGATGCTCCCCTCGGCCTTTACGCGGTTGTCCCGCCCGACCCCGACCACAAAGCTATCGCCCCAGGCGTGGTCTTCTGCCTGAAACAAAAGACGGGCGCGGATAGGGTCGAGACGGTCAACCCGCTGCAACCGCATTTCCTCGTTTATGTCCGCGAAGACAAAGAAGTCCGCTTTGGTTTCGCGCAGCCCAAACAGATTCTGGAAATCTTCCGTCTCCTCTGCGCGGGCAAGACCGCGCCCTATGAAGACCTTTGCAATCTCTTCGACCAGCACACCGACAACGGGGCGGACATGAAAACCTACAACGTCCTACTCCAGAAAGCGGTCGAATCCATCGCCAGCACTTTCCAGAAACGCGTCGTCACGGGTCTGCAAACCGAGCGCGGCTTCGTGATTCCAGACAAAAAACACCAAGCGACCGAAACCACCGACTTTGAGCTTATCAGTTGGCTGATCATCAAGAATCCATGAGCGACGAAGCCGCCAAACACGCTGTAAAAAACGCCCTCGGAGATTTCGCGAAGAAATCCTTTTGTGACGCTTCCATCTCTCTCCTCGAATCCCTCGGCTACCGCAGCGAGAAACGGCTCGAACTCAAACCCAACACCCCCAAAACATTCCTCGCCCAATTCGCGGACGGGCGGAAGCTTAACCCCGACCACGCCCTGCTCGACGACTGGCAAACCGTGGATTTCCTCTTCCAACTCACGGAAGACGAAATCAAATCACTGGGTCAAGGCAACTTCGTCTTCGAAGGCAAAGGCAAATACAACAACACCGTTATCGAATCCTATCTTTTCTTCGCCATCGCCCTGAAAAACTCCGAATACACCCGCACCCAGCTTTCGGGCATTACCCGCGAAATCAACAAACTCTTCCGTATGCCCGCGATGCTGCTTTTCCGCCACTGCGACACGCTCACCCTCTCCATCATCAACCGCCGTCTCCACAAACGCGACGAATCAAAGGATGTCCTCGAAAAAGTCACGCTCATCAAAGATATCCGCATCGCCGATCCGCACCGCGCCCACATCGAAATCCTGTTCGACCTCTCCCTCGCCGAGTTGCACGAGCAACATCACTTCACCAACTGGTCTGAACTCCAAGCCGCGTGGCAAAAGACCCTCGACAGTTCCGAACTCAACAAACGTTTTTTCCAGGAAATCGCCAACTGGTATTTCTGGGCAAGCGACCACGTCAAATTCCCCAAGCCCAAAGACATCAAGGACGCCGACGCTTACAAAGCGCAAAGCCTCATTCGCCTCATCACCCGCCTGATCTTCTGCTGGTTCGTGAAGGAAAAAGGATTGCTTCCCGACGACCTCTTCAATCCCGTCAAACTCCAGGCTCTGCTCAAAGAAGGCGACAAACTCCCCACCGCCAAACACACGGTCTATTACAAGGCAATCCTGCAAAACCTCTTCTTCGCCACGCTCAACCGAGAGATGAACACGCCCGATGAACCCGACAACCGCAAGTTTCGCGGGCGAACGAAGCAAAAAAACGGGCGCGACCAGCACTACATGATTCATAACGTCTATCGCTACGAAGACGCGTTCCAAGATTCCAAGAAAGCGGTGCAAGTATTCTCAGACATTCCCTTCCTCAACGGTGGACTCTTTGAATGTCTCGACAAGACCGTCGGCCCGAAAGAAAAGCCAGAGTATATCCGCATTGACGGCTTCTCCGACCGCGACGACAACCCGCTCGCCGTCCCCGACTTTCTTTTCTTCGGCGACGAGCGCGAGGTGGACTTGAGCGCGGCATATGGCGAGACCCGATTCAAACGCGCCAAAGTCCGCGGCCTCATCCACACCTTCTACCGCTACAAATTCACCATCACGGAAAACACCCCAATCGAAGAGGAAATCGCGCTCGACCCCGAACTGGCGGGCAAAGTCTTCGAAAACCTCCTCGCCGCCTACAACCCCGAAACCTCCACCACCGCCCGCAAACAGACAGGCTCATTCTTTACCCCGCGCGAGATCGTCAACTATATGGTGGACGAAGCCCTCATCGCATATCTCAAAATGAAATTGGAGGGTGCTGCTCTGTCAGCGCCGAACGTCGAAGCCCGTCTCCGGCATCTCCTCGCGTACAACGACGAACCGCATCAGTTCACCCCTGCCGAGGTCAAGGTTCTCATCGAGGCGATTGATAATCTCAAAGTTCTCGACCCGGCCTGCGGTTCCGGCGCTTACCCGATGGGCATGCTCCACAAGCTGGTGTTCATCCTCGGCAAACTCGACCGGCGCAACAAGCAATGGGAGAAACGCCAGATCAGCCGCGTCAAGGACGCTATCAAAGCCGCCGAGAAAATCGAGGACGCCGCCATCCGCGAGCGGACGCTCAAGGATTTGGAGCAGCAGATTGCTAACATCGAGGAAGCCTTCGAGCGCAACGAACTCGACTACGGACGCAAACTCTACCTCATCGAAAATTGCATCTACGGCGTGGACATCCAACCCATCGCCGTCCAAATCGCCAAAATGCGGTTCTTCATCTCCCTCGTCGTGGATCAAAGAATTGACCGCAAAGCCGATAACCTCGGCATCCGTCCGCTACCGAACCTGGAAACCAAGTTCGTCGCCGCCAACACGCTCATAGGGGTGCAAAAGCCAGAGGGCTGGCTGCCCAATCTGGACGTTGTGAAGAAGGAAGTCGAGCTTGCCCAAGTCCGACGAGATCACTTCTCCGCCCGCACGCCAAAAACGAAGGCCAAATACCGGGAACGCGACGAACAGTTGCGCCGCGAAATCGCCGATCTCTTAGAGAGAGACGGTTTTCTCTGGGAAACGGGCGAGAAGATGGCGAACTGGAATCCTTACGATCAAAACGCGAGCGGTGATTTCTTTGACCCGGAATGGCTGTTCGGCGTCCGCGATGGCTTCGACATCACCATCGGAAACCCGCCGTATGTTCGCGCCGACGAGCAATCCGAATGGAATCGCAAGCAGCGCAAACAAATCCTCGACAGCGAGCAATACGAAACGCTTTGGGAAAAGTGGGACCTCTTTGTCCCGTTCATCGAACGTTCCTACAAGCTGCTGAAACCCGGCGGCGTCACCACTCTCATCGTATCCGACGCCTTCTGCCATTCCAAATACGCACAGAAGCCACAAAATTGGTTTCTGAAAAACGCCCGCATCCTCCGCCTCGACTTTTGCAGCGATCTGCAAATCTTCGACGCCGCCGTCCACAATCTCATCTATTTTTTTCAGCGCGCTGACGGTGCGCACAACACACCTGAGCGCCGCGTTCATCATGAAACTTTCGGCAACGTCACGATTCTCCCAAGTGACGAGCAAGCAACGCTGACGTATCGGGCTTTTTTTCCAGAAGGCGATTCAAAATCTAAGTTTACCATGCGCACCTTGCCGATCGGCGAAATCTGTTACGTGAGTTATGGATGCAGGCCGAACAGTGATGAAAAGAGAGCGAAGGGGATCTTCGTTGCCGCTGATCTCGTTTCGGCGAAGAAGGATACTTCTCACCCGAAGCCTTACATTGAAGCTAAAGAAGCGGACAAATGGATCATTTCTCCACAGAGTTGGCTTGAGTGGGGTACAGACCGTTCACCGGGCCTGCTCGCACGGCCAACTTTTGAGGAGCTTTTTGAGGTTCCCGAAAAAATCATGGCTGCACGCGTAGCGGGCGGCGAAAACCGTGCTTATTTCGACGACAAGAAGGTATTCCACAACCACACGTTAATATCATTCGTTCCGTGGCACGCATTGCACGACGTGCGTAACAACTCGCTTAAGAAGTCTGCACGCTACCGTGGCGAGAAGCCGCCGCGACCCGACCTGCCGAAACGCGAGGACCTGGAAGAAACCAGTCGCCGCTTTGCCGTAAGATATTTGCTGGGTGTGATGAATTCGACCGCCGCCGGCGATTTCCTCCGCGCGAACCGCCGCAGCAATACCGACCTTTACCCCGACGATTGGAAGAAGCTTCCGATCCCCGACGTGGACGCCGCCGCCCAAGCCCCTATCGTCGCCCTCGTTGACCGCATCCTCGCAGCGAAGCGGCGCGACGCCCGCGCGGACACGAGCGAGCTGGAGCAAGAGCTCGACCGCCACGTCTATGCCCTCTACGGCCTGACCCCGGAGGAAATCCAAATCGTGCAGGACGCCGGAAAATGAAACCGAAATCCGAGCTGATTCTCTACCAGACCGAGGACAACCGGACACGCATCGAAGTCCGGCTGGAAAATGAAACGATCTGGCTTTCGTTGAACCAAATGGCCGAGTTGTTCCAAACCACCAAGCAGAACGTTAGTCTGCACATTCAGAACATTTACGCGGAGGGCGAGCTTCGGCGCGAGGCAACCGTCAAGGAATACTTGACAGTTCAAAAGGAGGGCAGCCGGGAAGTTTCTCGCAGCTTGGAGCACTACAATCTCGATGTCATCATTTCCGTCGGCTACCGGGTGAAATCGCACCGGGGCACACAGTTCCGCATCTGGGCCACGCAACGGTTGCGCGAATACATCGTCAAGGGTTTCACGTTGGACGACGAACGGCTGAAGCAGGGCGGAACGAAGAACGAGTATTTCGATGAACTGCTCCAGCGCATCCGGGAAATTCGCCTGTCGGAGCGGAACTTCTACCGGAAGATTTGCGACATTTATCGGACGAGTATTGATTACGTGCCAGACGCGGAAATGACGCAGCGGTTTTTCCAGACGGTGCAGAACAAGATGCACTGGGCCGTTCATGGTCGCACGGCGGCGGAAGTCATTGACGCCCGCGCGGACGCCCGCAAGCCGCAAATGGGGCTGACGTCCTGGACGGGAGCGAAGCCGCGCAAGCCGGACGTGGCCATCGCGAAGAATTATCTGACGGAGGACGAGTTGAAGAAGTTGAGCCTCATCGTAACGCAATATCTGGACTTTGCGGAGTTGCAGGCGCTGGAACGGCGACCGATGACGATGCGCGACTGGATTGCCAAGCTGGATGCGTTCCTGCGGGCTGGCGACCGTAAAATCCTGGAACACTCGGGGAGCGTTTCCGCCGAGGAAGCGAAGCGGAAGGCGGAGTTGGAATTTGAGAAGTTCGACCAGCAGCGCCGCCGGTTGGAGGACGAGAAAGCCGACGCGCAGTTCGCGCAAGAAGTCGAAGACCTGGCGAAGAAAGCAAAGCTACTCAAACCGCCGAAGCGGAAGAAATGAAAAGGACTCCTTTCGGAGCCCTTTTCACGCCAGCCCTTACGAGCTGTCCACCTGCGGTATCCCGCATTGGTTTGAATATACACTAAAAACGCTTCTAGTGTCCGGGGTCAGACATTGCAATCTTGACAATCTTATCTTTTGAGAATTCTCAAAACGTCAAACCGAGCCAAGATCCAGACACTCCGACGTTCCCCCAATCCCGAAAATGTGACCATCGCTTCGTTGCAGCGCCGGTGGAACCAGGATAATCTTACCACGGATCAGCCTCAGGCTGATCAGCCACAACTTTCAAGGCTGAGGCGCTGAGGGCGCGGATGTTTCCACACTGGAGGCCGAGATCGACCAGCTTGTCTATTCCCTTTACGGCCTCACGCGCGAAGAGATCGCCATTATCGAAGAGAGCCTGCAGGAAAAAACACGCAGCGTGGAAGGCGCCGACGACGCAGCGGCTGAGGAGTAATCAATGACAAGATATCCTTGCCCGTATTTGGGTGACGAAGTCGAGCTTTCCGATGAACGTGAGCAGCATATAGCACAACACCATCCCGATCTCCTTCCCGATCACAAGGATCGAATCGGCGACACATTGGCAGACCCGGATCAGGTTCGCCGGAGTAAGCGTTTTGGGAATGCGCGCCTCTTTGCAAAGTGGTATGATGATTTATTGAAGGGAAAACATGTGGTAGTCGTGGTTGTAAGTGAAGCCCAACGTAGGGACCGAAACTGGATTGTGACGGCCTACGTTACCGGCAAAATCGCGGAAGGAGACTCGGAATGGAAGCGAAACTAACTTTTCAATATGACCGCGAGGGAGACATTCTCTACATCAACAAGAGGCCGCCCTATCCGGAACAGGAGTCCGAGGAACTAGGAGACGAAGTCATCGCGCGAATGAATCCGAGAACCGGGGACATCGAGACCCTGGAGATTTTGTTTTTCTCAACACGGCTCCTGCGCAGCGATCTATTTGAATTGCCGGTCACGGCGGAGCTCCGCCTAGCGGGGAAGCCCGAGTAGAGGACAATTTTTAAACAGGTATGCCCATGCTGGAACTAATTATGAACACAATCAATGAACTGGACGCCGTGGCTTTGACGTGCGACCAGCCTGAACATGGGCTGGTGCGCGGCGATGTGGGTACAGCCGTGCTGGTGCATGGCAACGGGGCAGCCTTCGAGGTAGAGTTTGTGGGCTACGATGGCCACACCGTCGCCCTGCTGACGCTGGAACGTTCCCAAGTGCGCTCGCTTCACACCCGCGACATTCCCCACGCGCGCGAATTGCAAGCAGCCTCCTGACCCCGCCGACACGACCGCATTGGAGCGTGAAATAGACCAACAGGTTTACGCCCTCTACGGCCTGACGCCGGAGGAAACCTGCCCGCGGATTGGCAGGCGGGTCAAAATCGTGGAAGCAAGTTCGCATTGAGGCCGATCTGTGTTACACAAGCCTATAGAAAACTTTCAGCGGAAGGCCGCGAGAATGAATATGAGGAGAATAAAAGAGTTCGGGAGTCTTTTGTTTATCCCAACGAACTACGTCAGTACGCCTCCGCTCGGCATTGATTTTCGCGCGCCTCGCGACTGGAACCTTCGGCTAGGCTCAGGTCAGGCCTTTTTGACCAGGCTTCGTCGGTAAGGAGTAAGGTGTCAGGCGTGATATTTGATATTTCGACATCCTCGCCCAGGAAATCGTCGATGACCTCGAAGCCGCCCACATTCAGCAGGAAGTAAAAAGGTAAAAGGCAAAAAGGCAATAGTAAAAAAACTACCCTTCCACGTTTCGACAATTCTCGAAACGTCGAAATATCCAGGACCCGCCCGGCGCGCTCCAAAAGCTCCTTGCCAGGCGGGGCGCCTTTCGCATAATATTCCAAGCCGTGAACCTACCCACGGACGCCGAGATTGCGGCTGAAAAGCTCACCAGGTACCTTTTAGTAAAGCGGCCCGTTGGGGATAAATCGGAGTTCTTGAAGCAGGCCGGATATACGCTGGACAATTGGCGGAAGTTAGAGCAAGATATCCGTCAGCAGATTCTTTCAAAGGAGGCTGTTCCGACAGAGCAGACCCCTTACGGGGAGTATTTTGAGATCAGAACCTCATTGACTGGCCCTAACAGGGTTGCATTGAAAGTAAAGACGGTGTGGATGAAGGAATCTAAAAGCGGTATCACGAAGTTCATCACCTTGTATCCGGACAAGAGGAGGTGACCATGAAGTTCAAACTATTTCAGCAAGTCGCCCTGGCTAGAAACATTCCAGAAAAAAAACTTCAACGTGGAGACGTCGCAACTATTGTCGATAGTCATCCCGCCAACGGAGGGGAGGTGGGTTATTCGATCGAGATCTTCAACGCCGTCGGCGATACGATTGCGGTTACAGCCGTCCCAGAGTCCTTCCTCGAACAACTCACCCCTGATGAAATCCTTCACGTTCGCCAGCTGACAGAATCAGGAGTGATCCGCACGTAACTGGGAAGAGTTGAGGGTCGGGCCTGATTATGGACTTATTTCGTTAGCGCACCGCCAGTCGACGAATCTCCTGGACACGCAAGCCAGGCATATTTGCTCAATTGCGCAAATCCGCAACAATCACCCCGAACCCGTGGCGAAGTCGATGTGTCGAGGGTCAGACCTTTCACTCTGTACAATCTTAGCTAGGGTTTTCCTGCCGGGCATTAGCGGGCTTGAAACGCTTGACCTTAATCCGGTCTCCATGCATGCGGGCCTGGGCGGCATCGTAACCGGCCTGCATTTTCAGGAGCAAATCCATACTGACGCCGAATGC
>Ga0082335_1002909_pt1 | contig 29943 bp, 29 predicted proteins | sample Subgrocontami58m_FD_72375 | JGI IMG/M metagenome (GOLD analysis project Ga0082335, IMG submission 72375) | Subsurface groundwater microbial communities from S. Glens Falls, New York, USA - GMW37 contaminated, 5.8 m (SPADES assembly) (version 2) ...
TCGAGGGACAGCAGCGGGTCACCCATGGTGATGGCATCTCACCAGGCCGTCGGCCGGCAGCGACGTCGCCTCGGGGACGCTCGTGCGGCAGATGTCGGTGACGGCGGGGCAGCGCGGGTTGAAGCGGCAGCCCGCCGGATAGGCCTGGATCGAGGGCACGACGCCGGAGATCTCGCGCAGGCGCTGGCGGCCGCGCCTGGCGCGTTCGCCCAGTCGCGGCAGGGAATCGATAAGGCCCTGGGTATAGGGGTGGCTCGGCCTCGCGAAGATGGCATCCGCCACCTGGCTCTCGACGACGCGGCCGGCATACATCACGGCCACGCGCTTGCACATGTTGGCGACCAGGCCGAGGTCGTGGCTGATCATCAGCACCGCCGTGCCCTTGGCCGCGCAAAGCTCGGCGATCAGGTCGATGATCTCGGCCTGCACCGTCACGTCGAGTGCCGTGGTCGGTTCGTCGGCGACCAGCAGGTCGGGGCCGCAGGCGAGCGCGATGGCGATCATCACCCGCTGGCGCATGCCGCCCGAGAGCTGGTGCGGATAGTCCTTGATGCGGCGCTCGGGCGAGGGCACGCGGACCTGGCGCAACGCTTCCTCGGCGCGGTCCATCGCCTCGTTCCAGTTGGCGCCCTGGTGCAGCACGAACATCTCGGCGATCTGCCGGCCGACCGGCGACAGCGGATTGAGCGCCGTCATCGGCTCCTGGAAGATCATGGCGATGCGCTTGCCGCGCAGCCGGCGCATCTCGGCCGCTGGCACGTTCTGGATTTCCTGGCCGTCGAGCACGATCCTGCCGCCGCCGAGCGACAGCGGCCGGCGCAGGAGGCCCATGACGGCGAGCGCGGTGATGCTCTTGCCGCAGCCCGATTCGCCCACCAGCCCGAACGCCTCGCCGCGGCCGATCTCGAACGACACGCCCTCGACCGCGTTGTAGGCGACGCCGTCGCCGGCCAGCGCGATGCGCAGGTCGTCGACCCTGAGGAGGGGGGTGGTCATGCGCGGCCCCTCATGTCCGCCTGGTCGTCGATTGCGGGTCGAGGATGTCGCGCAGGCCGTCGCCCAGGAGGTTGAGGCCGAGCACGGTGAAGAAGATCGCGAGGCCGGGAAACACCGACAGCCACGGCGCGGTCGTGATCTGGTCGCGCGCCTCGGACAGCATGCTGCCCCAGCTCGGGAAAGGCGGCCGGATGCCGAGGCCCAGGAACGACAATGCTGCCTCGGCCAGGATCGCGCCGCCCATGCCGAGCGTGGCGATCACGATCAGCGGCCCCAGGATGTTGGGCAGCACCTGGGTGAACATGATGCGCAGGTCGCCGTAGCCCAGGATGCGCGCGGCCTGGATGTAGCCCTGGCTCTTGAGCGACAGCACCTGGGCGCGGGCGATGCGACAGGAGTAGGACCAGCTGGTGAGGCCGAGCGCGATCACGAGGCTCACCAGGCCGGGCCCGAGGATCGCCATGATGGCGAGCGCGAAGACCAGCGAGGGGATCGCCAGCATCAGGTTGGTGAGGCCGCTCACCAGATCGTCCCACCAGCCGCCCCAGTAGCCGGCGGTCAATCCGAGCGTGACGCCGATCAGGCTGTTGCAGATCTGGCTGATGATGCCGACGCTGAGCGAAATGCGGGCGCCGTAGACGATGCGCGAATAGATGTCGCGGCCCTGCGCGTCGGTGCCGAAGGGATACTCCCAGCAGGGCGCGATCTCGGCGTTCATCAGGTTGGCGTCCATCACCGGATCGGTGAGCGCGATCCACGGCGCCAGGATGGCCGCGGTGATGGCGGTGGCGACCAGGCCGCCGCCGATCCACAGCGACGTGCCGCCTTTCAACCTGAGCCGCGGCAACTTGATCGCCATGCTCATCGGTAGCGAATCCTTGGATCGATCACGACGTAGGCGATGTCGACCAGCGTGTTGATGGCGAGAAAGAACAGCACGATCATCAGGATGCAGCCCTGGACCGTCGGCATGTCGCGCTGGAACACCGAATCGACCATCAGCGATCCGACCCCCGGCCAGGCGAAGAGCTTCTCGACGACGACGGCCTGGCCCATCAGCGAGCCGAACTGCAGGCCGACGATGGTGATGACGAGGACCAGCGCGTTGCGCAGCACGTGCCACTCGACGACGCGGCGCTCGCTCATGCCCTTGCTGCGCGCGGTGCGGACGAAGTCGGCATTGAGAACGTCGAGCACGGCGGCGCGCGTGGTGCGGGCCAGTAGCGCCATCGGACCGACGCCCAGCGCGATCGCGGGCAGGATGAGGTGGCGCAGGCCGCCGTCGCCATAGCCGAAGCTCGGCAGCCACTGGAGCTTGAGCGCAAACAGGTACATCAGCATCAGGCCGAACCAGAACTGCGACAGCGACAGGCCCGAGATGGCGCCGACCATCGACGCGGTGTCGATCAGGCTGCCGGGCCTGAGGGCGGCGAGGAAGCCCAGCGTGACACCGACCAGGATGGCGAAGGTCATGGCCGCGAGGACGAGCTTCAGCGACGGCCAGATGCGGCTGCCGAGCATCTTGGTCACCGGCTCGCGCGTGCGGAAGGACGTGCCGAGGTCGCCGACGGCGGTATGGGCGACGTACTTGGCAAAGCGCTCGAGCAGCGGGTCGTCGAGCCCCATCTCCTTGCGCATGCGCTCCATCACCGCCGGGTCGATGGTCGAGCGGCCGTCCTCGTTCATGCCCGAAATGAAGCTGCCCGGCAGGACGGAGAACAACAGGAAGACCAGCGCCACGACGGCGAGCAGCGTCGGAATGACGTTGGCGAGGCGGCGGCCGAGGACGATGAGCATTTACAAGGACTCTAGAAGGTCCCTCGCCGACGCCCGGGATGACAACATCGGCGTCACCCCGAGCATCGCGAGGGATCCTTTACTTTCTGCCGCGGCTACTTGGCCGGCGAGCTGGCATCGACCCAGATGTCCTCGGGGTACTGGTGCGTGATCTCGGTCGGGTTGGCCTGCAGGCCGTGCACCCACGGCTGATAGGCCAGGACCGCCTTGTTGTAGTTGAAGAACCACACCGGCGCCTCGTCGTAGAGCAGGTTGTTGGCCTTCTTCAGGAGTTCGTCGCGTTTGGCCATGTCGCCTTCCTGGGCGGCATCGTCGAGCAGCTTGTCGAACGCGGGGTTCTTGAAGCCGGTGTAGTTGCAGGCCGTGCGCGGCGTCTTGGAATAGTAGCAGCGCAGCGTCGCAAGCGAGTCGGGGCCGGTCAGGTTCGAGCCGATGTAGGCCTGGTGGTCGCCCTTCATGGAGATCTCGGTCAGCACCGTGACCTCGACCAGCTTGGGCTTGAGCTTGATGCCGACTTTCGCCAGCATCGGGATCACCGCCTCGACGATCGGCAGGCCCCAGCTCTCGTTCTGGCTGGTCGTCAGTTCGAACTCGAAGCCGTTGGGGTAGCCGGCCTCGGCCAGCAGCTTCTTGGCCTTCTCCGGGTCGTACGGATAGGGCTTCACCGTCTTGTCGAAGGCGGACGACGAGGGCGGCAGCCAGCTCGTGGCGCGATAGGCCTTGTCCTTGACCAGGCGCTTGATGATCAGGTCGGCGTCGATCGCGTAGGCGATCGCCTGGCGCACCCGCTTGTCCTGGAACGGCTTGATGGAGTCGTGGTTCATCGTCATCGCGCGCGTGAACATTTCCGCCACTTCCAGGATGCCCTTGGAGAGCTGCGGATCGGCGCGGTAGGCGACGTACTGGGCCGGTCCCAGGATCGACGTGTCGATCTCCTTGTTGCGGAAGGCGACGTCGCGCGCGGCGGCTTCGGCCATGATCAGCACCTCGAGCTTGTCGAGGTAGGGCTTGCCGGGCTTGTAGAACTTGTCGAAGCGCTCGGTCGTGACGCGCGAGCCGGGAATGTGTTCCTTGAACTTGAACGGGCCCAGGCCGACGGGGTTGGAGGCGAAATTGCCCTTCGCGACCTCCTCCTTGGGCAGGATGGCGGTCGAGCCGGCGAAGAAGTAGTAGCCGGGGTCGACGCGATCCGTGATCGTCATCTCCAGCGTGAAATCGTCGATCTTCTTCAGGCCGGAGATTTCCTTGGCCTGGCCCTTCTCGACATCGACCGCACCCTTGATCAGGCGGACGTAGCGCGCACCGGGATAGCCCTTGCTGCCGTCCATGATGCGCGTGTACGAGAAAATCAGGTCGTCGGCCGTCATCTTGCGGCCGTTGTGGAAGTAGGCATCGTCACGCAGCTTGTAGGTGTAGGTGAGGCCGTCGGCCGACACCGATACGGACTTGGCGAGTTCGAGTTCGAGTTTGTTGGCGGCGGTGTTCCAGTTATAGAGCGTGCGCTGGATAGCCTTGTTGACGATGTCGTCCTGGGCGCGCGGCGTCACGTGCGGGTCGAGGCTGCCGAAGCTGGCGGCGTAGGGCGCCGTCATCCGGATCGTGCCGCCCTTGCGTGGTGTCTGCTGTGCTTCCGCGGTGCCGATCGCGAGGACGGCCAGTGCCGCGCCCGCCAGCCAACTCCATGTCTTCATCGCCGACCCCTCCAAAATTTCGAATTCAAACCATTTCATCATTGCTCATACAGCATCGCAAGAGGGCGAGCGCGACCTTATGCGGGGTGGACGCAGTCCGCGCAGCGAAGCATCTGTCGCCAGTTGCTGGTTGCGGTGCAGGAGATGAAGCGTGGTCGAGTGGTTGTGTAAGCGTTTTTTGACGGGTCTGTGTACCTTGGTCCTGGGGCTCGCGGCGGCGACGGACGGAGTGCGGGCGGAAGGCACCCTCAGGATCGTGATGTCCTCGGATCTCAAGATCGTCGATCCGGTCTGGTCATCGATCCAGCTCAGCCGCACCCATGGCTATCTCGTCTACGACACGCTGTTCAGCCTCGATTCCGACCTCAAGCCGCAGCCGCAAATGGTCGAGCGCTACACCGTCAGCCCGGACAAGCTCGAGTACACGTTCGTCCTGCGTGACGGCCTCGCCTGGCATGACGGGACGCCGGTGACGGCGGCCGATTGCGTGGCCTCGCTCGATCGCTGGGCACCGCGCGACACCATGGGCCAGAAGCTGCGGGCTAACACGCAGGAACTCGTGGCGGTCGATGCGCGGACCATCCGCCTGACGCTCGCCCGGCCCTACGCCTTCGTGCTGGAATCGCTGGCCAAGCCGGGCGGCGTCGTGCCGTTCATGATGCCCGAGCGGCTGGCCAGGACACCCGGTAACCAGCAGATCACGGAAGTGGTCGGCTCCGGCCCTTTCAAGTTCAGGGCCGACGAGTGGAAGCCTGGTGAGAAGACCGTCTATCTCAGGAACAAGTCTTACAAACCGCGGGCCGAGCCGGCGTCGAACTTCGCCGGCGGCAAGGTTGCCAAGCTCGCTCGCATCGAATGGATCGCCATTCCCGATCCGCAGACCGCGGTGAACGCCCTGCTCGCGGGCGAGGTCGACGCGCTCGAGCTGGTCTCCACCGATCTGCTGCCGCTGGTCGAACGCGACAAGTCGATCTCCATCGTGCGCAGTGCGCTGCCCAACCAGTTCAACCTCCGGCCCAACTGGCTGCATCCACCGTTCGACAACGCCAAGGTGCGCGAAGCACTCGGCTACGCCCTGAACCAGGATGACTTCGTCGCCGCGGCCATCGGCGATCCGCGCTTCTCCCGGCCCTGCAAGGCCTACTTCGTCTGCGGCACCGAGCTTGCGAGCGACGCCGGTGTCCAGGACCGACTGCAGGGTGACGTTGTCAAAGCCAAGGCGCTCTTGAAGGAAGCTGGCTACAACGGCGAGCCGATCGTGCTGCTGCACGCCACCGATGTCTCGGCCATCGCCAATCTCGCCCCCGTGGCGAAGGCCCAGCTCGAACGCGTCGGCTTCAAGGTCGATATGCAGTCGATGGACTGGCAGACCCAGATCAGCCGCTTCGTGCGCCGCGACCCGCCCAGCCAGCGCGGCTGGAACCTCGTCACCGCGAGCTGGGGCGCGCTCGATGTCATGAATCCCGTGGTGTCGGCCTTCCTCAACGCAAGTTGCGAGAAGGCGACGGGTGGCTGGCCATGTGATCCGGTGATGGAGGAGATGCGCGAACGCTTCGCCCGCGAGTCGGACCCGGCCAAACGCAAGGCGGTCGCCGCCGAGATTCAGGTGCGCGCGGTGACGGCGGGCATGTACTTCCCGCTGGGCGAGTGGTTCAATCTCGGGGCATACAGTAACAAGATCCGCGGTAATCTCGCGACGCCCTCCGCGACCGTTTTCTGGAGCATGGAGAAGGTGGCGCCACCATGACCGATCTGCCCAACTGCCTCTTGATCGTAACCGCTGAAGTCGATGCCGAGGTCGAGGTCGACTGGAACCGCTGGTACGACGAGGTCCATCTGCCCGATGCGCTGGCCTGCCCCGGCGTGCTGGCTGGCCGCCGCTATCTATCCTCGGGCGAGATCGCCGAAAGCGAGCGCGGCCAGAGCCGACGCCGGCGCGCCACGCTCTATACTACGGTCTATGAACTCGACTCGCCGGCGGCCGTCGAGACCAGGGAATTCACCGCAATGCGCGGCTGGGGCCGCTTCGCGCCGCACGTGCGCTCGCAGACCCGCGTGGTCGTCGGACTCCGCTGAAGCGGGGCGCTAGGCCGGCACGCAGTAGCCGTCGCGCCGCGGATCGCAGCCGCCGGTGAACGTGCCGGTCGCAGGATCGACCGCCACGCCCTGCATGCCGCCCACCTTCATCGTCCAGTCCGGGCCGCTGGTGAGGTCGTGGCCGCGCTTGCGCAGTTCGGCGTGGACGTCGGCTTCGACGCGGCTCTCGAGCAGGACGGTGCGGCCGTCGGTCAGGCGCGCGCGTGGCGCCTCGATCGCCTGCTGCAGCGGCAGGCCGTAGTCGACGTACTGGACCAAGGTCTGCGGTTGGGTCTGCAGGATGCCGTAGCTGCCGGGTGTGCCGAGCGCCAGCACCGGCTTGTCGTCTTGCGTCATGATCGAAGGCGCCACGCAGATCGGCATGGCGTCGCCCGGCTTCACGCGGTTGGGGCTCCCCGGGGTCACGTCGGCCCAATAGAGGAAATTGTTGAGGCAGACGCCGGTGCCGGGCACGACGACGCCCGATCCGAACACGGCGCCGAGGCTCTGCGTTACGCAGACCATGTTGCCGTGCCTGTCGGTGATCGAGAACGAGGTGGTGTGGCCTTCCGCGGCCCCGTTGCCCGGGGGCGGCGTCCATTGCTCGGTCGGGCCGGTGACGGGTTTGCCGTCGCGCACGCGGGCACGCAGACTCTCGACGTGGCCGTCGGACAGGAGCTCGGCGAGTTTCTGCGGGGACGGCAAGCCATTGGCGATGCGGACCCCCGCGGCGATCCGGATGGCGCGCAGGACGGTGTCGACATGCTCGATGCCGTTGCGCGGCATGTTCTTGAGGTCGAAACCCTCGAGGATGCGCAACGTGAGCAGGTACTGGAAGCCTTCGCAGGGCGGCGGCGGCACGTGCACGGTGCAACCGCGATAGGCGACCGACACCGGATCGATCCACTCCGTCTTGGCGTCCATCAGATCGTCCATGGTGAGGCAGCCGCCCAGTTCGTCGAGCCGCGCGATCAGCTTCTTGCCCAGCGCCCCGCCATACAGCAGGCCCGGCCCCTCGGCCGCGAGCGCTTCCAGGGTCCCGGCGAGGTCGGGCTGTTGCAGGACGGCGCCGAGAGTCGGCTTGCCGCCGCCGATACCTTCGAGATAGACGCGCGACCATTCAGGATAGAGCTTGGACTGGCCCCGGAATTCCGGCGCGACGCCGCCGATCTCCTCGACGTTGAATTCGATCAGTGAAAAGCCGTCGCGGGCAATCGCGATGGCCGGCGCGAAAAGCTCGGGCAGCTTCTTCGTGCCGTAAGTGCCCACCATCTCGCACCAGCCGGCAAGATTGCCCGGTGCCCCGACGGGAATGGGGCCGCGCAGGATCTGCGCGCGCGCGTTCAGCCGCTCGATCGGGAACTTGCGCGGAATCCTCGTCATGAAGTTGAGCGAGCGCACGCGTCTCTCGGCGGCGACATAGCAGGTTGCCATGCCCTGGCCGGCCAGACCCGACATGTAGGGCTCGACCACGTTCAGCGCCGCCGCCGTGGCTGCAGAGGCGTCGAAGGCGTTGCCACCGTTGGCCAGGATGCGCGCGCCGGCTGCTGCCGCCAAAGGATGGGCCGCCGCCACCATTCCGTGGCGCGATGCGATGGTCGGACGCTTGCCGTGCTGCAACATGCCTGATGCCTCTCCCATGGTTGGCGGATCGTGCCGATTCGACACGGTCGCGGCCAGAGCGAATTGCGCTAAGCTGCTGCGCAGGAGGAAACGGGCTCATGCGCAGACTGGAATTCGGTTGGTTCCTGCCGACGGCCGGTGATACCACGGCCTACGGCGTGGCGAGCGCCCAGGTGGCGCCGTCTCTGGAATTGTTCGACCGCATCGTTGCGGCCGCCGAGGCGGCGGGCTTCGAATACATGCTGGTGCCGGTGCAGACCGCCTGCTGGGAGGCGTGGATTTCCAGCGCCATGATGGCGGCGCGGTCGAAGTCGATGCGCATGCTGGTGGCGGCGCGGCCGAGCTACATCAACCCCGTGCTGCTGGCCAAGATGATCGCGACCTTCGACCAGCTCTCGGGCGGTCGCATCTGCATCAACCTGATCGCGGGCCAGAGCGAGGCCGAGAACGCCTCCGAGGGCATCAGGTGGGGCAAGGAAGAGCGCTACGAGATCATGGACGAGGAAGTCTCGATCCTGAAGGCGTTGTGGACGACGCGCGGCCCGGTGACTTTCGACGGCAAGTTCCATCAGGTGAAGGGCGCGCAGATCCGGCCCTATCCGCTGCAGAAGCCGCACCCCAGATTCTATCTCGGCGGCGGCTCGAAGCAGGCCTGGGAGATCTCGGCCAAGCACTCCGACGTGCATCTTTTCTGGGGCGACACCTACGAGAGGATCCGCTCGAACATGGCGGAGATCCGCGGCATGGCCGCCCGTCACGGCCGCGAGAAGGACATCGGCTTCGGCATGCGCCTGCAGGTCGTCTGCCGGCCGACGGAGAAGGAGGCATGGGACTTCGCACACGGGCTGGTCGAGCATGCGAGCGAAGCGCAGAAGGCCTTCGTGAAGGAGCGCTTCGCCACGTCCGAAGCCAACCGCCGCGTCCGCGAGCTGGCGGCGATCGGCGAGACCATCGAGCCGCATCTGTGGACCGGCATCACCCAGGTGCGGCCGGGCGCCGGCATCGCCGTGGTCGGTGATCCCGAGCAGTGCGCCGACACCTTGCAGAAGTTCATCGACCTCGGCTGCCATTCCTTCTGCCTGTCGGGCTATCTGCACGACGAGGAGGCCGAGCGCTTCGGCAAATGGGTGATGCCCATCCTGCGCGAGCGCAACCGCGAGCGCATGCTCGCGGCCTGATGGCCCGCGTCACGCTGCCTGACGTCGGCGCCCGCCAGCTCGAAGCGGTTCTGGCGCTGGCTGAATACGGCAGCTTCGTTGCCGCCGCGGCGCGGCTCAGGATCTCCCAGCCGGCGCTGACCCGCATGCTGAAGCGGCTCGAGTTGCAGCTCGGCGTGCGGCTGTTCGAGCGCAGCACGCGCCGTGTCCAGATCACGGCGGCAGGGCGCGAATTCGCGGCCGTTGCCGAGCGCATGCTGAACGATCTCGGCATCACGGTGCAGAGCGTGCGCGAGGTGGCGCAGGAACGACGCGGGCTGGTCGTGATCTCGTGCGTCATGTCGGTCGCGGTCGGCCGGCTGCCACGGATGATCGCCGCCTATCGCGGCGACCGGCCGGGCGTCGAGATCCATGTGCGCGAGGGCGTATATGCGTCGATCCTCGACGATGTGCGCAGCGGCGTCGCCGATTTCGGAATCAGCTATGTCGACGAGCTGCCCGATTTCGCGGTCGGCACGGCTCTGGGCCGCGAGACCTTCCATGCCGTCGTGCCGGCCCGCCACAAGCTCGCCGGCCGGCGCACCGTCGGCCTGGCGGAACTCGCGGCACATCCGATCGTCGCCCTGCCCACCGAATCGCGCACCCGCCGCACGATCGATGCCGCGGCGGTGACGGCGGGCCTGCAGCTTCGCCAGAGGGTGGTCGTGAACCAGATCGCGACCCTGCTGGCTCTGGTGGGCGCCGGCGTCGGCGTCGGCGTCGTGCCGGGAGGCGCGACCCGCGGCCCGCTGATCCGGGGACTGCGCTTCATTCCGCTGGCCGAGCCGAAGCTGGTGCGTCGCCTCGGCCTGATCGCGCTCCGCGAGCGCGAACCCACCCCGGCCGCGTCGGGCTTCATGGCCTTGTTGCGCCGCGAATGGCCCAAATCAGATTGATGCAGATGATGCAACAATCTCGTCTATCAGGTTGATCTTGGCATAGTGGCCGGGACGGCTATTCTGCTGGCGGAGGAAATCGTGCAACTGGCTTCCAAGACCTACGAAGCGAACGACATCTCCGCCGTCCAGGAGCTGTATCACAGCAGCGGCTGGACCGACGGCCTGCCGATCGTGCCGCCGACTCCCGATGCCGTCGAAGCCTGTCTCGAATGGGCGATGATGCCTCCGGACCAGCTCATCGGCATCGAGCCGGTGCGTGGGCTCGCCATCACCGCCGAGAAGCTCGCGGTCAATGCCGTCATGGCCGGCTGCCTGCCGATGCACTTCCCCGTCGTGGTCACTGCCTGGATGGCGATGATGCAGGACGAGTTCCTGATGCACGGCGCCACGGCCAGCACCGGCGGCTGCGCCGTCCTGGTGGTGCTGAACGGCCCCATCCGGCTCGAACTCGGCGCCAGCGGCACCTTCAATGCGCTGGGCAACAGCGACCGCGCGACGGCGGTCATCGGCCGCGCGATCCGGCTCTGCCTGATCAACCTCATGGACGTGCGCCCCGGCGTCATCGACCGCTCCACCCTGGGGCATCCCGGCAAGTACAGCTATTGCGTTGCCGAGGACGAGGAGGATTCGTCCTGGCTGCCGCTGCACGCGCAGCGCGGCGTCGAGCGGGCCGCATCGGCCGTCACCGTGATGGCGGCGGGCGCGCCGCGCCAGCTCATGAACGAGTGGACGACCAAGCCCGAGGAGATCCTGGAGACCTTCGCCGCCGAGATGCGCGCCAACCTGCGGCACTACTCCATTCATCCCGGCAACTATGCGCTGATCATTCCCAAGCAGCTGCGCGAGCATCTGCAGGCCGCGGGCTGGACCAAGACCGACATCGCCACCTTCATCCACGAGCGGGCGCGCATCCATCGCCGCGAGTGGGCCGATGTCGGCAAGGGCGCCGTCGTGCGCGACCGCGGCGACAGCGTCTATCCCGCGATGGAGTCGCCCGACCAGCTCCTGGTCATCGCGGCCGGCGGACCGGCTGGCGGCTTCGGGGCCGTCATTCCGCCCTGGCTCGGCAACAAGAGCCATGCCGTGACGCTGCCCATGGGTGTCTGCGTCGACTGCGAACCGCCAAAGAAGTAACGAAGAGGCACACCATGATGTTCCGCGTTCTGGATCCGACGGCCGAGAAGGCGCCGCCCGCCGGCAAGCTCGCGCCGCGCCTCGACACGCTCGAGGGCAAGACCATCGGCTTCATCTCCAACGGCAAGGAGGGCACCAAGGGCTTCTTCCTGCATCTCGACCGGATGTTGCGCGAGGAATTCGGCGTTGCAAGGGTCGTGAGCCGCACCAAGTCCAACTACAGCGCGCCGGCCGACAAGCATATCGTCGACGAGATCAGGAGCTGGGATGCCGTCGTCTCCGGCATCGGGGATTGAGGCAGCTGTTCATCGTGCAGTCTGCACGACTCAGTGACGGCTGAACGCCTGGGGGTTCCCGCCTTCAGCGTGATGACCACCCGGTTCGTGAGTGCGGCCGAGATGATGAGCCGCGTGCTCGGCATGCCCGACTATGCCTTCGCCACCATCGGCCATCCGGTGAGCAGCGCCACCGACGACGGCCTCAGCGCCATGGCCCGGACCGCGGTCGACCAGGGCCGCCGGCTGCTGTTGCGGCCTTAGGGCAGCTCCAGCCGCACCGCGACGGCGGCGCTCGCGATCACCGCGACGTCGCTGCCTTCGGGGTCGGGCACATCGAGCCCGCCCTTGACGGCCTTCACCGTGACGATGCCATACGGCAGCGAGGCCTTCACTTTTTCCACGTCGACCTTGCCGGGCTGCTGCACGCCTATCGTGACGTCGACGAACATGCCCGTCTTCGCATCGACCCCGAGCGTGCGGATCATGGTGAGGGAGCTGTGGTGCAGGGCGTCCTGCACGGCGCGTAGAGCGGCCTTGGTGTAGTCGCCACCGTGCAGGTCGTTGCCGGTGCCGAGCTCGAGGATGACGCGTTTGGCGGCCATGATGTCCTCCCGCTCACAGATCGAGCCGGACGACGGCCGCCGCCTGGGCGATCACCGTCTTGTCCGTGCCGGCTTCATTGGCGATCTCGAGTCCGCCCTCGACCACGCTCACGGTGCCGGTGCCGTGCGGCAGCACGGCCAGCACTTCCGCCTTGTCGACCTCGCCGGGCTGCGGCACGCCGATGATCACCTCGACCCGCATGTCGTCGCTCGACTTGCCGAGCGCCGTGGCGACGGTGAGGGAGTTGTGCCACAGCGCGTCCTTCAGCGCGCGGACGGCGGCCTTGGTGTAGTCGCCGCCGCGGATGTCGGTGCCCATGCCGATCTCGAGGGCTACGCGTTTCAGCGCCATTGCAGTCTCCCTAGCTTTTGGCCAGCCCCGCCTTGATGAGCAGCGGCTTCACGTCGACATAGTACTTCTCGGCGAAGGCGCGGAACTCGGCGGGGTTCCTGTCCCACGGCACCTGGATGAACTTTGCCAGATACTCCGTGACCTTGGGCGTGGTCGACGCCTCCTTGAACGCCCGGTAGATCGAATCGACGATCTCCGGCGGCATGCCCTTGGGGCCGAGGAGGCCGTAGGGGCTCTGGCCCACCACCTTGACGCCGAGTTCGGTCATGGTCGGCACATCCTTGTAGCGCGGGATGCGCTGCTCGGTGGCGAAGGCCAGGATGCGGCACTTGCCGTCGTCGACGAACGGCGCCCATTGCGCGGCGTCGGCGATGAACTGGATCTCGCCGCCCATCAGCGCCTGCATCCATTCCGCGCCGCCCTTGTAGGGGACATGGGTGAACTTGGCGCCGGTCGCCTGCTCGACCTCGATCATCATGAGCTGGCCGGTGCCGCCCACGCCCGAGGTGCCGTAATTGTACTTGTCCGGCTCCTTCCTGCCGGCGGCGACCATGTCCTGGAACGTCTTCCAGGGTGAGTCGGCGCGCACGACGATGCCCATCGTGTAGCCCGACAGGCCCGTGATGTAGGTGAAGTCGGTCAGCGGGTTCCAGTTGGTCTTCTGATAGTGCGGGTAGCGCAGCGTGTTGATGCTCATTACCGCGAGCGTCTGGCCGTCGGGCCTGGCGTTGAGCAGCATCGCCGGCGCCAGCGTGCCGGCCGCCCCCGGCTTGATGTCGATGACGATCTGCTGGCCCAGGATCTTGCCCACGACTTCGCCGAGCAGGCGCATGTGGACGTCGGTCACGCCGCCCGCGGCGAAGGGGTTGTAGATCGTGATCGGCTTGTCGGGCTTCCAGCGCGACTGGCCGTGCGCGACGATGGGGGCCGCCAGCGGGGCGGCCGCGGCGGCAGCGCCCGCAAGCGCGGCAAATCGACGACGACGCACGACAAACGACTTCGACACGGCTTTCCTCCCGGACGTCTCCTATGGAGACGCCAGTGTAGGCGAAAGCGCGGTGGGCGAAAGCGCGTCTGGCGCTACTTGTTCCGCAGCGCGTCGTAGCTCCACGGCCCGGGACCGGCGGCGGCGATGTAGAGGAACACGAAGCAGTAGAGCACCGCCAGTTCGCCGCCGTTGAGGATCGGATAGAAGCCGCGCGTGGCGTGGGCCATGAAGTAGGCCACGGCCATGAGGCCCGACAGCACGAACGCCGTGGTGCGCGTGAACAGGCCGAGGATCAGCAGCAGGCTGCCCACGATCTCGATCACGCCGGCGGCGCCCAGCAACGACACCGGCTCGAGCTTGGCGAACATCGGCACCGTCGGGAACTTGAGGTGCTTGGCGGTGCCGTGCTGCAGGAACAGGAGGCCGGCCATGATGCGCAGGACACTGAGCAGGCGCGGCGCCCAGGCCGTCGCGATCGCGTTGAAGTTCATCGTCAACACTCCCCCGGAAAAACAGACCGGTGCCAGTGTGGTGGGGCCGGTCGGTCGCGGCAAGCGTGCCACCGGTGACCTGGTTACTTCTCCGGCACCTTGCCGATGCGTTCGACCGCGGTCGCCAGCCTCCTGGCGTCGGCGGCGACGAAGGCGGCGAACTCCGGCGCATCGAGATAGGCGATCGGCGTCTCGACCTTGGCCATCGCCGACTTGAACTCGGGATCCTCGACCGTGCGCTTCACCGCGTCGCGCAGGACCGTCATGATCGGCGCCGGTGTCGCCGCCGGGGCGAAGAGTCCCGACCAGATGTAGAAGGTGGCGTCGTAGCCCAGCTCCTTCATGCTGGGCACGTCGGGCAGCGAGGCGAGCCGCTTGTCGCCCCACACCGCCAGCGCCCGCATCTTGCCCGCCTTGATCTGGCCGATCGCCGCCGACGGCCCCGAGGCCAGCGCGTCGATCTGGCCGCCGAGCAGCGCCGCTACCGCTGGTCCGCCGCCCTGGTAGGGGATGTGGAACAGTTTTATGCCGGCGGCCGCGGCGAAGATCTCCATGGCGACGTGCAGCGTGCCATAGACGCCCGACGAACCGTAGTTGATCGTGCCCGGCTTGGCTTTCGCCGCCTCGACGAAATCCTTCAGCGTCCTGTAGGGCCCGTCGGCCCGCACCACGAGCACGGTCGGATCGGCGCTGATCAGCGCGATCGGCGCGAACTGGCCGAGCTCGTAGGCCGGCGGCCGGCCCTGCAGGCGGTCGGCCACCGGCAGCACCGAGATCGACGACAGCGCCATCAGGATCGTGTAGCCGTCCGGCGCCGCGCGGGCAGCCAGCGCCGCGCCCACCGAGCCGCCGGCGCCCGGCTTGTTCTGCACCACCACCGATTGCCTGAGCAGCCGGCCCATGACGTGTGCGGTCGGCCGGCCGGTGATGTCAGCCACGCCGCCCGGCGGGAACGGCACGATCATCTGGATCGGCCGCGACGGATAGGTCTCCTGCGCAGCTGCCGGCAGAACCGGCAGCAGCATCCCTCCAAGAACCGCGCGCCGCTTCATATTACTTCCCCGGTCCCGATTTGGCGGCACCGGGCCTGGTGCCGGGATAGGTCGCCGTGAAGCCGAACAGCTCGACCAGGGCGTTGGGCTTCATGATCTTGTCGAGGTCATCCAGCCCCGCCGTCTTGACGGGCTTCAGCCCCAGCGCCAGCGGCCCCTTGGGCGCCTTCCAGTCGGCGATGAACGAGGCCACCGCATCGAGCGCCTTCAGCGTCGCCGGCCCCTGGGGAGCGGCGAAGCCCGCCAGGGCGCCCAGCGCGGTGCCGACCATCTCGTCGGCCTTGAGGCCTTCCTCCTTGGCCATCGCCGGCAGCACCTTGGCGATCAGTCCCGTATCGTCGATCGCGAGCGCGGCGGTGCGCAGGCGGCCGTCGTCCATGGCGCTCGACTTGTCGCTGATGCCGTCGATCACCAGCGCCAGCGTGAGCCTGGCCTGGCCGCGCAGGCTCACTTCCAGCGTCTTCAGCGTCAGCACCTTCTCCTTGCCGTCGATGTTGTAGTCGAGGGCGATGTCGACCGGCACCTTGGGCACGCCGTAGGGCGCCAGCGCCGTGAAGACCTCGTCGTCGCCCGTCATGCCCTCGAATTTCAGCCGGGCGAAGCGCGGGGCCTCGTCGTCCTTGGCGTCCTTCTTCAGGCGGTCGAAGTCGAGCTCGTCGACCGCGATCTTCTCGATCCTGATCGTGCTCTCCTTGTCGCCGGTCGCGGGGTTGGCCGGCACCACGGCGACCACGTCGGTCAGCACGAAGCCCGAGGTGCCGACGGCGGTGCCGGTCTTGTAGGTGAGGCTCTTGAGCTCGAGCTGCGGCTTCAGCTCCTTCTCGAAGCGCTGCAGCCCGTCCTGCGCCCATGCAGCCGTCGCCAGCCAAGCCACCATCAGCGCCGAGCCGAAGCCCGCCCAAATCCCCCGCATCAAAATCCCCCGTTTGAATGACGGGCGACCCTAGCATCGACGCGTTGCAGCGGCGACTCGCGAGAGGGGACACGGCGGCCAGGCATGGGACACGGGTTCACGTCGCCGGGACGCTACGGAGACGGCGCCCAAGCAATTGATTTGATGGGCAGATCGGACTGCAGCACGGGGAGGTGCCCGAGACACCGAATGAACCTTTTCACGTCGCGGCGCCTTGCGTGTTGCGCCGCAATCCGGTCTGCCGTCGCCTTGAACTCGGCGTTCGCTTGCCGCCACTTGTAGATCGTGCCGGGCCGCAGTTCGGCCCGCGCCGCCGCCCGCGTGACCGACGGGGTCTTCAGATACTCTTCGAGGAAGCGGGCCTGCCGGGCGAGTGTCTTGGGCCGATTCTGAAGGGGCATGGCAATCTCCTTTCCATTGGATAGGATATATAGGATGTATAGGATAAAGTCAATAGGCCGATCCGATGGATCGGCCGCAAGAAGCCGATTCCCGATCATTCCAGCCGCAACCGCTGCAACCGCCGGGGACGCCGAAGCAGCCTTCAGCGCTTGCGCCGCTTGAGGATCTGCTCGCCCAGGAAATCGAACGGGGCGGCCAGCACTTCGACCGTTTCCCCTTTGCCGGAAAATATGGCGGGCGCCTCGGAGAACGAGCGGCCGGCAGGTTTGGATCGATCCGAACCCCTAGGGCGAGCATCGGGCTGCAGCTCGCGCAGATGGCGCAGCGCGCTGTCGGTCAGGAACGCGCGGCGGTTGGTGCCGGCCTCCGACGCGGCGCGGTCGATGCGCGCCAGCACGCCTTTGTCGACCGTGACGGAAATCTTCACCGCCTTTGCCGGCAATTCAACCGGCAGCAGGATGCGGCCATACTCCGGGGCCTCGGGGTCGCGCGGGATGTCTTCCGGCTTTGTCGCCTCCGGCGGGTTCCCGCCGCCGCGTTCCCTGGCGTCGCGCTTGGAGAACCCGGTGTTCTGCAAGGCTGCCGGTGAACTCATGGTTGCCGAACGGAAGCCAGCGCGTCGTCTCGATCTTCTATCTGGGAATCGTCAGCGTGCCGGCAGCGGCATCCATGAACGCCATCGAGCCGACGAGCGTGCTCTGAGGCTGATGCCCATGGCCCAAAGGCAATCCACCCAGGATGGGAACCTTCAGCGGTCCAAGATGATCGCGCAGCAGGTCGATGACGGTGAAGCCGCCGATGGGTTTGAAGCAGTCCGTGAACTGGCCTACCGCAATGCCCGCGAGATCGGTCAGGTGGTCGGCCTTGCGAAGCATCGTCAATTGCCGGTCGATTTGTCCCGGAAACATATTGGCGATTGTATACCTGACATACCCTATTGCAGGAACGGTAATACGATGGCGCGTGACAGGCCCGCGGATGAAACTACCCCCGAAAAGGAGTTGGAGCGCCTTATCGAATTGACGGCGGATTTTCTCTATCGCTGGGAAGACACGGGCGAGAATCCGTCACGTGCTGCCCGGAGGCTTCTCGCTGAGATATTCGGGGGCGAATGTTGCTATCAGGCGCTGCGTGAGGTCCTCAGCCTTAGTCCGCAGGTCGTTGATCTGTCTGCTGAGGCCAAGAAGATCGACCGCTGAGACGCTTATCGTCCTGCGGAGGGGCTTCTTATCGACGCCTGGAAAGACGCGGGTAAATTCCAGATCTCCCGTTTCTAGATTTACCTCGGACAAGTGCCCATGAACGATATCGTGCCGCCGCTCCGATGGCAGCTCTAAGTCGTCCAACAGCTTCATGGCTTCTTCTTTGAAGCCTTGGAGCTGGGGCAATTGCTCGAAGCACTCCCGCAAAAACTTGCGCTCTGCGACAGCATTGAATGGATACCCTTTACAAATCAATTGTGCGCCACTCACCGTGTCATAGATAGTCTTCACCATTCCATCTAACCAATGTTCTAACTTTGCGTAGTGAAGTACCATCGCGCCGACTAGCTTCGGCAAAATACTAGCCGCCGTTTCAATGGATACAGCCATGCCCAAGCCCTCCCCCAAGCTGGACCCAGCGACAGAGGCAGTCGTGCGCCGGATGCTGGCGACTCCGCCAGCACCGCGCTCACTCGTCAAGGATGCTGGCAAGAAGCCTGCGAAGCGCCGCGTTACCCCAGCGAAGGGGGCGAGGTCCGCCCATAAGTCCGCCGATAAGTGAGGCGCTTGCCTTCGATGCCCTTCAGGGCCTTTTCGGCGCGCTCTTTGTCCGACACGCCCAAGGCGGTACGGTTGCTGTAGCGGAAATCAAACTCATTGAGATAGCGTTGCAGATGCTTCTCATCGCAATGCTGATAGACGCCTTTCATGCCGCGCTTGAAGATCGAATAGAAGCCCTCGACCGTGTTCGTGTGCGCCGTGCCGCGAACGTACTCATCCTTTGAGTGATTGACGGCCTCGTGGCTGGCAAAGTTCTTGCCCATCACATTGTAAGCAATCGCCTCGTCCGTCATAAGCGCCGACGCCTTCGCCACGTTCTCCGTCACGATGCGGCGGATGACATGCGGCGTCGCGCGATCGACCTTGAACGAGCGTGCGCGACCGTTGCGCTCCACGAGAGACACGACGGGCTGCTTGTGGTGGTAGGTGTGGCCTTTCTTCATCCCACGCTTGCGGCCGATGTACGTCTCGTCCGCCTCGACGGTCTTGCCTTCGCCGCCCATGGGAGGCTCGCCAGCAACCGGACCCATGCTCTCGCGGATGCGGTGCGTCATGAACCAAGCCGACTTGTAGGTGATGCCCAACAGGCGGTGCAGCTGGTGGGCGCTGATCCCCTTCTTTGACGAGGCGAGCAGATGGGTCGCCAGCAGCCACTTGTGCAGGGGGATATGCGAACGCTCGTACAGGGTGCCAATGGTGACGCTGTAGGGCTTGCGGCAGTCGTTGCACTTCAGGAGGCCGGGGCGGGTCGTCTTGCCCTGCATACGGGTGCTGTTGTCGATGCAGCCGCAGAACGGGCACACCGGGCCGGACGGCCAGCGGATCGCCTCTAGGGCTTCGCGGGCTGCGTTCTCATCGGTGAAAGTGGGGTTCGTAATGTCGGCCACGGCTGCATTCCTTGGTTGGCATCCCCAACCTAGCTCAACCACTCGGTATGTAAAGTATACAATCGCCTCGGCGATGCGATAGGAGCCCTTTCCGCCACGCGTCGCAACGATCGCGCGGACTCCCGGGTCGCGGAGTGCGGCATTGAAATCGGCCAGGCGTTCATCGTCGGTGCCCGCGAGATAGGCCATCGTTCGAAAGGCATGCTCGCCGAAATCGACTTCGAGTCCCCAGCTTTCGAATGTCTTCGCGCCCTGGAGGACGGCCTCCCGCTCCGGAGGGCTTGCCGGAGAGACAAATCGCACCTTGTCGCCAGCCCGCAACATGGGCGGCAGCAAAACGGCGTCGGGCTCGGGAAACTCCATCGGCTCCATCGAGATCGTGTCCCCAAACCTGGTGCAGCTCAACGCGGGCCGTCGCCTGGCGCGACGTTGTCGGCTCGCCGGCCCTAAGCGGCCCGGCCGGTCGTCTCCAGCACGTGCTTGCTGTTCGTTGGCCATCAGCACCAGGCCGAACGTCACGATCAGCACGCACACGGTGCTGAAGTACATGCCATAGCCCCAGACGACGTCGGCGGTGTGCAGCTCGATGACGTCGAACCAGTCCAGCCCCAGCAACCCCACCCGGATCAGGCGGGCGGCGGCGATGCCGGCCAGGGCCAAAGCGGCGATGCGGCGGCTGTGCAGGCCGTCCTGCCGGCCGCCGCGCCAGGTCTCCCACGCCGTCGCCAGCGCCAGGCCGCCGACGAACAGCGAGAACACGAGCGACTGGGCGCGCAGCGCCGCGCCCATCTGCCAGCTGATGGTGACCAGGAGCACGAAGACCGAGGTGATCGCCGCGGCGATGATCGTCATGCGCAGCGGCGGCGCCTTGTCGGCATTGAAGCGGCGCATGCTCACCCACATCGTGGCGTAGCTCGCGACGCACAGGCTGTCGGCCGTCACGAAGAGGGCGGCCGACGTTCCCGGTCCGCGCAGGCTGAACAGCAGCGCGCCGACGCTGCCCAGCGCCAGGGCGGCGGCCCAGCTGCGCAGCGCGACCGCGTCGCGGTAGCGATACCAGGCGAGCAGCGACACGCCGGCGGCGACCAGGGTCGCGAAAACGCTGACGACGTCGAGTGTGGGAAGGTGCAGATGCATCGGTCCCGCCATTCTACGTCAGCGCCGCCGGCACCGCGACGGTTTCCTCCCGGCCGGAAATTGTCGCGGTCTGCTCGTGGTCTTCTGGACCGTGAGCATGAGGGCTGCCACGGCGGAATCTCAAACCGTCATGATCATTGCGCAAAACCACTGGTAGCTCGTGCAACTACGCCATGCTGCCCGGCGGTACCGCGGCGCGGGTCCACGAGTTCGCGCCGGCGTGACGGCTCAGCCGCCGCAATCGGCGGCCGTTATGGTCCGGATGTCGCGCGTCGGATCGAAGGGGCGATACTTCCCGTCGCCGATCTTCAGGTAGAGCACGCCGCCGTCGCGGATCTGGATGCTGGAACGGGGGATGTAGGCGTTTCCGCCAAGTCCAAGGAAGGCGCGGGTGGCGCAGGCGAGTTCGCGGTCGCCGTCGGTGCCGCTGCAGGCGAAGATGTTCAACGTGCCGGTCGGATCGAAGCGGCTGCGGATATCGCTGAATTCCGGGTCGCTGTCGCCGGCGAAGGATCGCAGATCGTCGGCGAACACGCCGTCGGGCAAGACCCAGAGGCCGGCGACCATCCTGCTGCCGCGCCGATCGGCGCGGAACGTCGCATGGGTCACGATGACGGCCCCCGCCCATTTGCCGCCCGCCACGTCGGCGCCGGGCACCGCGCCCAGCAAATCCTTCAGCTCGGTGAAATAGCGGATCTCGAGCGGGTCGTAATCGAGGTTGAATGCCTGGCGCTGCCTGCGGTTGAGATTGCGGGCAAAGGCCTCGGAGTTGTCGAAGATGGCCTGGCCGGTCTGCCGGTTCCGAAGCGTCGGCTCTTCCGCCGATCCGGCTTGCGTGTCGTAGGCCGCGTAGCCCTTGGCGGAGAGCAGGAAGATCACGCCCTTGCTTCTGGCCTTGGGACCGCTCGGCCTGGCGGGGGCGGCCGCAAGACGCGTGCCGCGGTCGCCGGAGCCACGGTCGTCGGTGCCGCGCTCGCTGCCGGGGAAGCGCTGGTCGGCCACTTGTCAGCCCTCCACGCAGACGGCGACGTCCTTGGCAAAATAGGCGTAGGAGTCGGCCTCCGCGACGTGGCCCGCGAGCGAGAGGGCCTGATACTGCTCGGTGTCCTTGTAGGTCTCGCCGAGCGGATGCTTGAAGCGGACATACGACGTGCGGTGCAGGCCCTCGTGCAGCAGGACGAGGGCGAGCGCCTGGTAGCTCCGGGGTGTGCCGCGGTATTCTTCGAAGACATAAGGCCAGAGGGAGTCGCAAAGCGTGCTGCTCGACGCCCAGGCCTGGCCGGTCATGGCGGGATTGCCGAAGCACCAGCCGCCGCACTCGTAGGTCACCGCCGACGAATTGATGCCGAGCGGGTCGTCGCGCAGCTCCGTGAGCATGGCGACGATCTCCTTCCTGGCGATGGCGATGTCGGCATCCTTTTCGGCGGCGAAGTGCTGCTTGAAAGCGGCGCGCAGGCAGTCCGACGCCATTGCCGTCGGATCGGCGAGGCTCGACAGCGTTGTGGCGATCCATCGATTGGCGAGCGCGGTCGCCGAGGCGATGACCGCCTCGCCGGTGAGGCCGGCAAGTTCCTTCACGATCTTGTCGTAGGTCTCGGCCGCGGTTTTCCTGGCGGCGGCGGCAACGCCCGGCGCGGCACCTTCCTCGAGCTTGCTGTAGGAATCCCGCTCCGCCTCGGCATATGCCGTCTTCCTCTTCTCCAGGTTCGCGGCGAAGTCGTCGGCGAGCGTCGGCGTCGCGGCGGCGGGCTTCTTTGCCGCCGCCGCAGACGGCGCAAGGGGCACGCCCGCATCCGGCAGGTCGGCGCCGGATCGTGCGGCGTTGCGTTGCGGCGCCACCGAGGTGCCGCGGTCGGCCGGCGAGGTGCCACGCTCGCCGGCGTCGACGGGACCGCCGTCGGCCATCGCCCGCTAGCCTCCGTCGCCCGCCGTCGAGACGGTGACGCTCGCGCCCTCGAACGGCGTGGGATCGCCGAGCTCGCCGGCGGCGACGCGCTTCTTGAAGCGCGCGACCTCCTGCTCGGCCTGGTCGGCCTTGGCCTGGGCCAGCCGCACCTCGGCGGCGCGGTAGTCGAGGTCGAGTTTGCGATGCTCCTGCACGAAATCCTCGCAGGCGCAGCACTGGCCGAGGGCCGGCTCGACCACCATGCCCTGCGTCGGCAGGGTGACCAGTTCAGCCTCGGCGGCGCCGGTGCTGGCGCCCACGGCCTTGTCGACCATGGCCTGCCAATCGAGGCCGCCCTCGTCCTTGACCCAGTCGAGGTCGGTCACCTTGACCGCCGCGCGGATGCCGACGAAGCCGCTGAAGCGGTTCTCGACCACGCCCGGCGGCACGCCGAGCTGTTCCAGGACCGCGGCGATCTGGTCGCCCGTCCAGCCCGCCCACAGCGCCTGCAGGTAGAAGGCGAGATGGTCGTTGATGTGGCAGACCAGCCGGTCGAACTCGACCTTGGCCTCGGCGAGCTCGCGCAGTTCGCCCAGGGCGCGCTCGTAGGCGGCGCTGGCCGCCCCGCCGCCGTCGGCGCCGTTGCCGGGCTGCAGGGTCATCTGGCCGGTGATCGGCGCGGTCGAGCGCAGCGCATTGTACTGCGCCCACAGGCTGGACACCTTGTTTCCCAGCCCCTCGTCGTCGGGGATGGTGTCGGCGATTCCGAGAAGCTCGATCGAGGCGACGAAGCCCAGCACGGCGGCGACGGCACTGGCGCCCAGCACCGCGCCGATGCCGGCACCGGCCGCGCCGCCGATGGCGACGCCGACCCAGGTCGTGACGCCGGGGATCTCCGAGGCCACGACGCCGCCGATGATCGCGCCGGCGACGCCACCGGCCACGCCGCCCGCCACGCCGCCTGCGGCCACCGCGCCGCCGGCCAGGATCGCCACCGCGGCGTTCACCTTGCCGAAGGTGAGCTTGGGATCGCCCAGCCGGCCGAAGAATTCCTGCAGAACGGTGATCTCGGCCAACATGCGCCGTTCGGGCGGCGCATTGAGCGCGACTGGCCACGCCGCGTCGAGATACTCGAACGCCTCGGCGATTTCCGGCGCCACGATGCCGGCGAGCCCCCAGTAGATGTAGGAGCCGGGCCCGCCCGTCGGGTTGGCGGTCGAGAACTGCAGCGTGCCCCGCTGCTGGTCGGGACTTGGCGCGGCCATCCGGGCGAAGCCGAGGAAGTTGCCGACGTCTTCGACGGCGCCGGCGAGCGCACCGCCCACCGCGGCCAGACCTTCGCCCACCTTCTCGCCGGTGTCCTCGATCACCTCGCCGACTTTCTCGGCACCTTCCTCGATGGCGTCGACGACCTTGCCGCCGAATTCGCCGATCGCCTTGCCGCCTTCGTCGATCCAGCCGCCGATGACGTCGATCAGGCCCTGCGGATCGGGCGGCGAGGATGGCACGATCGTGGCGTCGCGCAGGACGTAGTAGGCGTCGAGCGCGGCCCGGACCGCGCCGTCGAGCGGATCCTCGCCGCCGCCCGGCGCGGTGCCGCCGGTCCCCGGCGCGGGGGGCAGGGCGGCCAGCGCCGGCGCCATGATCGCCTGCATGAGCAGCCGCTTGGCGGCGGCGAAGCCCGGATAGTAGTCCGGGCAGTGCATTACCCGGCGCAGTTCGCACTCGTGGCAGAGCAGCCATTCGGCGGTGATCGCCGGCACCGGCATCGGCACCAGCAGATAGAGGTGGGCGCCGATCGGCTGGGTGGTGACGGTGAAGTCCTCGGTGACCTCGAAATAATGGTAGGCGACCGAATGGCAGCGGTTGGTGTTGGCGATGATCTGCTTGGTCGCCGTCTCGGTGCCGATTTCCTGGCCGGTCTCGACGCTGTTGGTGCGCACCGCCTTCAGGCTCTGCGCCGACTTGATCATGGCGCTTTGCACGAACTCGTTGGTCGAATCCATGGCGTGCGTCATGGCGTCGGAGAGGTTGCCGCTGATGCCGAGATTGCCGCCGAGCTTGATCGGCAGCTCCTCGATCGGGATGGTGACGCTGCCGTTGGCACCGGCCGTCGGCGTGACCGAGGCGTTGGTCTGGTTGGAGAAGTTCATCTTGGCGGCGAGGGTCCACTTCTCCTCGCCGGTGATCTCGGTCGAGAGATTCTGCTCGATCGATTCGACCATCGCCTTCTTGATGGTGCGGCGGTCCCAGCTCTTGGTCTGGATCTCGAGCTGCTCGCCGGGCGCCAGCGGAATGCTGCGCACCAGCCGGCCGCGCCGATAGCCTTCCGAGTGCCAGACCTGCTCGAACTCGAGCCCGACCGCCCAGATCGCCTTCTTGAGGTCGAAGTCCGCCACGGTCGCGAAGTAGTTCGAGGCCGCGGCGATGATGGCGTCGATCTGGGCCCGGATGTCGATCGCCACCGCCGGCATGCCCGGCTTGGACATGACCACGAGCTGCCTGCCGGCCGCGGGTCCGAACGGCTGGCGTCCGATCGGCTGACGTCCGAGGACGCTGCCGCGCAGGGTGAATTTCGTGCCGATCGGGTTGGCCCACTTGTCGCCGATCGTGGCGATCGCGCCGCGCGCCGGTTGACGACCGCCGGGCCGCTTGCCGCCGGGGGTGTTGCCGCGTCCCGGTCGCGAGGTCGTGTCGATCGGCAGCGGCTTCATGGTGCGGCCAATCGCCTGGAAGCGGCTGGCTATCGCGATCTGGGCGCGCTTGTCGCGCGCGACGGCCGCCCAGCCGGGCAGCGTCGCGTAGCCGCCGCCGGTCGTCGACCCCTTGCGCGGCGGCTCCTGGCGGAAGACCACGAAGCGGTTGAAGTAGGTGACTTCGTCGTCCGCCGCATCCGCCAGAATCTCGTCGCAGCCGAACAGCTTCGACGGCAGATCGACGCTGCCCTGCGCACGCATCGCCGTGAGCTCGTCCATCCGGCGCTGACCATACGACTTCGGAAACCGTGCCATGTGAACCCCCCGTTTGCATTCTTACGCAACACCGGTGACCGGCCGGCGACGACGGAGTCGGTTGCAACGCTAGGAGTTTTTTCCTGCCTGCGCCAGAGGTGATGGCTTCAGAGACATGGAAGATTCTTTCGACCGGATGACCGGGTGGTCGGAGGTCACCGCCTCACTTCGACCCCCCAGAACGCCGTCGCCGACGGCGGCCGCACCCAACCCGAGGTGCGCGTGCTGACGGCGGAGGCGCTGAACCATTCGCCCAGCGGGTAGTGCGTGCCTTCGCGCAGAGCGCGGGTCTGGATCTCGTCGGCGACGGCCTTGCGCCTGGTGAAGTCGGGTTCGCGGGCGAAGGCGTCGCGCAGCTCTTCCAGCTTGGCGTCGCACGGCCAGCCGGCCGAAGCCTTCTCGCAGCCGGCGTTGAGGAACAGCGAGGTCACGGGGTTCACCACGTCGAGCACGCCGGTGCTGGAGAGTGTGATGTTCCAGCCGCGATCGGGCGGCGGGTCCTTGCGCATGACGCGGGCGAGGTGGCTCTGCCAATCGGCCGGGCGCATGTCGACGGTGAAGCCCACCCGTTCGAGCTGGGCCTTGGCGACCGGGCCGAGATTGGCGAGCGACGCGAGGTCGCTCACCTGCAGCAGCACGATCGGCCGGCCGTCGTAGCCGGCCTCCTTGATGAGTTCCTTCGCCTTGGCGACGTTGCCCTGCAGCAGGCCCTGGGTGCCGGTATCCGAGGCGAGCGGTGTGCCGCAGCCGAAATAGGACTTGCAGAGCCGCCAGAACACCGGATCGCCGACCGCAGCCTTCAGGAACTCCTCCTGGTCGATGGCGTAGCCCAGCGCCAGGCGCATCTTGGGATTGTCGAACGGCGGATGCAGCCAGTTGGGCCGCATCGCGTACTGGTTGGCGTAGGCGCCCTTGACCACCGCGATGCCCTTCTTCTTCTCCAGCAGCGGCAGCAGGTCGTGCGCCACCGCCTCGACGGCATCGACCTCGCCGCTTTCCAAGGCGTTCACCGCCGTCTGCGGATCGGCGATCGACAGCCATTCGACGCGGTCGACCTTGACCGCTTTGGCTCCGGCAAAGTTGGCGGGCAGCTCGGCGCGCGGCACGTACTTGGGATTCTTCACGTAGACGACACGATCGCCCGGCCGCCATTCGTCCGCCTTGAACATGAACGGGCCGGAGCCGATCGGGTCCTTCAACTGCGTCGTCGCCGGCAGCTCGGCCACGCGCTTGGGCATCATGAAGGGCACGATGCCGGCAGGCTTGGCGAGCGAGTCCAGCACCAGGCCGTAAGGCTGCCTGAGCTCCATCCGGATGGTCTTCGCATCGGGTGCCGAGAGATCCTTCATGTAGCTGAAGAGTTTTATGCCCATGACGTCGCGGCTGCCCCAGCGCCTGAGCGAGGCGACGCAGTCCTCGGCGGTGACCGGCGCGCCGTCGTGCCAGGCGAGACCATCACGCAGCGCGAACGTGTAGACCAGGCCGGCCGGATCGACGCTCCAATTGTCGACCATCTGCGGCTGCGGCTTGAGGTCGCCGTCGAGTCCGAACAGCGTGTCGTAAACCATGTAGCCATGCGTCCGGCTGATCTGCGCCGAGGCCCAGATCGGATCGAGAATCTTCAGGTCCGAATGCATGACGATCTTGAGCGTAGACTGCGCAAACGCCGGCGCGGCGACGACGAGTGCAGCAAGGCCAAGGACGAGGCAGCGGAGCTTCATGGACGGTTCCTCCATTTCATCGTGGTTCGGCGGCAAGACCGTTGATCGTCTGCAGCGCGAGCGCGCGGAACTGGCCGAGGATCATGCCCTTCCAGTCGTCGGCATCGACGTAGAAGGCATCGCGCACGGCGCGGCGGATTCCGGCCCGGAGCGTCTCGGGGGCATCGGGATGGCCGGCGATCCAGGCCTCGCCGCGGAGCGCGCGCTGGACGGCTTCGTGGGGCAGGGTGCCGTATTCCAGCGTCATCGGCGTGATCGCGGCATCGGGGCATTCCTCCGGCGCCGAGCAGGCGATGTGGCCCCGGGTGCGCGGCGACACGGCTTCCGCCATCGAGCTCACGATCAGGTCGCAGCCCCACCAGGCCTGTGCGCGCCGCAGCGTGCCGGCCGGGTGGCGGCCGAAGATCTTCTCGCCATGGCCGTAGGGCCCGAGCCCCGTGTGGACGTCGATCCAGGCGATGTGGCGGCGGGCGGCGCCGTGCCTGCGCAGGATCGCGCGCACCGTGCCGTTGCTCCAGGCAGGCTTGGTACCGGCATAGAAGAGGCCGTCGGGATGCACCGCCTGGCCGCTCGAGACGCCGGGGTCGCGCTGGCCGGCCAGCCGCGCCATGGCGGCGTTGAGCCCGTCCTCGCCGGACGCGGACGGCGGCCACCGGTCGGGCACCAGCAGCTTGTGGACCTCCTCGTAGACCGGGTTCGCGGGATAGGGCTGGCTGAAGTCGTTGAAGTTGCGATTGAGGTCGACGTTGTCCTCGTTGGTCCGCTTCAGGTGCGAGAAGCCGTAGGGATTGACGGCATGGACCAGCAGCACGGCGATGCCACGGGCCGTTGCCTGCTGCAGCAGCGCGTCGGCCAGGAGCGCGAGCTGGCAGGCCGAGCCGGCGAAGCCCTCGGGGCCGTGCGTGCCCGAACTCACGATGAACAGGGCGGGTGCGTCGGCAGCGCCGATCCGCGCCGCGTCCAGGGCGATCTCCTCGCCCTCGGCGCCCTTCAAGGGATGCGGATGGGACTCGACGGCGGCGCCGCGGGCGCGGGCGGTCTCGAGGAAGCGCTGGCGGGCCTCGCGGTAGGTGGCGGAGAAACAGGCGGCGGTCATCGTATCCTTTCGTCGAAGAAGTCGAGCGCGCGGAAGGCGCCGCCGATGGCGGGCAGGAACCACGGCCTGCCGGTATAGAGCGGAATCCTGGGCAAAGGTGCATCTCCGAACGGCATGCGGCCATGTAGCCGGCCGGCGATCGACCGGCCCATGGCGTCGCCCAGGAAGGGCATCGTCGATACTCCCGAGCCGTTGCAGCCCAGGATGAAATGCAGCCCGTCGATCTCGCCGGCATGGGGAAGGGCGTCATAGGTGAAGGCGACGTTGCCTTGCCAGGTGTGCGTGACCTTGACCTCGGCCAGCTCGGGGAAGCGCTTGACCAGCGAGGCGTGCAGCAGGCGGGCGCGCTTCTCGCCATCGATCTCGGTGAAGCGGGCGCGGCCGCCGAAGATCACGCGGCGGCCATCGGGCGAGAGCCGGTAGTAGTTCAGCACCCGGCGCGTCTCGGAGAAGGTGCGGCCGCGCGGGCAGAGTTTCAGCGCAAGGCCCGGCGGCAGCTCCTCGGTCGCGATGACATGGCTGGCGATGGGCACGAGGCGGCGCTGCAGCCGGGGCGTCAGCCCGCCGGTGTAGCCGTTGGTGGCGATCACGACGTGGCGTGCCTGCATTTCGCCCGCGGTCGTGGCGATCCGCCAGCCGTCGCCCGAGTGGGCGAGGCCGGTGGCGCGGCACCGGCCGGCAAGCGTGACCGAGTTGCGCCGCCGCACCGCCGCCAGCAGGCCGCCGTAGAACAGGGCGGGATGCAGCTTGCCCGCGGTCTCCAGCACCATGCCGCCGTGGTAGTAATCGCTACCGATCTCCCGGCGCTGCTCCTCGCGGCTCACCAGATAGCAGTCGGTGGCGCCGCCGGCGCGCAGCTTGTCGGTGCGCGCGCGCAGGCCGTCGTAATGCGAGGCGGCGCAGGCGCCGAGGAAGCGGCCGCGCTGCTCGAGATGGCAGTCGATGTCTTCCTTTTCCACGAGATCGAACAGCCCGCGGTAGGCCTCGACCGCCCAGCCGACGACGTCGCGCACCAGGTCGGGCGCGTAGTCGAGGCTCTTGCCGGTGAAGCTCTTGCCGATCGAGAGGCCGGCGCTGATCGCGCCGCCGCTGCGTGTGCTGGCACCCGAGCCGAATTCCTCGGCTTCCAGCACCACGCACTGGATGCCGGAATCGGCCAGCGCGCGGGCGGTGGCGAGGCCGGCATAGCCGCCTCCCACCACCACCACGTCGGTGCGGGCGGGCAGCGACGGCGCTTCGACCGCCTGCGGCCGGAAGGCCTCCCACCAGTAGGGTTCGTCCTTGAAGCTGCCGGCGAGGATGGACGTGCTCATCGCCGGACGCCATTGTCGTGCAACATCAATTCCCCGGGGTTATGATGATCACGTCGCGCCAGCTCGAAGCGTTTCGCGCCATCATGGCGCACGGCACGGTGACGGCGGCGGCCGAGCGGCTGGGCGTGTCGCAGCCGGCGGTGAGCAAGATCCTGGCCGGACTGGAACTCGAGATCGGCTATCCGCTGTTCACGAGGATCAAGCGGCGGCTGGCGCCGACCAGCGAGGCGCGCCTGCTGGCGGCCGAGGTGACGCGGCTCTATCACAGCCTCGACCGCATCAGCGAGATGGCGCGCGAGATCCGCGACCGCCAGGTCGGCGACCTGCATGTCTATTCGACGCCGGCGCTGGGGCGCACCGTGCTGCCCGACGTGATGGCGGGCTTCGTCAAGCGCCACGCAAAGGCGCACATCGTGTTCCATGTGCGGAGTTCCACCTACATCAACCAGAAGATGGTCGACCAGCAGATCGACCTCGGCTTCTCGATGATGCCGTTCGAGCACCCCTCGATGGTGACCGAGGAGCTGAGCCGCGCCGCCGCCGTCTGTGTGCTGCCGCGCGACCATCGGCTCGCCCGCCGCAAGCTCATCCGCCCCGCCGACCTGCGCGGCGGGCGGTTCCTCTCTTTCCCCCCCCGCCG